>MDTE01034459.1_pt1 | contig 10780 bp, 13 predicted proteins | sample 811231 | NCBI WGS metagenome assembly MDTE01 (sample SAMN05326651, study PRJNA326480) | marine metagenome | isolation source: seawater | place: Indian Ocean: Red Sea | collected 2010 | reverse complement strand
GAATTATGTGTTAAAGAATCTAATGGAAAAATTCCAGTAATAGCTGGCACAGGTTCAAATTCTACTGAAGAAGCCATATCTCTAACTAAACACGCTGAATCAGTAGGAGCTGATGCAGCTTTAGTTGTTACTCCATATTATAATAAACCTACACAAGAAGGTCTTTACCAGCATTTTAAAGCAATTAATGATAATTGTTCCATACCTATTATTATTTATAATATTCCGCCAAGGTCAGTCGTAGACATGAGCATAGATACTATGGCCAGATTATTTGAATTAAAAAATATTGTTGGTGTTAAAGATGCTACTGGAGATTTAAATAGAGTTGATCAACAAAGAAAAAAAATGGGACCAGATTTTATACAGCTGTCAGGAGAAGATGGCACAGCTTTAGAATTTAATAACAGAGGAGGAGTAGGATGCATTTCAGTTACCGCAAATGTTGCATCAAAGTTATGTTCAGAATTTCAAGAGTCATCTCTAAGTAAAAATAATAGTAATTTGCTTGCTAAAGCTAAAGAAATAAATGAAAAACTTACACCTCTACACAAAGCTTTATTTATTGAAAGTAGTCCTAGCCCAGTCAAATATGCAGCCAGTTTGTTAAATTTATGTTCAGAAGATGTGAGATTACCTTTAGTAAAAATTTCTGAAGATACTAAGAAAAGAGTTAAATCAGCAATGTCGCATGCTAATCTGATTTAAAATGAATCGGAAAACCAAAAGTGGTTTAAAAATTATATCGAATAATAGAAAAGCTAGATTTAATTATTTTCTAGAGGAATTTTTTGAAGCTGGAATTGTTTTGTTGGGATCTGAAGTAAAATCATTAAGATATGGTAAAGTTAATATTTCAGAATCTTATGCTTTCGATCATAATGGAGAAATCTTTTTAATCAATTCTCATATACCAGGCTATAAAGAATCAAGTTATAATAACCACGATCCTAAAAGAAATAGAAAACTACTTTTTAATAAAAAAGAAATTAATAAACTTCTTGGCAGAATTAATAAAGAAGGACTCACTTTAATACCTACAAAAATTTATTTTAAAAAAGGTAAGGCAAAAGTCGAAATTGCAGTAGCCAAAGGTAAAAAACATTATGATAAAAGGCAAAGCAAAAAAGACCGTGATTGGAACAGAGAAAAAGCTAGATATTTTAGGAAAACTAGTTAAATGAATTTAGTAATATTATCTTTAGGATCCAATTTATCATCAAAGATAGGAGATAGATTTGATAATTTGAAATATGCTTTGTCGTTATTAAACGGTAAAGACATTTTTATTGAAAAAAAATCAAGTTTTTATGAAAGCCCATCTTATCCGGATTTTAATCTCCCTAAATTTATAAATATAGCAATATCAGTAAATACTAATTTATCTCCTTTAGATTTAATTTTATTTCTTCTCAATGTTGAAGAAAAACTTGGTAGAAAAAGGGATAAAAAAAATGAACCAAGAGTATGTGATATAGATATTATCGATTATAAGGGCAAATTAATTAATTTAAAATATCAAGAAAATGAACTTATAATACCACATAAAAACATGAATTCTAGAAGTTTTGTTTTATATCCACTAGAAGAAATTATGCCAGAGTGGAAACATCCAAAAACAAAAGAATCTGTTTTAAGTTTAATCAATAAACTGTCTGATGAAGCTAGAAAATCTATATTAAAGATAAAGAAAAATTGATATAATAATTAAATGATCGATCAAAAAGATTTAATTAAAAAAGTAAAAAATTATAACAAGTTTTTAAATCCTGAAACTTTATCAAAGGCTTATTTATTTGCAGTAAATGCTCATAAGGATCAAAAAAGAGATTCTGGAGATCCTTACATGATTCATCCAGTAGCTGTAGCTGGTATTTTATGCGATTTAAAACTTGACAGCGCTACTATTGCTACCGGTTTACTTCACGACACGATTGAAGATACTAAAGCTACTTATGATGTAGTTGAAAAAGAATTTGGAAAGGAAGTAGCCGATCTTGTTGAAGGCGTTACTAAAATCTCAAAATTAGAAGACAAGGCAGTTAAAAATTCTAAAGCAGAAAATATCAGAAAACTTATTTTGGCTACATCAAAGGATATTAGAGTTTTGTTGGTCAAAATAGCTGACAGACTTCATAACATGAGAACACTTAATTTTATTTCAGATGATGCTAGAAGAAAAAGAATAGCAAAAGAAACCATGGAAATATATGCTCCATTATCTGATCGAATGGGAATGAATCATATTAGAGATGAGCTTGAAGATTTATCTTTTCAAAAATTGAATCCTGAAGCGAGAAATCTTATAGTAGAAAAACTTTCAATTAATAAAGAAAACAGGAACGTTGTATTTAAAAAAATTTCAAAAACATTTACAGAAATTTTACATGTTAATGGTGTTAATGCTAAAATAGTCGGTCGTGAAAAAACTCCTTTTTCTATTTGGAGAAAAATCCAATCTAGAAGAGTATCTTTGGAACAGCTTACTGATATCATGGGTTTTAGAGTAATAGTTGATAGTGTAGATACTTGTTACAAAGTTCTTGGTATTTTTCATAGCAACTGGTCATCTATACCTGGAAGATTCAAAGATTATATATCTACACCAAAAATTAATAATTATAGATCTTTACATACTGCTATAATTGGACCTAACAAAGAAAGAGTAGAAATACAAATCAGAACTAATGAAATGCATGAGTTTGCAGAAAGAGGAATAGCTTCACATTGGATATACAAATCATCAGAGAAAGTTAGTAAAATTGCACTAAAAGAATATAGTTGGTTAAGAGATCTTGTGGAAATAATGGAAAAAGATACCAACCCTGAACATTTTTTAGAATATACGAAATTACAAATGTTTCAAGATAACGTTTTTTGTTTTACTCCAAGAGGTGAAGTCATTAAGCTACCTAGAAATGCTACTCCAATAGATTTCGCTTATTCTGTTCACACAAAACTTGGTGATACATTAGCATCCTGCCAAATAAATGGAAGAGGATCACCAATACAAACCATTTTAAATAATGGTGATTTAGTTAAAATCATTGTCTCAAAAAATTCATACCCATCTCTTGAATGGATATCGTATGCCAAAACTGGAAAGGCGCGTGCCTCAATACGTAGATTTTGGCAAAATAAAAAAAATATCAAACAAAGTACTGAAAAGAAATATATAAGTAGTTTATGTATTAAAATACCAAATATTCCAGGAAAATTGGGTGAGGTAAGCAGTTTAATTGGCTTTCATGAGAACAATATAATAAATATGGAGATTGTAGAAAAAAGAAGTGATTATCTTGAATTTATTTTTGATATACAAGTAAGAGATTTAAAAAATTATAAAAATTTAATTAGTGAATTAAAAATAAAAGATTATAAGTTAAAGATAATTCGACACAGGAAAAAAGATGCTTTCTTACAAAGAATCATTAAAAATTTTAAAAGAAACTAATGCTTTATTAGAGGGTCACTTTATTCTTTCGTCTGGTTTACATAGCAATCAATATATACAATGCGCTAAATTATTAAGTGAACCAAAAAATGCACAATTAATTTGTGCTTCACTATGCGAAAAAATAAAAAATATTATAAAAGAGATTGATATAGTTATTTCTCCTGCGATAGGCGGTATCGTGGTAGGTTATGAAATTGGCAGACAACTGTCCAAAGAGACGATATTTGCTGAAAGATCTAACGGAAAACTAATCTTGAGAAGAGGTTTTAAAATTAATAAAAATTCTAATGTACTTATAGTTGAGGATGTAATTACTACAGGAAAATCTGCCTTAGAATGTGCTGATATTATTTATGAAAATAAAGGAAATGTTTCTGGATATGCCTGTATTATCGACAGATCTAATGGCAAATCCCTTATTAAAGAAAACATAATTTCTCAAGTTAAATTGGAAATAAAAACTTATAATGAAAGTGAACTTCCTGAGAGTCTTAAAAAAATTCCTCCTAAAAAGCCGGGTAGTAAAAATTTATCCAAATGATTAGGAAAAGATTAGGTGTTAATATAGACCATGTAGCTACAATTAGAAATGCTAGGGGAGAAAATTATCCAGATCCATTACGAGCTGCATTCATAGCGCAAAAGAATGGAGCTGACTCAATAACAATTCACTTAAGAGAAGATAGAAGACATATTAAATATAAAGATCTATTAAATATTAAAAAAAAAATTAAAATTCCATTAAATTTAGAAATGGCACCTACAAAAGAAATGTTAAATATTGCTGTTAAGAATAAACCTAATTTTGTCTGCATAGTCCCAGAAAAAAGACAAGAGATTACAACTGAGGGTGGGCTAAATTTAAAAAAAAACAAAAGTCAATTAATAAAAATTATAAAAAAATTAAAGGAAAAAAATATTAGAGTAAGTTTGTTCATAAAACCTGATCTTAATGACGTTAAATTTTCTAAATTATTGAATGCTGATTGCATAGAATTTCATACAGGCTCTTATTGTAATGCTTTTAATGAAAAAAATAAAAAACTTACTAAAGCTGAATTTTTTAAATTAAAGGTATGTTCAGATTATGCAAAAAAACTTCACTTAGAAGTACATGCTGGACATGGACTCACTTTTAAAACTGCAAAAAATCTATCTAAAATACAAAATATATCTGAATTTAACATAGGTCATTTTATAGTTTCAGAATCAATATTTTATGGTCTTGGAAATATTGTTAAAAAATTTAAAAAAATAATTAATAATTAGATGAAGATATTTGGTATAGGCACTGACATAGTTAATATAAAGAGGATGCATAAAACTTTGAAAAGAAAAAATAGTAATTTTAAAAAAAGGGTTTTTTCTTCTGTCGAAATAAATTATTGTGAAAAAAAGAAAAATCCTTCCTTTTACTATGCAAAAAGATTTGCTGCAAAAGAAGCCTTAAGTAAGGCTCTAGGCACTGGTATAAGAAAAGGAATTAATTTTAAGGATATTCTTATATCAAATGACAAATTAGGTAAACCTTCTATTAAATTAAAAGGAACAACTGCAAACTTTTTAAGAAAAAAAATTAAAAATAAAAAGTATTCCATATATCTTTCGTTGTCTGATGATTCACCTTGGGCTCAGGCGACTGTAATTATATCTTATAAATAATGAAAAAAAAAATTATTGAAAATTTAAAAACTCTTTTCTATGCATTAATAATTGCTCTAATTATTAGAAGTTTTTTTTATCAACCTTTTTATATTCCTTCATCTTCAATGGAACCTAATTTATTAATTGGTGATAGATTATTTGTATCAAAATATACATATGGTTATAGCAGACATTCATTGCCATTTAGTCCGAAAGTTTATAGCAAAAGAGTTCTTGAAAAAAGACCTGAGAGAGGTGATGTAATTGTTTTTAAAACTCCTTCAGATAATAGAACTGATTATATTAAAAGACTAATAGGAATACCCGGTGATACAATACAAATAATAAATGGTGACTTATATTTAAATGATGAAAAAATATTAAAAAAGAAAATTGCAGTTTCATCAATTATAAATTGTGGTAATGAAAATGTATCTGCTAATTTTTACAAAGAAATTTTACCAAACGGCAAGGAGTACACAGTTGTTTATAGAAAAAATGGAAGTATGATGAATAGTGATAAATTTATTGTCCCTGATTACCATTACTTTTTTATGGGTGACAATCGTGACTGTTCAAAGGATAGTCGATATTTAGGTAGCGTAGGATATGTTAGTTTTAATAATTTTGTTGGAAAGGCTAGATTAATTTTCTTTTCCAATGATTCAAAAAAAGGTTCTTTTTTAAAATTTTGGAAATGGGGACAATCAATTAGATATAATAGAATTTTTAGTAAAATTAAATAATGATAAATACTGGTAAGCTTGAGAAAGAAATTAAAATAAAATTTGACAATAAATCTCTGTTAATTTCTGCCTTGACGCACAAAAGTGCGAATAAAAATACTAACAATGAAAAATTAGAATTTTTAGGTGATAGAGTATTAGGGTTAGTTTTGTCAAAAAAATTATTTGATCTCCACCCAAATGAAAACGAAGGTGTGTTAGATAAAAAATTTGCTAATTTAGTGAAAAGAAAAAGCTGTTCAGATGTAGCTTGGTCAATAGGAATCCAAAATTATATTATTACAGGAAATGCAAAAAAAAAAGTTACAAAAAATGATGATAAAATTTTAGGAGATTGTTGTGAAGCTTTAATTGGTGCTATTTTTATTGATAAAGGCTTCGAAGCTGTAAAAAACTTTATACTTAAAATTTGGAAGAAAAAAATAGACAGTTCTAACGTAACTATTTTAGATCCGAAAACACAACTGCAAGAGCATTCACTTAAAATTTTTAAAAAATTGCCAATATATCAATTAGTAAGTTCTAGTGGGCCAAGACACCGACCATTATATAAAATCTCTGTTTCAATAATTGGATCGAAACTTTTTGTAGGTACAGGCAGATCTAAACAAGAAGCTGAATTAGACGGGGCTAGAAAATTGTTAAATTCAATAAATATAAAATAATTATGAATTGGACTGATGAAGGATACTTGCTATCAAAAAGTAACTATAGCGAAAATTCTATTATTATTGAAGCATTTACAGCAAAACATGGGAAATATAGCGGTATAGTTTATGGAGGATCTTCTAGAAAACAAAAAAAAATTTTTCAAATAGGAAACAAAATTTTGATTAATTGGAAATCAAAAAGTGATAATAGATTTGGTTATTTTAATGTAGAATTAATTAAACCTATTTCACCAATATACTTCGATGATAAAAAAAGATCTATCTGTATTCTTTCCGCAACATCGATTTTGAAGATATTATTACCTGAAGGACAAATTAATATGAAAATTTATAATTCATTCGAGCAAATGCTGAATGAATTTAACTCAAAACATTGGATATTACTTTATATTTATTGGGAGTTATCTTTAATTAAAGAATTGGGTTTTGAAATAAAATTTTTAAATAAATCTAATTCTGATAATGTCAGTTTAATTAAAATTAATGATAAATCATTCAAAGTTCCAAAAATTTTATATAATAAGAACTCTGAAATTAAATATAATAATGAAATAAAAGAAGCGCTAATTTTTAATAAGAATTTATTATTAGAGAATTTTATTATACCTAATAGACTTCGTTTTCCTTTACATAGAAATATTTTAGAAAAATATTATTCTTGATATAAATAATAATTATTTAAATTTGGTTGCAATATAATCAGCAAAATATGTGATAATTGCAGATGCTCCGGCTCTCTTCAAACACATCAAGCTTTCGTCTATTGCTTCTCTTTTTAGCAATTTATTATTTATGCCATTCATAATAAGACTATATTCACCTGAAACTTGGTAAGCAAAAACAGGTATTTTAAAATTATTTTTAATTAATGAAATTATGTCTAGATATGGCATACCAGGTTTTATCATTACAAAATCTGCTCCTTCACTTATATCTAACGCAACTTCTCTCAAAGCTTCTTTCGAATTATTAAAATCCATTTGATAATTTTTTTTATCACCTTTTAATGATTTATTTGATCCAACTGCATCTCTGAAAGGTCCATAAAAATTTGAGGCGTATTTAACCGCATAAGAGAGTATCTGTACTAGTTTAAAACCATTTTTATCTAGAGCTTTTCGAATTTCTCCTATTCTACCATCCATCATGTCAGAAGGAGCTATGATATCACAACCCATTTCAGCTTGTAATAATGATTGTTTAATTAGAATTTTTATTGTCTCTTCATTATCAACATAATTATTTTTGATTATCCCGTCATGACCATGGCTAGTGTAAGGATCTAGAGCAACGTCACACATTATGCCAATCTCTGTATAATTTTTTTTAATTAATCTTAAAGCTTTACATACAAGATTGTTTTTATTTAATGCTTCAGATCCTTTAGAATCTTTTTTAACATCTGGTGTGTTGGGAAATAGGGTTATAGCTGGAATTTTATTTTTAATTGCTTTTTCAACAATTTTTTCTAATTTATCCAAAGTATATCTATATACACCTGGCATTGATTTAATTGGCTCTTTAATATTTTTACCTTCTCTGATGAAGATTGGCCAAATAAGATCATTAGTGGATAAATTGCTTTCTCTTACTAATCTTCTAGACCAGTCAGATTTTCTGTTTCTTCTCAATCTTACATTTGGATATGAACCTAAGTTCTTCATTTGATAACTATTCTCATTTCAATCTAAAAGTTTATATTATAATAAATTTTAATTCTATTGCGACAAATCCAACCTATCAAATATACACATATTGATATAAAAGTGTATATTGTAATAAATTATATATGGCTGACTTTACTGATTTTCATACTGTAAAAGATTTAAAATTTGACACAAAAAAGCTTTACGAAGCCTTAAATCAAGTTTTAAAAATAAAAAAATATGATACTGCTGGAGGTATTACAAATTTCGGAGCTATATGTTTAAATCAAATTCCCGGAAAACCTGATTCTGTAAAAGGTATTAATACTAGAGGAGTATATTGGACTAAGCCTGATCATACTGGTAAAGAAATTTCTAGAGATAAAATGATTGATGAATCAGCTTATACCGAATTTGTAAAAGATTTTGAACATACATATTTTAAAACAGTTTATGAAGAATTATCAAAAAGATTTAAACTTGGTAGAGTTAGAATTTTATTAAAGCAACCAAGATCAACATTGAGCTGGCATAGAGACCCGGAACCAAGATTGCACATTCCCATAATAACAAATCCTGGGTGTATAATGGTTATAGAAGATGTTGCAAAACATCTTCCTGCCGATGGATCAGTTTATATAACTAATAACCTCAAATATCATAACGCCTTTAATGGCGGTGAAGAAAATAGAGTCCATTTAGTGGCCTGTTTAACCGATTATAAATTTAACTAGTTTCTAAAAATCTAAATCAAAATATTGTGGTATAATTTGTTATACTATATATATGTAGTTAGATTTTAACAAAAGCAGTGCCAAAAGATAAAAAAATAAAAGCAAAAAGTATTATTTTAGCATCTGATCATGCTGGGTTTAAATTAAAAGAGTTAATTAAAAATTTTTTGATTAAAAAGAGGAAAAAAGTTTTGGATCTTGGAACTAAAAGTACTGAACCTGTCGATTACCCTGATTTTGCACATCAATTGTCAAAAAAAATGGGAAATAATAAAAATCATCTTGGTATTTTAGTTTGTGGTTCTGGAATTGGAATGAGTATGGCAGCCAATCGACATAAAAATATAAGAGCAGCAATATGCTTTAATATAAAATCTGCTAAATTAAGCAGACAACATAATAATGCAAATGTAATTGCGATTGGTGCAAGGTTGACTAAAAAAAATGTAGCTTTAAAATGTGTAAATAAATTTATTGAAACAAGTTTTATTGGTGGTCGTCATCTCAGAAGGGTAAAAAAAATCTAATGTCAAAGCCAAATAAATATATTTCTAATAGTTATCAAGACTTTTTTGATAAAAATTTATCTTTGACTGATCCGGATTTATATAAATCAATAGAATTAGAACTTAATAGACAGCAGGAGCATATAGAATTAATTGCTTCTGAAAATATCGTTTCTAAAGCTGTGCTTGATGCTCAAGGTTCTATAATGACAAACAAATATGCAGAAGGTTATCCTTCCAAAAGATATTATGGTGGGTGTGAATTTGTAGATAAGGCTGAAGAGTTAGCTCTCGAAAGAGTAAAAAAATTATTTAATTGTAAATATGCAAATGTCCAACCTCACTCTGGAGCTCAAGCCAACGGAGCTGTATATCTTGCGCTTTTAAAACCTGGTGACCCTATACTTGGTATGAGTTTAAATTCTGGAGGTCATCTAACTCATGGAGCTAAAGTTGCGCTTTCCGGTAAATGGTTAAATTCTTTTCATTACGATGTAAATAAAGAAACTGGACTTATCGATTATGATTCTGTTGAATCTTTAGCTTTACAGCACAAACCAAAACTTATTATTGCTGGTGGCAGTGCTTATTCTAGAATTATTGATTTTAAAAGATTTAAAGAAATAGCAAATAAAATTAATGCATACCTTATGGTAGACATGGCTCATTTTTCTGGTTTGGTTGCAGGAAAAGGTTATCCAAATCCTATTGAATATGCTGACATAGTGACATCAACTACACATAAAGTTTTAAGAGGAGGTAGAGGTGGAATTATTTTAACCAATAATGAAGAAATATTTAAAAAAATAAATTCTGCCGTTTTTCCTGGATACCAAGGTGGACCACTTATGCATGTAATAGCAGCTAAAGCTGTAGCTTTCCATGAAGCGTTAAAACCTGAATTTAAAGAATATATAAAAGCTGTGCTTTCTAATGCAAAAATTTTATCAGAAACATTAAAAAATAATGGTTTTAAAATATTTTCAGGAGGAACAGATACACATTTAATGCTAGTTGATCTAAGACCTTTTAATGTTACAGGAAAAGATGCTGAAACAAGTCTATGCAATGCTAATATAACATGTAATAAAAATGGAATACCTTTTGACACTGCTAAACCAACTATAACTTCTGGTATAAGGTTAGGATCACAGGCAGCCACAACAAGAGGTTTTGGTCTTAATGAATTTAAAAAAGTTGGAGATTTAATTACCAAAGTAATATCTGGACTATCTAAAAACCCCAATGATAATAGTAAAATTGAAAATGAAGTAAGAAAAGAAGTAGTTGAACTTTGTTCAAAATTTCCTATTTATAAACATTTAGTGAGAAATTAAATATGCTTTGTCCATTTTGTAGAGAAAAAGATACTTCTG
>MDTE01095124.1_pt1 | contig 10781 bp, 9 predicted proteins | sample 811231 | NCBI WGS metagenome assembly MDTE01 (sample SAMN05326651, study PRJNA326480) | marine metagenome | isolation source: seawater | place: Indian Ocean: Red Sea | collected 2010 | reverse complement strand
GGGAGGCAGCTTGGGCTGGCGTCTCCAGCAGCCCCCAGTCGCCCCGCGAGATGCGTGCCGTGCTCAGGGAACACGCTGAACTCCTGACAGCAGCCCAGACAATTCGCACCTCCCTTGGTGAAGAAGACGGACTCAACCAGGAGATCGAGAGAGCCTGCCGTCGCCTCGGTGAGGCCCTCGAGGCCGTTGGTGAACCTCCGCTGCACGAACAACAGGACTTAGTTCGCTTGCTCGACAGAGCGCAGACCTGCCTCGAGGCCTTGGACGGCCTCCGACTGAAGCGAGAGCGGCAGCAAGAAGATGAAGTCCGATTGAAGGTGGATCTGGCGGTAGCTGAAGAGGAGCTGGAGTCCGCCGAGGGCCGGCTCAAGAGTTGGACTGAGAGTTGGCACGCGACGATGACGGCCGCAGGGCTCCCAGACACAACCACCCCAACAGAAGCTCTCGTTGCACTCGACCAGCGGCGAGAGTTGCTCGGACGCAAAGAGAAACTAGACGATCTCAGCCGACGCATGTTTGGCATAGAACGCGACGCGACTCAGTTCGAACAAGACGTGGAGAAGCTCTGCGCACTCGTGGCCCCAGACCTCCAGGGAAGACCCGCCACGGAAGCCGCCACAGTGCTCAATCAACGTCTCGCTCAAGGCCAGCGCGAGGCGACTCGAAGGCTGGAACTGACCAAGCAGGCGCAGGCTCGACAACAGGAGAGAGATGACGCGCAGGCACGTCTGACTCAGCTAGCCGATGACCTGAACACCCTGTGTAGCCAGGCCCTCTGCACGGATCCGTCTCAGCTCCAAGCAGTGGAGGAGCGGTGGCTTCAGGCACAAGACCTGAAGCGAGAGATACGACACCTGGAGGATGGTCTCCTGAGCCAGGGCGATGGCCTCTCTCTCGAACGCATCCTGGTCGAACTGGCTGAGGTCGATCCCGACGAACTCCCTGGCCTCATCTCAGCGCTGGACCGTGAGCAAGAGGCTCTAGAGGCACAGCGGTCCGCGCTGGACCAACGCATCGGAGCCGCTCGAGAGGCTCTCGACAGGATGGACAGTAGCGGGCGCGGAGCAGCAGGCGCACAAGACGCCGAAGCTCTCCTTGCGCGCATGAGCGTGGACGTGGAGCGCTATGTCCGGCTCCGACTCGCCGCTAAGGTCCTCCGGGAAGAGGTCGAGAGATACAGGAAGCAACATCAGGGCCCAGTGCTGTCTAGGGCGAGCGAGATCTTCCATCAGGTCACTCTCGCCGGTTTTCAGGGGCTGGAGACCGACTTCGACGCCCGGGATGAGTTGGTCCTCGTAGGCCTTCGAGACAACGGTGAGCGCGTGAGCGTCGATGGGCTCAGCGACGGAACTCGTGACCAACTGTATCTATCCCTTCGACTGGCCAGCATGGAAGACTGGCTGAGTCGAAACGAGCCCATTCCGCTCATACTCGATGATCTTCTCGTAAACTCCGACGACGATAGAGCTGCGGCTATTCTCCGCATCCTCAACACCTTGAGCCAACAGACCCAGGTCCTGTTCTTCACACACCACCAGCACGTAGTCGAATTGGCCCAAGAAACTCTGTCCTCAGGGGCCATGAAGGTTCACGAACTGGTTGCCTAACCGACTGCTTCAATCACCACCGGCGACCTCGATGCTCTTCAGCCCCCAACTCCACGCTCTCTTCATCGCCGTCGCCGTCCTTGGCACGGTCATCCTTGGCCGCTCGCTCGCTCGAAAGAAGACCTGGGCCGCCTTCCTGTTGTGGGCCGTTCCCATCACAGGGGCCCTCAGTGCAGCAGACCTGGTCCTCAGCTTCCTTGGATCACGCTGGTCACACTTGGCCCTGGATGGTGACAAAGGTGATCTCGTTCTCTTCGTCGTGGTGTTCATCATGGTGCTGATCCCCATCGAGTTGATCTACCAGGGCATCTGCGGGGCCATGGCCGAATCGGGAACCTTGCACAAACAGGCGCCCATTGAAGCGCCGGAGGCCAGGAGCTCCGACGCCGGGACTTTGAGCGTGGAGCATGAGGACGAGGGCGCCAGCTCATGATCTCAGGGCAGCGGAAGCCATCGCAGCGGTGACCCCCTCATGAGCAAGCGGACCGGTGGCAGGACCTGGGTGACAGTGGACAAGCGTGCTGCGCGCTCGGTGCGAGCAGGCCATCCCTGGATCTGGCCAGATGCCATCTCTGGAACAACACGGCTTCACGAGGGGGCCGAGATCGAAGTCAGAGATGTGCAGGGATCGTTTCTTGCTCGGGCATTGGCAGAGGGGCCCGAGCTAGGAACAGGACCAGCTCTGCGGATCATCACCCGCGATGCCCGTGACCCAGAGCTAGGCCGACTCTTGTTCCGGCGAATTAGTGCTGCTCGACGTCTTCGAGAGCGTTGTGTTGCTGAAGAGACCACCGGCTTTCGGCTGGTGCATGGCGAGGCCGACGACCTGCCAGGGCTTGTCGTAGACCGCTACGACACCACCTTGGTGGTCAAGCTGGACACCCAGGCATGGGAGCCGCACTTGAGCGCGGTGGCTACGGCGCTCAAGACCGAGGGGGGTCGACGGACAGACCACATCATTTACCGTCAGGACAACAACGTCCGAAACCTCTTCGGTGAACGAGCACCCGAGCAGGTCACAATCCGAGAGGATGGTCGGGATTACCTCGTTCGCCCCGGAGGCGGACAAAAGACAGGGTTCTTCCTCGACCAGCGACCGAACCGGAACGCTGTACAGGACCTGACTCGGCCTGGCGATCGTGCACTGAACCTCTTCAGCTATACGGGCGGATTTTCAGTCGCATTGGCGCTAGGAGGCGCTCAAGAGGTGGTCTCCGTGGACGCCAGTGCTTCGATTCTTGAGGATTGCGAAGCTCAGTTTCCACTCAACGACCTCGACTCAAAACAGCACCGTTTTCTCTCCCGGGACCTGTTCAGAGACCTCCCCCGCCTTGCCGAGGAAGAGCGCTCGAGGCCTTTCCAAGTCATCGTCTGCGATCCTCCCGCGCTGGCTCGAAGAAAGGCCGATCTGGACTCGGCCCGCCGAGCCTACCGACGGCTCCACAAGGGTCTTGGCCCCATGCTTGCCAAGGAGGGGGTGTTGGTCACCGCCTCATGCACCGCTCGACTGGGTCACGTGGAGCTGCTCGAAGACGCTCGCGCCGGACTCGCGGAGTCGGGGCGCAAGGTACTGCGAGTCCTCCAGAGGGGAGAAGCAGGGAGCGATCACCCCGTGTCTACCGCCTTTCCCGAAGGTCGCTACCTGTCCTGCCTTTGGCTCCTAGTGGGCTGAACCGGCTCCATCAAGCGACGAAGCTCATGCCCGATTCCCTGCTCGACCACCTGATGGATCGGCGGTCCAGCGTCATCCATGGCGACGATGACACCGGCCGGGCTGCTGTCGCGGCCATCTTCCGAGTGACTGAAGACCAGCCACAGCTCCTACTGATTCAGCGAGCGGTCCATGCCAATGACCCGTGGTCCGGCCAGATTGGCTTTCCCGGCGGTCGACACGAGCGAGGCGATCCCACCTTACAGGCGACTGCCGAACGAGAAACCCACGAAGAGATCGGCCTCAGCCTCCAGGGCGACCGAGCCTCATGCCTCGGCCCTCTCGATGACCTTCAGGCTCGCGCTCGAGCGCGGATCCTGCCCCTCGTCATCCGTCCCTTTGCCTTCGTTCTGGTGGGTGAGGGTGAAACACAGTTCCGGCTGAACGAAGAGGTCGATAGTGCCTTTTGGGTGCCGCTTGACCAGCTGGCCGACCCGAAGAGACGCATTTGGCACGACGCTCACCGCTCCACCCTCCCCTTCTCCTTTCCAGCCGTAGATCTGGGACAAGACCGCATTCTGTGGGGCCTCACGCATCACATGACCATGGGCATTCTCGAGCGCCTGGGTCGCGTCGAAGATGCCACGGCCCTGTGCATACCCCGCCCTCGACAGGAGTGACGAAGCACCGGCCGAGGCACGCGTCAGGACCCAGCTCAAGGCAGACCAGCCGCTCTCACCGACGTGGTCATTGCAGCCGAGCAGGTGAGAATCTCGGGACAGGGAACACCTGATCCGTTAGGTTGCGGCCGGAAATGCCATGAAACAGCCATCCTCCCCCCTCGAGAAGAAGCTCCTGTCCCGCGTTGGGCGGGCCATCAAAGACTTTGGCCTAATCGACGACGGAGACCGCATCCTCGTTGCCCTGTCTGGTGGCAAGGACTCGTACGCTCTGTTGCGCTTGCTCGACCGCCTCAGGATTCGAGCACCGGTTCGCTTCGAGCTCCTGCCCTGGCATCTAGATCAAGGACAACCCGGCTACGACGGCACGCCGCTGCGTAACTGGTTGGAAGAACGAGGTGGTCCCTATGTGATCTCCAGACAAGACACCTACTCCGTCGTGATGGACAAAGTGAAAGAGGGAGACACCTACTGCAGCCTCTGTAGTCGACTTCGGCGAGGCAGCCTCTACTCCGCCGCAGCCGAGTTGGAATGCAACAAGATTGCCCTAGGCCACCACGCCGACGACGCCATAGAGACTCTCCTACTGAACCTCATGTTCACCGGCCAGCTCAAGACCATGCCAGCCTGGCTCCAGGCGCAAGATGGACGAAACATCGTGATCCGACCGCTCATGCGATGTTTTGAGAGTGCGTTGGTGAGCTACGCCGAAGAACAGAACTTTCCGATCCTGCCCTGCAACCTCTGCGGCAGTCAGGACAACCTTCAGCGTCAAGCCGTCAAGGCTCTGATCAATCAGCTGGAGCAGAAGCACCCCAAGATCCGAGGCTCCATGCTGGCCGCGCTGACCCGAGTGCGGCCCTCGCACCTGTTGGATACAGAGCTCTGGCAACAGCTCGGGATGGGACCGGAAGGACTGGACAACGCTCCCCACGGGATCACCCGCCTGCAGTTGGCCCAGTGAGCGACCTCCAGTTTCTGTGAACGAGAACCGAACGAAACGGCGCCGCTCTGCCGAGGCCAAGCAGCGGGAGCCAAGCTGAGCGTGCCCATCTACGCACTTCCCGAGGAACACGTCTTCCCCGATCCAGCGCTGACCGACGAGAGTGGCATCCTGGCCATCGGCGGCGACCTCTCTCCCAGACGGCTGCTCCTCGCCTACTCCATGGGGATCTTTCCCTGGTATTCCGAAGGCCAGCCGATCTTGTGGCACTCTCCCGATCCACGCTTCGTCCTGGTTCCTGAACAGCTCAACATCTCTCGAAGCCTCCGAAGGAGTCTCCGCAACACCGACTACCAATGCCGCATGGACGAGGCCTTCGAGGACGTCATCACACAGTGTGCCCGGGTACCTCGACCTGGCCAGGACGGCACATGGATCACCCAGGACATGCACGAGGCGTATGTCACCCTCCATGAGCTGGGGTTCGCGCATTCGGTTGAGACCTACCTAGACGACGAACTGGTTGGGGGCTTGTACGGCGTTGCCCTCGGCTCCGCTTTTTTCGGCGAGTCCATGTTTGCCCTGCGCTCCGACGCATCGAAGGTGGCATTCGTTCGTCTCGTCCAACAACTGCAGGAGTGGGGCTTTGAGTTGATTGATTCTCAGGTGTACACCCAACATGTGGAACGCCTAGGTGCCCGGGAGATCCCCAGGGACGACTACCTGCAACGACTACGTCAGTGCATGGGGCGACCAACCCGAACCGGACCTTGGAAAATCAACAGTCCATGACCGACAAGCCACCGGCCATACTCTTCGATGTCATGGACACTCTCGTCCATGACCCCTATCGGCAAATGCCACAGTTCTTTGGCCTGAGCTGGGAGGAGCTCGCAGCGGCAAGAACCCCCGGACACTGGCCCGACTTCGAGACGGGTCGTATCGACGAGAAGAGCTTCTTGGATGGCTTCTTCGAAGACCGCCGCCCCTACGATCAAGAAGGCTTTCTAGACATCTTCGAGAGTGGCTACCGATGGCTACCTGGCATGGAGTCCATCCTGTCCGAGCTTCAGAACCTGGGCCGTGAGCTGCACGTGCTGTCCAACTACCCGCTTTGGTACCAACGCATCGAAACTAAGCTGAAGCTCTCGCAGTACCTTCCCTGGACATTCGTGTCCTGCCATACAGGGGTACGGAAGCCAGCAGTCGAGGCGTTCTTGGGTGCTGCGGAGACGCTGGGGCGCCCCCCCCAGGAGTGTCTGTTCATCGACAACATGTCCCACAACTGCGAGGCTGCCAGAGCCGTAGGCATGGACGCCATCGTCTTCGTGGATGCCGCCACGCTTCGCCGGGCACTGCTGGAGCGAGCGCTGCTCTGATCCAGAGACCACCCTACTTCCAGGCCTCCACAACAGACCAGTAACCCACCGTAGGCTGCAAGCGCGGCTCGCGGAAGCCCACATCACTCATCATCGTGCGTACCTCCCCAAAGGTGAGCTGCTGGCCTTCCGTCCAGAAGAGCATGTCCAGGGTCACGAGCGCATTGGCCGGCGGGCCACTGCGCTCATCATTCAACAGCTTCTCGTGCACGAGCACGCGGCCTCCAGAAGGGAGCGCATCAAAGGCGCTGGCGAGGAGCTCGCGACCCTGCTCCAGCGACCAGTCATGAAGGATCTGGGAGAACAAGATGACGTCGGGAGAGCCCGGCAGTTGATCCCGAAACATGTCGCCCGGCGCCAGGTCCAGTCGGTCCAGAAAACCCACTTCGGGGCTCTCTGCGTGCACCTGCTCGATTCTCAACCCGGTCTGCTTGCAGACCTCTGGCAAGTCCATGAGCACCGCTCTCAGATGTCTGTGGGACCGCAAGAGTTCCATCAGATAGACGCCAGAGCCGCCGCCCACCTCAAGCACACACCGGCTGTTGGAAAAGTCGATGCTCTGCGCCAGCGCAGCAGCCGGCCTCGCGGAGATGGAGTGCATGGCCTTCGTGAAGCGAGCTGCGCGCTCCGGGTCCGCGTCATGCGCTCCCCAGACCTCGTCACCATCGTAGACAGCCCCCTCGCCGGACTGCACCGACCGCAACAGTCGTTCGGGACTCAAGAAAGCGTCAAACTCCAGCTCGATCAATCCACAGAGCGACTTCGGGCGACCCGGAACCAGATACTCCACGGCCTCAGGGGTGGGCCGGTAGCCACGCTCGTCGCGGACCAACAGACGGAGGGCATGGAGGGAGACCAAGAGGGCGTCAGCCCCCCGAGCCGACACCCCGAAACGCTCGGCGACCTCGCTGGCGTGCGCAGGCCTCTCTTCCAGTCCGGCAAACAGGCCGAGGCGAACACCGACAGCCAGGCACGCCGAAGCGCGACTGCTGATATAGATGTCGTAGATGGCGGTATCATCAAGGGGCTGAAGAGTCATCGCATCACCGTTCAGGGGGGTAGGAAAGCCGCAGGCTACCTCGCCTCCTCGGGGCTGCCCAGCCACACCTGCTCGGTGCTGGTAGGCTGCGCGCCACAGGTGTGGCAGCGTCCACTGCGCACGAGCGAAAGAGCCATGGCAACCGATACACCATCGCCCCCAGTCCTCTGCCTGAACGGCGACTTGGTGCCCGAGGCTGAAGCAACGCTCTCACCCTTTGATCACGGAGTCACCGTAGGGGACGGTGTCTTCGAGACTCTTCGCACCTTCGGCCCCCAGATCTTCGCGTGGTCCCGCCACCACGATCGGCTCAGCCACTCTGCCACGGTGATGGGCCTGATGCCTGTAGGCAGTGACGTGCTGCGCGGATGGGCCGAGCGCGTGGTGCAGGCCAACAAACACCCCCACAGCAGAGTTCGAGTAACCCTAACTGGCGGGCCGTCAGCGCCATCGACGGCCCGGAGCGGCAGTGCCGTCACTGTACTGATCACTGCAACCCCACTGCAGCCTCCCCTCGCAGAAACAAAGGTGATCACGGTCCCCTGGACGCGCAACGAGCGGAGCGCCTTGGCCGGACTCAAGACAACCTCGTACGGCGAAAACGTCCGTGCACTGACCCGGGCCCACGAGCATGGGGCCACCGAGGCCTTGTTTGCCAACACCAACGACCAACTGTGTGAAGGGACGGGGACGAACATCTTTCTGGTTCGTGATAGCGCCCTCTATACACCGCCGCTGACCTCAGGCTGTCTTGCTGGAGTCACCCGGGCACTCGTCATCGAGCTTGCCGAACAGGAAGGCATCCAGGTGCATCAGGACCCCCTGCGCTTCACAGCCTTGGAAGAAGCGGAAGAAGCCTTCCTCACATCAACAACACGCTCTGTTCAGGGCATTCGGCAAGTGAACGAGCGCCTCCTGCCCACCTGCAATGGCGAGATCACCCGAACACTGTCAGCCGCCTTCGCTCGACTGGTAGAGCACGACTTAGACCCTTAGGCCCGAGTGTCTCAATAGACCTTGAGGTCATTGATGAACGAATCTGGGACGTCCGGGGTCGAGTAACCCGACCAGAAATCGAGCACCCAACCATCTCGGTGCCCCCGCCGGAAAGCATCCTGATCGGCCTCATCTGGCAAGCCCGGCAAGAAGTTCTTGCAGTAGACGTCCGCCCGGCCAAAGCCATACCAGAGCGCATCCTGGTGGTCCGCGGGAGCCACCTCCAGCAATTGGGCCCTCACCCGCTCTTGACACCCTGCGTTGGAGTAGCCCATTGCGAGCCCCTCCCAGACCAACAGGCGCACGTCGTCGGGCGCCTCGGCAGGCACATAAGTGCGCTCTTCCTGGTGTTCCTGTGACAACAAGAGCCCCACACCAAACCCTCGCCAAAACTCCTCTTGAGCTAGACCATCGAGCTTGTGCTGACCATCAAGCCCCTCCCAATCCGGCCAATGGCCCTTGGGCTCCATCGACCAAGAGGCGCTAATTCCCGCCCAGACCGCCCAGCGGGGCAGGCGCTGGGGGTCGATGGACTCCGGCTCCAAGGGGACCTCGAGGAATTGGCGCCGAACCCAGGGCTCGAACCCCTTTACAGACATCCAGGGCGCGGGAAAAACAGCTGGGCGAAACAACAATGCGAACCCCAACACGTGGAGCGCGAGCACAACGACCCAGGTCATCCGCGCCCAGGAATCAGCCATCCGGTCTATGGCCCACAGAAGGATGAGGGCTGGAAGTGGGGCCAGCGGCAAGAGATAGCGAGGACCATCGAAGTAGTGGATCTCGATCTTGAATCCGGTCACGACCACAGAGGCCGCATAGCAAGCCGTGGAGATCGCCAGCGCGAGGCACAGCTCACGAGCCACCCGTCTGTCCGCTCCGCTCTCCCTCTGTTCTTCCGCATGGTTCGCTTCCGTACCGCTGCCCACGCGCCCGCGCCAGGCAAAGACAACTGCGCCCACGATCAGGGTTGTGTAGAGCGCCCCCAGCGGCAGGTAGTGCAGATCCAGCGTCGATGGATCCACAACTCCAAACCCTGCGCCATAGGCCACCGTATTCCATAGATTTTCGAGGGTCCCTCCCAGGCCACTAGCTCGAAAGGCTCCGTCGGCCTCCAGGCCGGTGAGGGCCACCACGGGGTCGACCTGAGAACCGAATCGGCTGCTGTCTCTCGTTCGCAACACCAACAAGAGACCCGGGACAGCACCCAGACCGAGAAGACCGCAGCCCAGGAGGCCCTTCAAACGCCAAACCAGCCACAATAGGCCTGGCAGTAGCGGCGCGAGAGCAAAGCCGCAGTAGGTGCCCAGGCCAGCAGCTAGACCACTGGCAATCAACCAAAGCCAGGGCCGTCCACGACCGACGGCCCCAATAGACAGCAACAGTGCCAGGCCGTACCAAGCGGAGGCTCCGAGGTGGGCAAAAATCGAGCTGGTGGAGAGTGCGGCCCGCTGCACCAGCGGGAGTGGAAGCAAGAACAGAACTACTGCGAGCCAGCGGGCTCCTCCAGGCACTACACGACGGGCCAAGAGAAACCACAAGGTGGCCCAGAGCGCCGCTCCCAGGATCCCGAAAAGCTTGAGTGTCCACAGAGAACTCCCCAGCACTGCAAAGAGGGGCCACAGCAAGGGCTCGAGGAGCAGTCGAGACCCCTCACGCGGATAGGTCTGAAAGGTCCCTGCTGGCTGATCAACACCATCCAGGAGCGCCACGCCAAAGTTGCCGTACTCCAGCTCCTCAAGATCGATGACATCGAACGAGCCCGACAGCAACACGAGATGCACGACGACGAAGCCGACAAAGACGACGAAGCCAGCCCTCCGATCCGAGCGAAGCAGGCTGGCCAGCAGGGAAGAGGTGGGGGACAACGAGTCAGCGCCAGTCATTGGGGGGAGGATAGCGACGGCCGTGCTAACCATGTGCGGCGACTGGGGTTGGGCTTGAAGTTGCGGGGCTGAACCTCGGCATCGAACCCCGCGTCGGTCAACAACTGCACCAGTTCATCGTCGCCATACCGACGCAGAGAAAGACCGCTGCGAGACCGGCGCACCACAGAGCCTGCCAAGGCCAGAGCGTTGCCGGGCGCTCTCAGCAGTCGATCAGAGAGAAGATCGGAGCGGAGAGTCGCCAGCAAGTCCGAGGGCAGGCTGTAGTCGGACGGCACGACATCAACGAGGGCAAGGACCCCGTCTTTTTTGAGCCAACGCAGCGATCCTGAGAGCAGAGCAGTGCGCTCCTCATCGGTCAGGTATTGCAGTACGGAACAGACCACAACAGCATCCAAGACGCCCTCCCCCAGCAGGGCAAGCTCGTCGTCACCCAAGACCGACACTCCGCTGCGGCACCCAGGACCCTGACGCACCTGTTCCTGGAAGTGGGGGGAACGATCGTAGAGCAGCACCTCAACCCCTGCGTCCAGCCAAGGGGAGACACCAAGAGCAGGGCCACACCCGTAGTCGAGTATCACGGAGCCCGAGCCCAGTCCC
>MDTE01085503.1_pt1 | contig 10781 bp, 6 predicted proteins | sample 811231 | NCBI WGS metagenome assembly MDTE01 (sample SAMN05326651, study PRJNA326480) | marine metagenome | isolation source: seawater | place: Indian Ocean: Red Sea | collected 2010 | reverse complement strand
GACGATTATCTCTTCCTGGGTCGAATGGAAGGAGCTGGCGACAGCCGACTTCAAAGAAGAAATCTTTGCGACACCGGCAATCGCAGATGGCCGTATCTACATCCGTACCGCTGGACATCTGTATTGCTTTGACTAATTGCACTAGTTGCGACCGAAAACTTCGCTGAAAACACCGCCTCTTGCAGGGGTTGATTTTTAGGTCACGAAGGCTTACTCCTAGTTACAAAGAAATCACCTTTAACAATGATGGCTTTCCGGCCTCACGATTGATAAGGAATCCAGCCATGAAACGGGCACTCATTTTCATCATTGCTTTGATCATCGTTACAACCTTCACCCAGTCTTTAACGATCGCTGAAGATTGGGTCGTCTACGAAGGCGAGTCGGGACCGGGCAAGGGAAAACACATTGTGTTTATTGCCTCCGATCACGAGTACCGTGGTGAGGAAACGTGTCCTGCGATTGCCCGTATTCTCGCCTATCGATATGGATTCAAATGCACCGTGCTGTTTGGCCTGGATCAGGACGGCTACATTCAACCGGGTTCTTCCCGCATACCGAACATGGCCGCCCTCGATGATGCCGATATGATGTTCCTGTTCCTGCGGTTTGTCGCTCCCGACGACGCTACGATGAAACCTTTCATTAAGTACCTCGAGCGAGGTGGACCAGTACTGGGCCTGCGGACCACGACCCATGCCTTCAACGGTCTCAAAGGGCCTAACAGCAAGTACAACTTCAATTCAAGAGACAAGAGTTACGACTATGGCTTTGGCCGCCAAGTCCTAGGGGAAACCTGGCGACCACCCAACGCGGGACACTACGGTCGCAATCACAAGTACAGCACGCGGATGTTCACAGTCCCCGAGCAAAAAGATCACCCTGTCATGCGAGGGGTCAAGGACATGCATGCCATGGCCGGAGCTTACAGTGCCCAACCACTGCCCAATTCAATCATCCTTGGCAAAAACCAAGTCCTTGATTCGATGAAACCAGATGGCAAACCCCTGGCCAATAAGCCCCCCAGCCCAGCGATCTGGGTTCGGACTTATAAATCTACCTCGGGGAAAGAAGGCCGCGTTTTTGCCAGTACGCAAGGTGCCTCAGAAGATATTGTCAGCGAGGGCGTCCGCCGAGTGATTATTAATGGCGTCTTCTGGTGCATGGGCATGGAGAAAGACATTAAGCCAAAGATGGATGTTGCTTTTGTAGGGCCTTACCATCCGGCAACCTTCAGTTTTGGTGGCTACCGTAAAAAGGTAAAACCGGCCGACATCGCGGGTTGGGACACACCGATCTGGAACCCCAAGGCCTCGACTGCCCGCTCCAAATAGTCGAGCCACACGACACGAACCGTTCGTTCCACACCTTACCGGCAAGATTGCCCTCCTTGCGCAGTTCGTCTCGCAGGAGATGGAACAGTGGAAAAGATCTAGAGTCCGCCCTTTTCCCAGGGACCGGTAATGGCAAGTGTCATGCCAGGTGAGTAAAGATTGACGAAGAGCCATTGGCCATCAGGACTAAAGGTCGCACCAGCCCATTCGCTGCCTCGAAAATCTCCCTGGAAGCCTCGATGGTTTTTCTCCAGCACGCAGTTGTTCATAGCGAGTGTGAATATCTTTCCTTCCGGCGTAAGACCGTGCAGCCGTGGAAAATATTCCTCCTCTCGCCCATTTTCGACAACCTTATTCGGATCACAGTCCTCGCACAAAACCATCCCACCACGCGGACTCACGGCAATTTGGTCCGGGAAGTTTAATACGGAGCTGTGGGTAGATTCGAAGATCAAGTGCAACGAATTATTCTTGGGATGGTAACCCCAAATCTGTCCTTTTCCTGCTTCGCCTCCACAAGTGGAAACGAAATAGATCATGTCATTCCCGTACCAGCATCCTTCGAGTCGACCGAAAGCCGTTGCATCCTGGCGAACACCCTGGTTAAAAACGCCTTGCGTATCCTCGGTCCCAGGGGTGTGAGCTAATTCCGGCGCCTTAATATCCACCCATTCAATCTGCTCAAAGACCGTCGCTCCACCGGTACTGCGAGTCAGGTCCGGATGCCCCGGTACTCGCATCATTTGCAAGCGACCACCCTCTGCCAATTTTCCTGGCACAGCTGGCAGGAACCTGAAAAAACCACACTTAATGCGATCCTCGGTTTCATAGACGATGCCGGTGTCCGGATCAATCGCAACCGCTTCATGAACAAAACGCCCCATGTCCTTGAGAGGCTTGGCTGGAGCAGTCCCATCAGCCGGCACTTCAAAGACCCAACCGTGATCCTTGCTATAGGTGTCGCCCTCACTCGTTTTCATGATGCCACCGACAGACTCTTCACACGTCAACCACGTACCCCAGGGGGTAACTCCGCCGGCACAGTTATTGAGCGTACCAGCAATTGCCGTTCGGCTATCCTTGACGGTTCCACTGGCCGTGTCAAAAACGAGGCTCGTACAACCACCTCCAGCGAATTTGTCGTAGGTGTAAGACCCATCACTAAAACAAGCTTGGCGCCCATCTACTTCATGGTTGCGAATAAGCGTCACCAGGGATCCCGCTTGGGAAATAACTCCCATTCCATCATGCGCTTCAGGCGTGACCGTTCCATCCGCCAATTCATCACCAGTCCAACCAAACGAGAGATAGCGAAATCCCTTCGGCAATTGGAGCAATGGTAAGCCGGTCTTCTCTTCTCGAACCGGTTTAATCGGTCCGTAACTTTCATCCCGCAACTTTTGGGCATCCGCTCTGGTTGCGGCACTTAAGGTCTTAAACGAATCACTGACCGCAAAAGACCCCATCGCGGCAGCACTTAACTGCAAAAACTGTCTACGCTTCATTTCCTAAAACATCCGCTCCACATATTAACCATGTTATTCCTTCAACACAGCTTGTTTATAAGGGATGTTTGGCGTAAATCATCATGAAGAATAGATTAAATTGGCTTCATAATTTCTTCATAAAACGAAGCGATCGCGATAGGCGAGAAGACGCGCGGCCGGGACTTCGCTGCCCGCAAGGATATCGCTTAACCGCGCGCAATGTGAAGCTGGATTCCGCTCAAGTGCCGAATAGACCAGCCCTCAGGGATTGCCTGCTTCACGAAAGCGAAACGAGTACAAATCGGCATCTCGCATCACAAACCGCAATCGAATCGGCTGGCCCGCCAAGCGACTGACATCGGCAGTTTTTTTCCAACGCACCACGCGTTCAATGTGATCCCCAATAATTGGTTTGCAATCGCTTAAGGCATAACCAGCAATCGGTGCCCCGTTGGAATCCTGAATCTCCAGAGCTACATTTCCAGCCCCACTGGTCGAATAATTGATCTCCAACTCAGAACCGCTAAAAGAAAATGGCTTACTCACCAACTCACCCGATTCGTGGCCAGCATGGAGGGAAGCAAACCCGTCGGTGCGCATCACGTAACGACGCTCCCTCACGTAAATAGACATCTCTTCGTTGCTGGTGGGCACAACATTTAAGGCCGCATAGTTGGATCGATTGCCCCACTTTTCGGGATTAAGTCCTGGCCGAATGAAACCCTGCAAAAACGTCCGGTCATATTTCACACCACCACGCGACGTCATGAACATGATATCGGTCGATTCACCACGGTCAGGCAAGAATCGAGTGGGGAGCGCCACGTAGATATGAGGAGCGCGAAAGTACGGATGCGTACCACTCGTGTAGAGATGCTCACCCGGCTGATTTGGATTCATCGCTACCGGTTCACTCCAGTTAACATAATCGGTGGAGGTGGTGCGACTAACGGAACGTAAACTCCCATGCGGTGTCTTCCAGCTGCGAAAATAGCAAACGTAACACTGCTCACTCACGGACCAAAACGATACGTTCTGAGAATCAAAAGCAAAATCCTTTGATTTAATCACCTGGGTTTTCTTGAGTTTCTTCCAATGAATACCGTCCGCTGAAACAAAGGCAAATAAACCGCCCCCCTTATGCACACCAGCCAGTGCTTTGAAACGTTCTTCCTTCGGTACTTGGGGACGTTGGTCAAGAAACGGACTGAAATTGTGCGCTATCCATTTCGTGTTCGCAATAATCACATTGTTGTCACGTGAACCATCGACTTGATACAAGCCTAAGCTTGGCTTCTCCCAATGGATGCCATCACGACTTTCCCAATAGTGAGTCGTCTCGCGAGCATCACCATCGTACGCTGCAAATCCACCCCGATCGTATCGCCGATAGAGACTTCCGTCTTTAATCACCGTCGCATAATGACCGTTGGGAGCTCCCGGGACTAACGGCGTTGGCCTCGGTTCATGCAGCTTGAGTCGTAAGCCAGCAACGCGTTCCACCAAATAATCATCTACAAACAGTTCTCGTCGCGAACCAATCTCAATCAGCCCGTCCTGACCAGCAAGCGGATAATCCGCCAACACGATCAAACAACCACAGGTAATCAATGACCACTTGGCGAAGCATTGAGTCACTTGCTGCGTTAAAACATCTCGTCTCATTGCCAACAGCCTTTCTCTTCTCTACTTACCAAGCCCTAATCTTGATCCCTGTCAAAGCAAAGACCTGGTTTGCTGATGTAATCCTCTTTATCGTAGCCAATTCGTTGTATCGGTCCAATCATCGATGCCATCACCGATTCTAGCAACGACCAACAAGACCCGCTAAAATGATTAAACCACTTCACCATGTCTCTTCCATTCATTCTTAGAACGCTAGCGAATCGACCTATGCTCACATTGCTTCGAGGACACACTACTTATTCACACCGAGTCAGTGCTCTTTTCCTGTTAACCCTGTCTACGCTGCTGCCCGCAGACTTGAACGCAGCTGAAACAACACTCTCCGCCGACAAGCTGTTTGATCCCGAACATGTGGTTGATGTCCAAATCACACTAGCGGAAAAAGACTGGGATACGCTACGACGACAAACCCGGGCCTTTGCGCTCTCACTGAAAAAAACACCGGCCGAAAGTCCTTTCGAATACGTCAAAGGAGATGTCTCGATCGATGGCGTTATGATCAAGAACGTCGGCATCCGCAAGAAGGGATTTCTCGGCTCGCTGAGTGACACACGTCCCTCTCTAAAAATCAAGTTTGATGAGTATCAGGAGCAAGCTCCTGTTCAAGGCCTTGACCGTCTGACGCTGAACAACAACCAACAAGATCGCTCATTGGCAAGCCAGTATCTTGGCTATCGTTTTTTTAATGAAAGTGGAACCATCGCTTGTCGCTGCAATCACGCTAAAGTGACCGTAAACGGCAGGAACCTGGGAATCTACTCTCACGTCGAATCCGTAAAATCTCCATTCCTGCAAGCCCGTTACGGAAACGCTTCGGGACAATTCTACGAGGGGACCCTAGCCGACTTGTTCGACGGCAACCTGCAACGGTTTGAATTGAAGACGAAGAACACGACAATCGAACCACTTCAGCAGGTAGCCACCCTGCTGGCACAAGATACGCTGGACCTGTCGGCTCTCGAAAAACATCTCGACATACCAGCCTTCGTCAAGTTCTGGGCAACCGAAAGCCTACTCGGTTTTTGGGATGGTTATACCAACAACCAAAACAATTTCTTCGTCTACCAAAACCCAGCCAATTCAAAACTCTACTTCATGCCCTGGGGACTCGATTCTGCATTTGTCAGCCGCATGCCACTGCCCCCCTTCTTCATCAAAGTTAAATCCGTCCATTGCCAGGCAATCCTGGCCAATCGACTCTACCGGGATCCAACAATTCAAGAGTTGTATCGCAAGACGCTGGTGACGTTGTTGGAAAAACATTGGGACGAAGACGCACTCATTGCGGAGCTGGACCGCATGGAAACACGGCTCAAAGAACACGTGCCAAAAAGCCAAGGAGACTTTGCAGGCAAGCTCGATGCAACGCGAAAATTCATCCGTGAACGCCGTGCCGTCATGGAAAAAGAATTGGAAAACTGGCCAGTCAACCTTTCCAGGGGACCCCGCAGTCCGATCTATTTCAAGCAACTCGGCAAAGCCACTGTTACCTTTTCCACCCAATGGAACAACGAGAAGCCGGAAAACCCCTACGACAACGGTACCGTCGACCTGCAGTTCTCACTTAATGGTGAAACTGTAACATTCAAAGACAATAAGATCGGAATCTATGCTGCTTTCAGCCGGCGCGGAAGACGAGGCGGTGGTTCACCGACCATCGTTATCACGGGCAACCGTGCCTCCAACAACAAGCAACTAACCCTCTCCATCGGTTTACCTGCCAGTGACTTTCAGCCGACTGCGAAACAAGCGGTCGTGCAAGGATACTGCATGGAAGGAAACGCTGATGGAATCCGAGCCATCTTTGGGGGTGCCAAACGGCAATCACTGGCTGGATTTGTCCACTTCGACCAGGCATCAATCGATGCCGGCGCACCCATCAGTGGCAAACTTGAATTGCAGGTTCTACAAATGACCGGTGGCAAACACCAGTCAGTGCCCAAGTAAATCAGACTGCTGCTGACAATTTCCTCTACAGACGTAAATCGATCTTAAGCTTGTAAAGACTTAGGCAAACTGTTCGCCGCCGCCGAGCTGATCTTGATATTGTCGGTCTGAAACTGGATCTGCGTAACCGTGAAGCGGAAGTAGTAAAGACCAAGCGTGATGCACATAAGAATCATGCCAACGATCGAAAGGCCCGCAAACTCGCCTCCCGTTCCAGTAAAGCTGACTGCCAACCGGTTCCCCGAAGGCAGCGTCACAACTGTGTTCTCATGCTGGAATTTCCAGATGTTAACCTGTAACCAAAACCAATAGATTCCCAGTGTCAGAAACGTCAAGATATAACCAACAATAAAGATTCCCAAAAATGCGCCACCGGTTCCCTGGAAACTCAAAGTGATAAGATCGTCACCACCAGCTCGAATTTGAATGTGCGAGTAAAACCAGCGGATCATCGTGCACATAAACCAGGGGGTGTAGAGCCCGAAAGTAACGAACACCAATACATAACCAACAAAAAGAGTACCAAACAGCTCCCCACCGGTCCCGGTAAAGGAAACTTTAACCTGTTTGCCATCAGGAGTAGTACCTTCAGTGTTGTCTGTGACGAACTTGATCATGTTCACGGCGAACCAGAACCCATAGACGCCAAACGTAACCACCGTCAGAATCATACCGCTAATGAACGCTCCAAATAATTCCCCACCGGTACCCGTGAACCGCATCGTCACCTTGTTACCCTGGGAATCAACAAGGTTGATGTTCTCTGTCGTCCAGCGTTGGAGAGCACAAATGAACCAGGGAAAGTAAAGACCTAATGTCACAGCCGTTAACAAATAATTGACGAAGACCTGACCAAACAACCCCCAGGCTGTCCCGGAAAACTTGAAACCACACGGTACCGTAAGGGCCCCGCCTGAAGCTCCACCAGATGCCGCAACACTGCCTGCTTGAACGTCTGACATATCTCACTCTCCAACAAAGATTGGGAAGAATACCCGATGTACTCCTGGCAAGTTCAGAAGTAACCCACCGGAAATCAGCTTCAAGCCTATCTGGAGCAAGCTATTCTCGCCAGTGTAATCTGCACAACGTTTTACACACCCAGCATTTCACACTGGTTCCACAGTGTTTCACGGCAAACTCGATCGAACTAAGACCCTATATCAAGTGTCTTGAGAACCGCATTAAAGGTCGCACTGGGACGCATTGCCTGCGATGCCTGTTCCTCGTCAGGATGGTAATAACCACCAATATCGACGGGTTGTCCTTGGGCAGTCGTTAACTCTTCGACAATCGTCGATTCAGATTCAGTTAGCCGCGCAGCCAAATCCGCAAACGCTTCTTGCAACGCGGCATTCTCCGTTTGCTCAGCCAGGGCCTGAGCCCAGTAGAGGGCCAAGTAGAAATGGCTGCCACGGGTATCCAGTTCATTCACCTTACGTGACGGAGATTTATTGTTGGTCAGAAATCGACTGGTAGCCTCATCCAAGGTCTTGGCCAGTACACTGAGCTTTTCATTACTGGTCTTCTGAGCAAGATCGTCCAGCGAAACAGCCAAGGCCAGGAATTCACCAAGCGAATCCCACCGCAGATGTCCCTCTTCATTGAACTGCTGAACATGTTTGGGCGCTGAACCACCTGCGCCCGTTTCAAACAGGCCACCACCTGCCAACAGCGGAACGATCGACAGCATCTTCGCACTTGTTCCCAGTTCAAGGATGGGAAACAAATCAGTCAGGTAATCACGTAAGACGTTACCGGTCACCGAAACCGTATCGAGTCCATCCTTGCAACGCTGACATGTCAACTTCGTCGCTTCTACTGGGGAAAGAATCTGGATGTCCAATCCTTCCGTATCGTGCGTGGGCAAATACTCATTCACCTTGGCTATCAGGTTTGCATCATGGGCCCGCTCCGGATTAAGCCAGAAAATGGCTGCAGCACCAGTCGCTCGGGCGCGTGTGACTGCCAACTTGACCCAATCTTGAATAGGAATGTCCTTGGTCTGACACATTCGCCAAATATCACCCGGCTGCACGACGTGTTCGGTCAGTACTTCTCCTGAATCGGCAACAACGCGCACCGTGCCAGCGGCGGGGATTTCAAACGTCTTGTCATGCGACCCGTATTCTTGTGCCTTCTGCGCCATCAGGCCAACGTTGGACACGTTACCCATCGTGGTAACATCAAACGCGCCGTTCTCCTTGCAAAAATCGATCGTCGCCTGATAGATACCAGCGTAACAGCGATCGGGAATAATCGACTTGGTATCGTGCAACTGACCGTCTGGGCCCCACATCTGGCCCGAGGTTCGAATGGCTGCCGGCATGGAAGCGTCGATGATAACATCACTGGGAACATGCAAGTTGGTAATCCCCTTGTCGGAATTAACCATGGCCAATCTCGGTTGCTGGGCATAGATGGCATCGATGTCAGCCTTAATCTCAGCTTGCTGTTCCGCCGGCAATTCTTCGATTTTCGCCAGTAAGTCTCCCATGCCGTTATTGGGATCAATGCCCAAGCCGTCAAAAGTCACCGCATGCTTTTCAAAAAGATCGGCAAAGTAAACGCTAACGGCATGACCAAAAATGATCGGATCAGATACCTTCATCATGGTTGCCTTGAGGTGCAACGACAGCAGGACATCTTGTTCCTTCGCAGCTTGGATTTCCCCAGCTAAGAATTCTCGCAATGCAGTGCAGCTCATGACTGCAGCATCGATTACTTCACCCGCTTGCAAGGCCAAGCTTTCTTTGAGTAGCGTGACCTGGCCATCCTCACCGGTCAGCTCAATCTTGACGCTACCAGCCTCTGCCATGACGTGGGACTGTTCACTACCGCAGAAATCTCCGCCTGACATGTGGGCCACGTGCGACTTGGAATCCGCACTCCACTCACCCATTGAGTGTGGGTTATTGCGAGCGTACTCCTTGACCGGAGCCGCCACGCGACGGTCCGAGTTACCTTCACGTAACACCGGGTTAACGGCACTGCCGAGGACTTTTGCAAAACGGGCACGCAATTCTTTCTCAGCATCGGTTCCCGGTTCCTCCGGGAAGTCCGGAATCTCGTAACCGTGCTCTTGTAGTTCCTGGATCGCCGCGGTCAGCTGTGGAATCGAGGCACTGATGTTAGGCAGCTTGATGATGTTCGCTGCCGGGGTCTTAGCCAACTCACCCAGTTCTGTTAAGGCATCAGCCTGTCGCTGGTCTTCGCGAAGCCCTTCTGGAAAATTGGCAATGATGCGTCCTGCCAACGAAATATCTTTAAGTTCGAACTCGATACCCGCAGAACTGGTGAAAGCTCGAATGATTGGCAACAGCGAACGGGTTGCCAGGGCAGGGGCCTCGTCGGTCTTGGTATAAACAATCTTAGCGGTTGGAGAGGACATGCGTTTACTCGTTTGCCATAGGAAAGAAGTTCACAGGAACCTCAATTCTAACGAGCAAGCGGACAACGCGATAGAATCCTAACGCATCCTCTTTATCACTCTCCACCACCGGTCTTCGTATGCTCGTGAAGCACTTCGCCATTTTCGTCATGGAAGACAAAGGTCAGTTTTGCAGGACCGTCATTGGTAGCCGGATCCGATTTAACCAGCAGAAAACCAGCAGAGCGGACTTTCTGAGCATAAACCTGCTTAATGAGACCATCGGGATCGGTTGATGCAGGATCACCCGGTTTACGACCGAGTCGTGAATTCGCGTCGACCAGGGCGCCACAGGAAAACTCTTCGACGCCACTGGGATGAACCGAGTGATACTGCCAGTGACGGTCTCCACAAACAAGGTAGAAGTTCTTTTTAACGAGTCCCGTTTCATTCAACCAATCAAAAAACTCTTTCCCCTCATGCCGAAAGCCGCCGAGATTAGTGTGATTGTCGGACTTGCGAGCATCATCCGGGCCAATCATCGGATTCGGAGAGATAAGCAATTTGAAGGTAGCATTACTCTCCTGTAGAGTCTTCTTCAACCAGGCCTTCTGCTCTTTGCCCCAAATTGATTTCTCGGGTCCATCTTCCATGGCGTTAGGACTTCGATACATCCGGTTTTCCACGAACCAAATCTGCAGATCGCGACTGACTCGATGCGTCCGGTAGGTCTTCGCGTCGGCATCATCAGCTGCTGCCACCGGCAATTGTTCCAACATCATCGCCCGAGCCACTTCCGGAGACGGATCGTGGTCACCGGTGTTATCCCCGTCATCGATGCGATAATCGTGATCGTCGATTTCCCAGTAAGTCGGTACACGAGCAAACAAGTCTCGGTAACGTGGTTGGACAAATTGCTCGTGCCATTTTTGCCGCATCTCAGGTACGGTTTGGGCT
>MDTE01062987.1_pt1 | contig 10781 bp, 5 predicted proteins | sample 811231 | NCBI WGS metagenome assembly MDTE01 (sample SAMN05326651, study PRJNA326480) | marine metagenome | isolation source: seawater | place: Indian Ocean: Red Sea | collected 2010 | reverse complement strand
TTTATACTCTGAATAAGTAGAAAAACACATTTTTTCAACATTAAATTTTTTTATTACGTTTTTTCTACCCTCTTCGCCTATACTTTTTAATAAACTATCATCCATGCTTAACACCCTCATTATTTTTTTACTTAAAGATTTTGCGTCTCCAGCATCAAATAAAAAGCCAGTTTTCTCATCAATAATAGTTTCATTTGAACCTCCAATATTACTAGCAATAATTGTTTTTTGCATCGATTGGGCCTCTACAGCAACTCTACCAAATGCCTCTGGTTCAATTGAAGCAGAAATTATTATATCTGAAATCTTATAAGCTAAAGCCATATTTTTACAATTATCTATAAATTTTAGTTGTTTATTCATACGATATTGTTCACTTAGACGTATTAGTTTTTTTTTATACAAATCCCTTCCTTGCTCACTTCCCAATATTACTGCATAAAAAGCTTCATAGCCAAGTTCTATATTAACTAAATTTATTGCTTCAATAAATAACTCCTGTCCTTTCCAAGATGTAAGTCTGCCAGGCAATAAAATTATTTTCTTATTTTCATCAATTTCCCAATTTTTTTTTAGCTTAATTTCATCGCTCTCGATAACGGAAGTTTGATCAAAATAATCAACATTAATACCTCTAAAAATAACTAATAATCTTTTTTTTAAATCAATAAACTCCGAATAATTTTCTTTAATATGCGCGAAGATAAAATTTGATCCAGCTATGATTAATTTTGATCTAACCATAATTGAATTATAGAATTTTTTTAGTTTATTATTAAAGTTATATGTGCCATGAAAAGTTGTTACAAAACTTCTTCTAGTAATCTTTGTTGCTATAAAACAAGACCAAGCTGGTGCTCTACTCCTTGCATGAACTATATCTATGTTAAAAATTATTATGATAAATGCCAAAATAATAGCATTTAAAAATATTAGTATTGGGTTTTTGGTTTGTACTGGAAGTCTTAATACTTTAACTTTTTTTTTGTCGACAAATTTGAGTAAATCACCCCCACTAGTTACTATATAAGATCCACAGTCTTTTTCATATAAGTAGTGTGCAATATCATAACATCCAGTCTCAGCACCTCCATATCCAAGCTTAGGTATAACTTGCAAAACTTTTATTTTTGATGGCATTTATATGCTTATAATAATATCATAAGTTACCAGTAAAACTTATGGCAAAATTTAAATTTGTTAAAATTTCTAAAAAAAAAAAAATTAGATATTTATTCAATTCTTCATATAGTGATGTTTATCTAGTTTTTTTGCATGGCTTTAAATCAGATTTAGAGGGGGATAAACCTAAGACTTTATATAAATTTTGCAAAAAAAATAATATTGGATTTTTAGCATTCGAATATTCTGGTCATGGGAAGTCATATGGAAAATTCGAAGATGGCACAATCACAAGTTGGACTAAAGACGCATATAAAATAATTAAAAAAAAAATTTATGGTAAAAAGATAATTTTGGTTGGATCAAGCATGGGGGGTTGGATAGGTCTAAATCTTTTTAAATTTTTTGATAAAAATATACTTGCCTTTATTGGCATTGCTCCTGCACCAGAATTTTTAGATAAGCTAATGTGGAAAAAATTTACAAATAAAGTTAGGAAGCAATTAATTAAAGATCAATTCTATGTATTTAAACATGGTGGATTTGAATATAATATTACCTATAATTTGATTAAGGATGGAAAGAAAAACAAGGTCTTTAACAAAATTTTTAATAATAAAATTTACCTAACAATTCTCCATGGTGAAAAAGATGATGTGGTTCCAATTTCTATCTCGAGAAAGATCATAAGAATATTTAAAAAAGCTAAAAAAAAATTAATTATCGTCAAAAATGGAGATCATAGCTTGTCTAAAAAAAATAATTTAAATAGGCTTATGAGAGAGATTAAATATATACATAATAATTTAACTAGCTAAATTTCTCTGTTTATTTGTAATTGGATTTTCAAGCTTATCTAACATTTCTTTAGGGCATACTTGATAAAAATTAATAATTTCACTTTCAAAATTTTCTAGAATTTTTTTTGAGATTTTTGAATTTGTCTCGTCATAATGTTTTTGTACTAAATTTTTTAATTCATTTATCCAATAATTTGTTTCTAGTTTCTGCCAAACTATTGACTCTGGATTTGCTTTATTTTGAAACTCGTTTTCTGGATCATACACAAAACCCATACCTCCTGTCATGCCTGCTCCAAAATTATCTCCTACATCGCCTAATACAACAATTTTACCTCCTGTCATATATTCACAACCGTTAGAGCCACAACCTTCTACGACAGCTACAGCTCCAGAATTTCTTACTGCAAATCTCTCACCGGCCTGACCTGCAGCGAACAAATAGCCAGATGTTGCTCCGTATAGAACTGTATTTCCAATTATTGTATTTTCTTTTGATAAAATATTACTCTCATCTTGTAGTTTAATTGAAATTGTTGCCCCGGATAATCCTTTGGCAACGTAATCATTAGCATCGCCTTTCAGTATAAGTTTTAAACCTTTTATTGCAAAAGCACCGAATGACTGTCCTGCAGACCCTTTAAAATTTAGCTTTATACTCTCGGATTGAATTTTATCTTCTCCATATTTTTTATATAGGTTATAAGAAATTCTTGTACCCACTGCTCTATTTGTGTTTTGAATCATAAATTCTTTTTCAACTTCTTGTTTTTTTTCTATGTCATGTTCAATCTCTGGCCAAATTTTTTGATCTAAAGTATCAGGAACACTATTTATTATTTGTTTTTCGCAATATCTTGTATTCTTTCCAGGATCAGCTTGGACAAAAAGTGGATTTAGATCTAGATCATCTAAATTAGGCGAGCCTTTGCTTACTTGTCTTAGTAAGTCAGTACGTCCAATGATTTCATTTAGATTTTTAAAACCAAGATCTGCCAAAATTTCTCTTACTTCTGAAGCAATAAATTTAAATAAATTAACTACTTTATCAGGCGTTCCAACAAATTTTGCTCTTAATTTTTCATCTTGCGTACATACTCCTACTGGACAAGTATTTGAGTGACATTGTCTAACCATTATACATCCCATTGCAACTAGCGCAGTTGTTGCAACACCAAACTCTTCAGCTCCCATCATGGCAGCTATAACTACATCTCTACCTGTCTTAATACCCCCATCGGTTCTTAGTGTAACTTTATGTCTTAAATTATTCAAAGTTAATACTTGGTTAGCTTCCGTAAGACCCATTTCCCAAGGGATGCCCACATATTTGACACTAGTTTGTGGTGTAGCTCCAGTTCCTCCTGAATGACCTGAAATTAAAATAATATCTGCTTTAGCTTTTGCAACACCAGCTGCAATAGTACCAATACCTGACGAGGCAACTAATTTAACACCTACCCTTGCATTGGGATTTATTTGTTTTAGGTCATATATTAACTGAGCAAGGTCCTCAATTGAGTAAATATCATGATGAGGGGGAGGGGAAATTAATGTTACTCCTGGAGTTGAGTGTCTAAGTTTTGCAATCTCATCAGTTACTTTAAAACCAGGTAATTGCCCTCCTTCACCAGGCTTTGCTCCTTGTGCAATTTTAATTTCTATTTCATTGCAGTTATTTAAGTAATCTATTGTCACTCCAAATCTTGCAGATGCAATTTGTTTAACTCTTGAGTTTGCTGTGTCACCATTATCTAAAATTCTAAACCTTGATTTATCTTCACCACCTTCGCCACTGCATGAAGCACCTTTAATTCTATTCATGCCAATTGCTAAAGTTTCATGAGCTTCCTTTGACAATGCACCATGAGACATGCTACCACTGCCAAATCTTTTTAAAATTTCTTCTACCGGCTCAACTTCATCTAGACTAATAGAATTTTTCTCATTAAATCCGATGAGATCTCTTAAACTTATCGGTGGCAAATCATAAATACCTTTGGCATATTTTTTATAAATTTCATAGGAGCCATTAGTTACAGCGGTTTGTAACATATGTATTAATCTTCCTTGATATTGGTGAGTTTCACCACTTTTTCTATATCTATAAATACCACCAATTGGTAAAACATTATTTGTGTTCGAAAAAGCTTTGAGATGGATGCTTCTTACTTTTTTTTCTATACCAGTAAGTCCTATTCCAGAAATCTTAGAGAGCACTCCAGGAAAAAAATTATTTACAATTGATCTGCTTAATCCTACTGTTTCAAAATTACATCCACCTCTGTAGGAACTAATCACAGAAATTCCCATTTTCGACATTATTTTAAGTAGGCCCAGATTAACTGACTTGATATATCTTCTTACACATTCATCAAATTCGAAATTTCCAAATAACTTTTTATTGAAACGTTGATATAAACTATCAAAAGCAAGATATGGATTTACCGTAGTTGCTCCCACTCCAATTATAGTTGCAAAAGAATGAGTATCCATAGCATCTCCTGTTTGTACATTTATAGATGCGTATCCTCTCAATTTAAGTTTTACTAAATAAGTATTTATCGCTCCTACAGCAAGCAATATTGGAATAGGAAGTCTTTTATTTGAAACATTTTTATCAGTTAAAACAATTTGGGTACAACCTTGTCTTACTGCAATCTCTGCTTCTTTTTTGATTGTATCTAAAGCTTCTTCTAAATTTTTCTCTGTTGAGAAAGTACAATCAATTATCTTAAGACTTTCTTTAAAATAATTAGTAAATTTATCAAACTGTGTATTAGAGAGTATTGGGCTTTCTAAAACATAAATATTTTCCTCTGTTAAATTATTAAAATCTAAAATATTTCCAAGATTTCCAAATCTAGTCTTAAGACTCATTACTTTATTTTCTCTTAATGAATCAATTGGAGGATTTGTAACCTGACTAAAATTTTGTCTAAAGTAGTGATAAAGTGGTCTATATTTATCTGACAGAACTGCGAGAGGAGTATCGTCTCCCATAGATCCTGTCGCCTCTTTTGCATCTTCAGCCATTGGATGCAATATTAATTCTAGATCCTCCAGACTATAACCAAATAAATATTGTCTTTCTTTAAGATTATTACCTTCAAAAAGGCTTCTTTCATTTTGTATTGGAAATTTTTTGTCTAGGTCTATTATTTGATTATTAAAATGTTTATACTCTTTTGCTAAATAGTTTTTAATTTCTGTATTTCTAAAAATCTTGCCCTTTTCAATTCTTACACCTAGAATTTCGCCAGGTCCTAGTCTACCTTTTTGAATTATTTTTTTTTCATTTATTTTGATCATCCCTGTTTCTGATCCTGCAAATAAAAGTTTATCGTTTGTTACGGTATATCTCATTGGCCTTAATCCATTACGATCGGAGGCTACAATTGCCCATTCATTGTCTGTTCCAGCAATAGCTGCTGGTCCATCCCATGGTTCCATAGAACTATTTAAAAAATTAAACAATTGTAAATGTTCTTTCGGGAGCACTTTGCTTTTTTTTGACCAAGCATCTGGTATTAACATTAATTTTGCTAATGGTGCTGAGTGACCTGATGTAGTTAGTAATTCAAATACATTATCTAAAGATGCTGAGTCTGAGTTTCCAGATGGTATAACTGGTTTTAAGTTTTCGATATTTTGAAAAAGTGGTGAATACATTTCTTGTTCGTGAACTTTCATCCAATTTATATTTCCTTTTAAAGTATTTATTTCTCCATTGTGAGCTAAAGATCTAAATGGTTGAGCTAGATCCCAACTTGGTGCAGTATTTGTAGAAAATCTTTGATGAAAAATTGAATATCTTGATACAAACCTAGCATCTTTGAGGTCAGGATAAAAATCATCTATTGCTTCAGCTAGGAACATCCCCTTATAAATTATAGATTTGGAGCTGAACGAGCATATGTAAAAATCTTTTAACTGATTACTCAAAGCTTTTTTTTCTATAATTCTTCTTGTTTCATAGAGCGATCTATTGAGTTCTTTATCCTTAAGTTTTTTATTATTATGTTTAAAAAGTATTTGAGTTATTTCTGGTCTAGTTTGCTCTGCTTTTTCTCCAAGTACAGATGGGTTAACTGGCACTTGTCGCCAACCGTATATATTAAAGTTATTTTTGGTTAATTCACTTTCTACAATAGTTCTACATGCCTCTTGAGCACCATAATCATTTCTTGGTAAAAAAATCATTCCTACACACAACTCTGAATTATCATGTGTATGACCTGTAACTTCTATTTTCTCTACAAAAAAGTCAGAGGGAATTTCTAAATGAATACCTGCACCATCACCTGTTTTACCGTCAGCATCGATCGCTCCTCTATGCCAAACAGCTTTTAAAGCCTCTATACCTGCCTCAACAACTTTCCTTGATTTTTTTCCTTCAGTCGAAACAACTAGCCCAACTCCACATGCATCGTGCTCCATATTCTCATGATAAACATGATTTTCTTTCAATTTTTTTATATTTTCTTCTCTTATAGTTTTCATGCAACTTTTTGTTTTAAATGAACTTTATTTTTTAAAAATTTATCAATATTGTCCGAGGCATCTCTTCCATCTTTTATTGCCCAAACAACTAATGAAGCCCCTCTTACAATATCTCCAGCAGCAAATACACCTGGTATCGAAGTTTCCATTGTATCAAAATCAGCTTTGATTGTTCCCCATTTAGATACCTGTAAATTATTCTCTCCAAATAATACAGGTAAATTTTCAGGATCAAAACCAAGAGCTTTAATAACTAGATCAGCTTTAATTTCAAATTCAGAATCTTTTTCTTCAATAGGTTTTCTTCTTCCACTTTCATCTGGTTCCCCTAGTTTCATTTTTGAAGCTTTAACTTTTTCAACTTTATTAGTACCTACAAATTCTTTTGGATTTGATAGCCAAATAAGTTCTACTCCCTCTTCTTCAGCATTTAAAACTTCTCGGGCAGACCCGGGCATGTTTTCTTTATCTCTTCTGTACAAACATTTAACTGAATTAGCTTTTTGTCTAACTGAAGTTCTAACACAGTCCATAGCTGTATCCCCTCCACCGATTACAACTATATCTTTTCCTTCTGCATTTAAAATTCCTTTATCAAATAATTCGACTTTATCGCCCAGACCTTTTTTATTTGAGGCCATTAAAAATTCCATTGCAGGAAATATATTTGCTAAATCACTTCCTGGTAGATTAATTTCCCTTGCTTTATAAACGCCTGTAGCAATTAAAATAGCATCATGTTTTTCTTTTAATTCTTTAAATGATTTATCTTTTCCCACTTCAAAATTGTTAACAAATTTAATTCCACTATCTTTTAAATATTTAATTCTTCTTAACACTACATGTTTTTCTAACTTAAAGTTCGGAATTCCGTAAATTAGTAAACCTCCTGATCTGTCGTACCTGTCATAAACAGTAACTTTATATTCTTTTTTTCTTAATTCTTCGGCACATGCAAGTCCAGCTGGCCCCGCTCCAATGATTCCAACGCTTTGGCTGCTTTCATTTTTTACATCGATAGGTTTAATCCAATTTTTTTCCCAAGCTGTTTCTGTTAAAAATTTTTCTACAGATCCTATTGTAACTGTTCCATGTCCTGATTGCTCAATTACACAATTTCCCTCACATAATCTATCCTGGGGACATATCCTCCCACAAACCTCTGGCATGTTATTAGTGCTTTGAGATAATCTATAGGCTTCCTCTAGTCTTCCTTCTGCTGTTAGTTTTAACCAATCTGGAATATTATTACTCAATGGGCAATGAACTTGACAAAAAGGTACTCCACATTGAGAACATCTACTTGATTGTGTCTTAGCTTTTTCATCAATGAACTCTCTATAAATTTCATTAAAATCTTTATTTCTTTCATCGATCGACCTTTTAGGTGGGTTTTGCTGACCTATTTTTACAAATTTAAGCATTTTATCTGACATAGTGGCCAGCTTATATATCATAAGTTCACTTCAAAAAAGCATATAAGGGTAAGCATTAATTACCTTATTTTTAAAAAAAGCCGGTTTTTATGGGCCTTTTAAATAATATGCATACGTAATATGCATTAAACGAATTGCTTTAATTTCAAATTATATAGTTTACGAATGAAAATAAATGTCACTAATCTATCTACAAACTTTAATATTATCTTTAATCCAGGGTTTCTCTGAATTTATACCAGTAAGCTCATCAGCTCATTTAGTATTATTTTCAGATATATTCCAAAACTATAAAAGTTCAGTATTAGTAGATGCAAGTCTTCACTTTGGTTCACTGATTGCAATTATTCACTATTTTTTTAGAGAATTAATTGATTTTTCTAATAACAAAAAAATATTAAATTTACTGGTTACTGGTTCTTTGCCTTTGATAATTGTAGGATATTTTTTTTATGAATTTCAATTATATGATAATTTAAGGAATATTGAAATTATAGCATGGTCCACACTTATATTTGGAATTTTGTTATACTTTTCAGATAAATTTGCAGAATCTAAATCTTTTAGTGAAAATTTAAACACTAAAAATATATTTTTGATAGGTTTATTTCAAATTTTAGCATTGATACCAGGTGCAAGCAGATCAGGAGTTGTGATTACTGGCTCAAGATTATTAGATTTTAATAGATATGATGCTGCCAAAATATCTTTTATTTTATCTATACCTGCCTTGTTAGGTGCAAGCACCCTAACTTTAAAAGATGCATTTTTTAGTAATGAAATATTTGATTTAAATATTTTATTCGGAATAGTTTTTTCATATATTTTTTCTTATCTAACGATTAAATATTTTTTGGTTTATATAAAACGTTTCTCTCTAGATATTTTTGTTATTTATAGAATAGCTTTATCCTTGATTTTATTTTACTTTATTTATTTTTAACTCAGGTACTATTTGGGAAATTAGCACTCCAAGAATAATAAATATACAACCTACAATATTATTTATATTTAGTATTTGACTCAATAAAAGCCATGCAGCAATGGTTGCAATAACACCTTCTAAAGAAAAAATAATAGCTGCTGGTGTTGGTGTAATATTTTTTTGAGCGTAGATCTGTAAAACAAAAGCAAAACCACCAGATAAAATACCAGCATAAAGTATTTGGTATGTATGTTTAAATACTCCATCAAAATTAATTTCCTCAAAAGTTATTGCGCCTATTATTGAGAGAACTGAAACAACTAAAGTTTGAATTAAACCAATTAGTATTGGTAGGTTGAAATTTTTAATTACTTTTCCAACATAGATTATATGCAAGGCCCAAAATACAGCGCATAATATTACAAGAGCATCTCCTTTTCTAACGGTTGCATCATAAAAATTTGTAAGTAAGTATCCACCTATAAGGCATAAAATTACTGAAGGCCAATTACTCCAGTGAATTTTCTCTCTAAAAAGAAAAAAAACTATTATTGGAACCATTGGAACATAAAAAATCGTAAAGAAAGCTGCATTTGCAATATCTGTATACTGAAGTGATATTTGCTGTAGAGCAGATCCTAAAAATAAAAATACTCCTATTAAAAAGGAGAATTTAAAAAATTCACTATTACCTTTAACAAATTCCTTTTTCACATTTTTTTTTTCAAAGTAAAAAAAAAAGGGTAATAACACTAAGAAACCAACAAAAAATCTTACACCATTAAATAAATAAGGACCTATAAATTCCATTCCTGTATCTTGGGCTATAAATGTGGTTCCCCATATAAAAGTACACCCCAATGCACTTAAGATTGAAATTGATTTTGACATTTATATGGAAACTTATAATTATATTGCTAATTTAAAAGCAAAATTTTTACCCAAATTATCTCTGATCTCATTACAAAATCTTGCTGCCTCAGCACCGTCAATTATCCTATGATCATAAGAAAGAGAAATTGGCAATATAGTTCTTTCTTTAAACTCGTCGTTTAAAAAGATTTGCTGTTTATTTGATTTACTTACACCTAATATCGCAACCTCAGGATAATTTATGATAGGTGTAAAGAAACTTCCACCAATACCTCCAAGACTAGATATTGTCATTGATCCTCCATAAAATTCCTTCTTATCAATCTTTAGATTCCTACATTTTTGAGCAACATCTCTTAATTCAGAAGATAAATGTTGAATGTTTTTTTTATCAACTTCTCTTATTTTAGGAACCATCAACCCGTTCGGAGTGTCTACTGCTATTCCAATATGAAAGTATTTTTTGAAAGTAATTTTACCTGTGCTCATATCTTCTATGGAGGAATTGAAGGTTGGAAACTTTTTAAGAGCCACCACTAATGCTTTCATAATAAATGCTAAAGGTGTAATTTTTAATTTTTCTCCTGTGTAATGATCAATCAATGAATTTCTAAATTCTTCCATTTCAGTTATATCAATTTGATCATGATGAGTTACATGGGGTATTGTATTAAAAGACTTAACTAGATGTGGCGCTGCTAATTTTTTTATACGAGGGATATCTCTTATATCTATTTCACCAAACTCAGAATGTTCATATTCAATTTTTAATTTATGCTCTTTAATTTCTTGATTATTATTTACTGATTGTTTTTGTTGTAAACCAAAGTTTACAAAATTTTTTACATCTTCTTCTGTAACTCTTCCCAACTTTTCAGATCCGGAAATTTTACTAATATCAGCTCCAAGTTCTCTAGCGAATTTTCTTACTTTTGGACTAGCTAAAATTGATTTATTGCTTGTGGTAATGTCTTTTATATTAGAAATGGCCTGTGATTTTTCTAAAATTTTTTTAGGAGTATTTTGAATTTCTTTTGAAATGGTGCTTTCCGTCGTTTCAGTTTTTATAGTCTCGTTTTTATTAGACTCAATTTTGAGTATCAAATCTCCCTCAGAAACCTT
>MDTE01146967.1_pt1 | contig 10782 bp, 10 predicted proteins | sample 811231 | NCBI WGS metagenome assembly MDTE01 (sample SAMN05326651, study PRJNA326480) | marine metagenome | isolation source: seawater | place: Indian Ocean: Red Sea | collected 2010 | reverse complement strand
GCCGTAGGAAATAATTTCGAATTGCAATATTCATCCCTAGTATCGTGAACTGAATATTTCCAACCTAATAAATCGATAGATTTCGAAAGTGCTTGAGCACAATGACCACCGCCAATCAATAGAATATGTGGCATAGGAATCATCACCTCAATTGACAGGGTAACTCTGCCCCCGCACAGTGAATCAAGCGGTTGTACTTCATAGCCCTTCGCACCTTTGTTCAAGCCAAAGGTTTGAATCTCACCATATGGTTTCGAAATATTTCTAATCAGTTCAGTACATCGGTTTAGAACCTTCAATTCCAATCCAGCTCCACCAATTGTTCCAACCCAGTTTTCACCCATATCACTCATTGCAATACGTGCGCCTGTCTTCCCTGGAACACTTCCTGATGTTTCAATTACTGTTGCGACTACTGTAACTTTTTGCAATTCTAAGCAGCCCAATGCCCACCTAAGAACTGCTGCAGTCATGGCCGATGCTAAAGTTCTTCACAAATACTCTTTACGGATTAAAGTTCTAGGAAAAAATTCTCATTTTGAAGTAATTCTTGAACATCTGTTTCAGTATCTATATTCAAATGAAGCATTGACTCATCAACATCGATTGGATAAAATGAGACTATTTCTCTTAGTGGAGTATCTTTGTGAGCATTTAAAATTGAATGTAAGTCTTCGCCTACTATCGACACTGGATGCCCTTTTACGCCATTAAAAGATAAACATGAACTAGTTTTGGATTCTGTCAATTTAGCAATACTACCTGATTTCCAACCAGGTCTATCAACCGGAATAAAAATTATTTTTTCAGGCAATTTACCTATATCATTGATTATGGCTTTAAGTCCTACTTGTATTGAACCCGTTCGGCCTAGTTCAGGATTTGAGTTTAGAGCAACGGTTGCATTTTTAGATAGTGTCGTGGCTTTGAAAAGATTATCTTGATTCGTAACTACGACAATTGGATCACATTTTGAAATCATGATTTTTTCTAATGCATGCTGAAGTAAAGTTTTGCCGGCAACCTCAACAAAAGCCTTCGGTCGACCAAGCCTCTTGCTTTCGCCGGCTGCAATGATAATTGCAGGTACTTTGCTTGCCATATTAATGATAAAGAAAACAGTCTTTTCTTTTTATCGTTAATCCTTAATAAAGTGTTGATGTTTTCAAAACCTATGTCTAAGCAAGACCCTACAAAACGTTCTTTAGAATTACTCAAAGATATCGCTAAAGAAAATGATTGGTTGAATGTTAGAATTATTGACAATGAAAAATTCCACATGACTGTAAATGGTGAATCAAGAAGGTGGTACCACATATCTGCGAGGAAAACCGATATTAATGATTTCAGCCCATTTAGAGATATGTCAATCTGGCAAATTAATGTGCGAGGCGCTGCACAAAAATATGACTTGATTAGGAATAATAAATACAATGCTGACCTCTGTATTAATACTGGAAGGAGGAGTAGAGATTTACCGATTGGTGATCGACTTGCTTCCTTGGCTTTGTCATTAAGAAATGATAAAAGAACTGCGATGAGTATACCTCTCTTGGCACAATTTATAGTTTGCAAGAGAGAATTTCTAGAAGAAATCATTGTGTTCCAGGATGAAGGTATAATGACCGAAATAGACATCAATGAAAACTTTCAAAATTATCTTGACATCGATGAAATGGAACTAGAGGAACAACAATCAGATATCATAGAAAATCCACCGTTCATGGATTTTGATGAACATTACATTGACAGTCAAATGTTCGATGAAGAATTCTGGGATGAATTGAATAATAGAAGACTGGAAGAAAAAACTGAAAAAGAAAATTTAGAACAACTGGATAATTTTATCCTTGATTGGGAAAGAGAAGATGACAAGTATCATGACGGAAAGAGAGATTAGAAATTTTTAGTGATTTCTCTTCCTATAATCATTTTTTGAACTTGAGATGAACCCTCGTAAATTTGCATCACTTTTGCTCCTCTCATCAATCTAGCTACTGGATATTCTTCTGAATAACCATATCCTCCGAAAATTTGTACAGCATCAGTAGAAACTTCCATTGCCGTATCTGCTGCAAATCTTTTCGCATGTGCTGCAGATTCTGTATTCCTAATTCCTGAATCTGATTCAGACGCAGATTTCCAAGTCAACATCCTAGATGCCTCAATTTTAGTTTTCATATCAGCAAGCATAAATTGTATTGATTGATGCTTATGTAATGGCTTTCCAAATGTAGTTCTTTCATTTGAATATTGTAATGCATGCTCGTAAGAAGCACGGGCTAGACCAGTTGCATGAGCAGCAATATTTGGTCTGCTTAAATCAAATGCTTTCATAGCATTCATCCAGCCACCGGATTCAGTCTCCCCAATCAACTGGTCTGCTGGAACTCTAACATTATCAAATATAATTGAACGAGTATCAGAACATCTTTGCCCCATATTAGTCTCTTTTTTACCTAGAGAGAAACCTTCGGTATCTTTCTCTACAATAAATCCTGACATACCTTTGTAGCCTGCATCTGGATCAGTCTTAGCAAGGACGAAGAAGAAGTCCGAGTAACCCGCTCCCGTAATCCACATTTTCTCTCCATTGATGATATAGTCGTCACCATCTCTTATTGCTGTAGTTTTACAAGCCGCAACATCAGACCCTGCTCCTGGCTCTGTAACTGCATAAGATGCCAAAGCACCCTCTTTAGCAACCTTTCCTAACCACTTTTGTTTCTGAGCCTCTGTTGCTCCTGTGATGATTGGAGCGCAGGCAAGTGCTGTTGCATAAGCAGCAGTAGCAAATCCAGGGTCGCCCCACGCTAATTCTTCGTTTACGATTGCTTCTTCCATACATCCCAGACCAGGACCACCATATTCTTCTGGAATATGTAGATTCAATAATCCCATTTCATGAGCCTTCATTATCGCTTCTTTAGGATAAATCGATTCATTATCCCAATGCTCAGCATTAGGCCTAACCTCTTCAATGGCAAATTCTCTAGCAAGTTCTCTTAACATCTCTTGCATCTCGTCTAACTGGAAGTTGACCATGTAGTTCCGAAGAGGATGTAGGTTATGACTTCATGGTTTAATTTCAAAAACCATTGCGCCTAAAATATTCACAAAGTGCGAGGAAAACAAAGTAAACTGAGATTAATGTTATTCCTTCCCAACGTTTGAATTTGTATGATGTTCGCATCATAAACAATGCAATTAAAGTGCAAATTATAGCGGAAGGTAAAATAAGATAAATTATCATATCTACACCTCCATCAGAAATATAAAGTGGACTTATCATAGCTGCAGAACCAATTGAAAGAAGAGGATCTGTGATATTTGAACCAATCAAAGTTCCAATAGCAACACCTTGACTTCTTTTTGCCGCCATTAATGCGATTGTTAATTCAGGTAGTGAAGTCCCCAATCCAGATACTGTGGTGCCAATAATTGAATGCGGTACGTTCAATCTATATGCAATCTTACTGGCATAATTTACTAAGTAATGAGCAGCAAAAACTGCTAAAGACAAACCTATAATCACCATGACAAAGTAAGCTGCTCCTGTCCAAGTAATGCCTTTTAATTCACTAACCTCCTCTACAGATTCTTCTTTTTCAATCACTTTACGATTGTACAATAACCAAGATATGTACAAGAAATAACTGAATGATAAGAATATTCCTTCAAGTCTAGATAATCCATAGTCTGTAAGTAAAAAGAGTGCTAATAGTAATAATGATAGCATCATAACTTGGCCATCTCTCTTTAGCCATGAAGGTCTAATTTCTAGTCCTCTAGATAGTGCAACAATACCCAAAATAAGAGTTATTTGAACAAGTATTGAACCTAAGATGCCTCCTATGGCAAAGTCTGCAACCTCAGGATTGCCAGATGAATCCAGTGCAGCAGTACTAGTAACAAGTATTTCAGGTAAAGATGTACCAATTGAAACAATTGTCAAACCGATAACTACCTCGGGAATGCCTCCTCTTCTAGCCAGTCCTTTAGCGCCTTCAATGAAAAAATCAGCAGAAACAACCAATAAGCCAAGTGCAAGAAGAAGAATGAAAATCGTGATTGCAAAACTATTCGCACCAAAATTTGAAGATAATGCCTGACTAGAAATTATTCCAATGAATAGTGCACCTAAAATTAACAGGGTATTGAATTGCAAAAGTTGAGGAATACCCATCTCTTTTTGACTATCCCCCATAGTTTACTCGAGACGGGCTTACTTATTCACGGTTATGATTAATTCAATTTATTTTACAGAAAAAAGCATTAAACATCTACAATACGGCGTCTTATGCTCAAACGTACCTTCGCAGAGTTTTTCGGAACCGCTGTGATGGTGTTTTTAGGATGTTATAGTATCAAACTTGGGTACTCCGATTTTTTAATTTCTTCAACTTTCGGCATTGCTGTTTTTCTTGCTATTCTTTTGTTTAGAGACATTAGCGGAGCTCACATAAACCCTGCTGTCAGCATTGCATTCTATAGAACTAATCACCTAGAAAAAAAGGCCCTATTTCCTTACATATCCGCTCAAATGTTAGGCGGCCTTTGTGGAGCTATAATTGTTGGAAAATACGGATTGACTGAATTCAAAGTATCTCTAGGATATGGAATGATAATTGAAATTTTCATCACATTCATTTTAATGTCAAGTATTTATCTTATTATTTCTAAAACTGATAATACAAAAATCGTATCAATTTGGGTTGGTTCTGTAGTGGGTATTCTTGCATTTATCTTTGGAAGATTTACAGGTGCATCCATGAATCCTGCTAGAACCCTTGGGCCAAATATCATTTCAGGTGAGTACTTCAACCTCCCTGCCTTCTTTATCTCTACAATAATCGGGGCATTACTTGCTGCTGAATTATATAATTCGATAAAAAGTAAGGCCAAAAATTAGTTTCCCTAAAGGGAATTAATTCATAACTAGGATGCTTCTAGCAGAATTATGTCCGATAAGAGACTATTGAGGAAAATGAAAAAATTAGCCTCAAGAATTCATCAACAGATGGAAAATGTAAGAGATGTCATGGATGACTTGGAAATAGAATTCGAGTTATTACAATCTCAGATTTCCAAATTAGAGTTGAAAAGAAATAAATCTAGTGATTTCGAAGAAGATGTCGATATGATTCTTGAAAACGAAGATGATGAACAAATCGATATGGAAAACACTTCAACTGTAACAGTTAAACAAAAGTTCTGATTTAATTTCTGATTATAATTGAGATAATTTTTGTTTTAGGTTTGCGGCAATTGCATCTCCGACAGCACTGCAAGATGAATCTCCACCTAAATCATAAGTTAACAATTTACCTTCTTTGAGATGCTCTTCGACACTTTGTTCAATAAGATTAGAAATTTCTAATAATCCTTCATCATTACTTTTTCTACCAAGCCAGTCAATCATCATGTGAACTGAGTTAATCGATGCTATCGGATTGACTTTATTCATTCCTGCATATTTAGGAGATGAACCATGAACTGGTTCGAAGAATGCATGATCATCTCCGATATTTCCTGAACCAGCCATACCCATTCCACCCTGCAAAATTGATGCTAAATCTGTGGCAATATCTCCAAACATGTTTGAAGTGACAACTACATCATAATGCTCAGGGTTCCTAGTAATCCACTGTGTAAACGCATCAATGTATCCGTAATCAGTTTTTATAGATGGATAATTGGAAGCAACTTTATCAAATGTTCTTCTAAATAGCTGACAACCTCTTGTAACATTACTCTTGTCGATACAGGAAACTTTACTGATTCCATCCACTGGCGCTCCATTTCTTGTTTTTGCAATATCAAAACCCATCTTAACAAGCCTCTCAGTTCCAAAAGATGTTATTGGTCTTGGATCATACGCTATTTCTCCTTTCAAATCGGGGAATTCAAGTTCGGGAATTTCGTAGTCTGGCAACCCTTGTGCCCTATTAGATGCTCTTTTTAATAAAGAATAATACAACCCTTCAGTATTTTCTCTAAGAATTGTCATGTCAACCATATCTGGTTGCCAGATTTGAGCGAATCTTCCGTGAACTTTGTGCAAAACACCTTGGTATAATTTTACAGGTCTTACATTGGCGTAAAGATCCAAGCCACTTCTCATACCTAAAATTACTGAACCACCTGCTAAATCACCATTGGGCAAGTAAGAACCTGGATGGCCAATTGCTCCTAGAAAAATTGCATCTGCTTCATCACGACATAGTTCAAATGAGCCTTCCGCCCACTCTTTTCCTGTCTCCTTGTATAGTTGACCACCACATGGAATATCGATTTTCTCAAAACCATAATTGGTCTGTGAAGAAATTGTGTCAAGGATTTTTGCTGCCTCTAAAGCAACTTCCCTTCCTGTTCCATCACCGGGCAAAATCGCTATACGGTAGTCGCTCATGACTTCTGCCAAAGGCCACAGGTAAATGAATAAAACCCACTAATTTATAATCATAAAAATTAGATTTTGAAATGTTTATATCTAGTAGATTAAATTCTATGATATGAATAACAAATCAACACTTGAGACTGAACCTGCTACAGAAGAGAATTTATCTCTAGAAAATGACATCCATCCATTTGATTCTAACCCTCCAGAAAGATTATCTGAAAGACATCCAGTAATTGTAGATGGTATTATTGGAGAGGCTTGCGTAGGTTGTCTAGGTTCTTACAGTACCAGAATTAATATTCAATTGAGTGAAGAACATCCTGACTTAGGAAGCAATTTTCAAACCAAATATTTCCGTTTTGTTAAGCCTGGTTATGTTGAATGGGGCCATTATGGTCAAAACTTCAAAATTGAAAAAATAATTAAGAATTGAACACGGCTTTCAATACTTCAATTACGTGCTCTAATGAAGGAACAGTATGATTCTCTAATGGCGGTGAAAATGGCACTGGAGTATCAAGAGCGCCAATAACTGCTGGTTTGGATTCTAAAGCATAAAAGCAAGATTCGAGAATTCTACTTTGGATGGTGTGCCCTAGGCCTCCGCTCCACTGTCCTTCTTGTAGAACAACTAATCTTCCTGTTCGAATTACAGAATCAATACATGTTTCTGCATCAAAAGGCAATAGAGTCCTTAAGTCAATGATTTCAACTTCAATTCCTTGAGCACTGAGTTCAATGCTTGCTTGAATGGCTACATGTAACATTGCACCCCATGTAACCAAGGTTATGTCACGACCGCCTCTGATGACTTCTGCTTTACCGATTTTGAACCTTTGATTATTTTCAATATATTGATTAACCATTTTAGTATCTACTTTTTGATTAATATTTTGACCCCATCCAGTCAAACCTCCTCTCAATCCATACAAGCCAATATGTTCGAGCATTATGACTGGATCATTAATTTCAGCGGCTTCAACAAGTAGGTCATAGGCATCTTGAGGAGTTCCTGGTGCAAGAACTACCAAACCTGGATCATTAGCGAACCATGATTCGATCATATTTGCATGGAAAGGTCCAGAACGTGTTCTTGCACCTAATGGAATCCTAATTGTCATTGGGCAATCTGCACCCCAACGCCATCTTAACATAGCGGCATTGTTAACCAGTGCATTGAAGCCAAGAGCGGCAAATCCTCCAAATTGAATTTCAACCATTGGCCTCATACCCGAGAGAGCTGCACCTGTTCCAGTATGTACAATAACTGCTTCACAAAGTGGCATATCGACTAATTTATCAGAATGCCCTGCGTTTTTCAGTGAGATATTCATGCCGAAAGCACCAGCAACCTCCATATCTTCACCAATAAATACACAGTCATCTCCATATCTATCTGCAATATCTGCCATTGCTTGTTGAATTGCTCTAGAATATGTCCATCCGCCCTTTTCAGCATACTCGATAACTAGTTCTCCTACTTCAAGTGGTGATTTTGATACAGTATTTTGACTCTGTTTCAATCTTTCAAGATGTTCTGAATGTGTGTCCGCATCATTGAGTGTGGTCACTCCTTTAGTAACTGTTTCTGGTTTTGGCCACTCCATTTGTGATAATTCGTCGTTATGTTGTTCTATCAGTAATTTTTCTTCTTCCTCAATATTAATGATTAAATCCTCTTCAACACCTAGATTTAGTAACAATTCTCTATGAGTGGGAATAGGGTCTTTGGCTTCCCAGTATGCAAGTAAGTCTCTGTCTACATATCCTGGAGGAGTACCAGATTCGTTTCCTAAATACAAATCATCATGATGATGAGCATGACCACAACCTCTCATAGTTTCTACATGAATCAATGTTGGACCACCGCCTTCTAGAGCGAACTCACGTGCACACGCTACGCTTGCATGCCATGCAGCTGGGTCAGAACCATCTATTGTCCAACTAGGAAATCCCATTGCAATCGCTTTATCAGCCCATACTTCGACACCAGACTGATTCTTGGGTGATGTATCCAGTGCAATCTGATTATTTTGAAGAATATATGTAATTGGTAAGCCTCTAGTTCCTGCAAAATTCATTGCTTCCCAAAATTCTCCAGATGATGATGCTCCTTCACCAATACAAGCAACATGAAATCTTTGCATTCCTTTTTTCCAAGCAGCAAAAGCCAGACCTGTCATTGTAACACTGGCTATTGGCAGAGGTGCTGTAGGAGGTAAGACACCTACATTCCAAGCACCAATATGTAAATCTCTTCCACCTGCATCTTCCCATCCGCCATTTTGATTTGAACCTACTTTACCTAAGTTTGCCGCCATGACTCCAAGTGGGGTGTCACCCATAGCAAGCGCCAAACCAACATCTCTAATCATAGGTGCAACGAGATCTCCTTCGTAACCATTACCGGGTTTAGCAGATTTATCAGCATTGATATCTCTCTTCAAGGCTGTAGCAACAGCAACTACACCTTCTTGCCATGTAGAGCGAAAGCCTTTACCGCCAAATTTCGAGCCATCAGGAGTCTCCAATCCTTCTGAGTAAATTTCTTTCAAAGTTTCATCGAGATATCGCGTTCTAGTCATCAAGCGTTGCCACTCTAATCTCTGCTCAATTCCTATCGACATATAGTGAGCCAATCTTCTCAACATTAATTTAACATCTAAGATAAAATATGAAGTTCTTCTTTTGACAAAATCTGTTAGTTTACGTCTAGGAATTACTTCCATTTCTTTTTCATTATTTGTAGATTCTTCTATTTGGGCAAGTACTCCTCGCTCCAATGATTCCAAAAATCTCTTGCTAAATTTTGACCAAGATGGGCCTTCAAATTGTTTAGGCTCACTTTCAATAACATAATCCCATATTTCGCATACTAGAGAAATTCTAGACTCATGTCTCTGAGCAATAAATAGTAGTAACTCTTGGCGAGCAGCGTCGCTATGAAGCGGTTGTGTGAATTTTAAATCAGTCTTTGGAGACCAATCCAAACCAAAAATCTCAGGTGCTTCACCTTGGCCCATAGACAGGCCAATAGTAGCCTACATACAAACGCAACGGAGGGATTTCATCTCACTCTTCTTCAATAGCATCATTAAGTGCAGCCATAGTAACTCTAGTCACAATAATTGTTGCGATAATTGTTGCAATCAATCCGAGAATTAGAAGACCCATTCCTACCGGTGATTCATTGAATTGACTCATCCCTTCGGAACTCAATGCTATTTTTCCTAATGCTAGTCCAAAATAGGCATAGGCTAATGAATAAATAATACTAGATAAACTCGACAAGAAAAATACCCTTGTAGTTACTGGACCTGATGCCATTACATAATTTAACAATTCATCCGGTATCAAAGGTGAAAGCCTGACCAATACTGAAATTTTCATTGCTTCTTCTTCGATTGCATTTTCCACATTTTGTAGCCGCTTATCTTCTGCAACTATTTTTGCAATCATATCTCTAAATAGCAATCTACCTAACATAAAGGCTAGAAGTCCACCAATAACAGATGCTGTAAAATTTATCAAAACAGCAAGCCAGTAAGGAAATAATGCTCCTGCAGTCACTTTTAATATTGGAGTAGGTGCAAGAATAACGACTCCAAATATCAGAATTATCACAAAAAGAATAGGAGCTAAGCGGCCTAAGTCTTCAAACCAATCAAGGAAATAAGAAATATCTTTGAAGATATTGAATAATATTACAGACCAAATAATGAAAACCGCTACACTAATGAATAATCTTAATTTAACTGCTTTATTTTCCTTGATTCGAATTTTCCCTTGACTTAGTGAAGGCATTAACTTCACTCCTCTTCTTTACTATCTTGCTCGTTAGATTCCTCTTCAATTTCGGGTAATGAATCTAGAACGTCGGATAGCATTTGGGTTGCATCTTCAATTTGTGTTATTAGAGTAATATCAGAAACCGCTCCGGGCCGCCCGAGACTCCACATCAACTCATGTACTACTTCGGTAGTTAGTTTTGTTAGTTTCAATACCTCTTTATCAATTCCAAATAACTCTTCATCACGTTTTAATGCGATCAATTCTGGCATTTCGTCAAGAATGTCATCCATTTTTGAAACTACGTCTTCGCCAATAGAATCTGCTTGCTTTTCTAAAATCTCTTCCATTGTAGTCATGCCAGGTGTTCTAGTTTTGGAAGGCCCTTCACCACTACCAAGAGTTTTCGATTTACCCATAGAATCGAATGATGGTAATTCCTTACCTGATTGATCTACATTGGCTTTTTCAGCAGCCTCTGCGTCTTCAGGAGAAACATCTTTAACCAAATGATTTAATGCGATTCTCAACATATTGGCCATTACAGATGGGTCAAATTCATCTTTAACATCCAAACCTTCTTCATCCAT
>MDTE01083977.1_pt1 | contig 10782 bp, 6 predicted proteins | sample 811231 | NCBI WGS metagenome assembly MDTE01 (sample SAMN05326651, study PRJNA326480) | marine metagenome | isolation source: seawater | place: Indian Ocean: Red Sea | collected 2010 | reverse complement strand
GATCTATTAAGAATTATATTTAAATAACAATTCGAAAACCATATACAATAAATAGAGTAGTAATTACTCAAACCCTAATATGAAATGAGGCATGAAAATAACATGGTTCTAAAATCGTTTGATTCTGAAGTTGCTAGTGCTATAGAAAATGAACAAAAGAGACAAGAAGATAATATAAATTTAATAGCATCAGAAAATTTTGCAAGTAGTGCGGTGATGGAGGCCCAGTCCTCAGTTTTTACAAATAAATACGCCGAAGGGTACCCTGGCAGAAGATATTACGGAGGCTGTGAGTTTGTTGACGTTGTAGAGAATTTGGCGATAAAACGTGCAAAAACGTTATTCAATTCCGAATTTGCTAATGTCCAGCCTCATAGCGGTGCACAGGCTAATATGGCAGCGTATTTTGCTTCCCTAAATCCGGGCGATACAGTAATGGGTATGAGCCTAGACCACGGTGGTCATTTAACACATGGAAGCAGCGTTAATTTCTCCGCAAAATTGTATAACTTTGTTTCTTATGGTGTGGATAGGGAACAAGAGACCATAGACTTTGAAGAAATTAAAAACCTCGCTAGTGAACATCAGCCAAAATTGATTATTGCGGGAGCCTCTGCATACACACGCACTATAAACTTCAAAAAGTTTAGGGAAATATGTGATTCTGTCGGATCTAAATTAATGGTGGATATGGCTCACATAGCAGGACTCGTAGCAGCCGGAGTACATCCATCTCCTGTCGAACATGCAGATATTGTCACAACAACCACTCATAAGACTCTCAGAGGGCCCAGGGGTGGCTTAATATTGTCCAAGCCTGAACTAGGAAAAAAAATTAACAGTGCTGTTTTTCCAAATATGCAGGGAGGACCTTTAGAGCACACAGTGGCTGCGAAAGCTGTAGCATTTAAAGAAGCCAGTTCGGAAGCATTTAAGGACTATCAAATACAAGTAATTAAAAATGCTAAGCAACTTGCAGAAACACTTAAAACTGGCGGATTAAGAATGGTTTCTAACGGCACCGATAACCACATGACATTAGTGGACCTTACCCCAATGAATATAAGTGGGAAAGAAGCTGAGGAGTCTCTTGGCAGAGCCAATATAGTGATTAATAGAAACGCCATACCTTTTGATCAAAAGCCCCCACGTGTTACAAGCGGAATGAGACTTGGCACTCCATCAATAACCACAAGAGGAATGGACGAATCTGCAGTCGACACTGTCGGAAAGTTAATATTGAAAGTGCTTTCGAATATTGGCGATGAAAGCATTGAAAAAGATGTCAGGAATGATGTTTTGGACCTTGTGAGCAATTATCCTGTGCCCCAGATTCCTCAATTTAGTTGAGGTCTTGGGCTCGCAATTCAATTAAAACGTTTTAAAAAAATTAACAGCAGATTTACTCTCGCTGAAAATCACTCCATTCTAGAGCCGCCCCAAGCTCTTGAGACTCCGGCAGCTGAAGGTTCTACAATCACATTCACCACAGCAGGTTTTCCACTGGAAAAAGCTTTATCTAAGGCAGGTTTAATATCGGAAGGTTCCTCTACCTTTTCACCATAGCCGTGCAATGCTTCTGACATCTTATCAAATTCTGTAAATCCTAATTCCCTTCCCGGCTTTCTCTTACTCGGGGTTCTTGCAGTCCAACCAGCATTATTACTAACAACTGTAACTACTGGTAGATTATGTCTGACTGCAGTATCTATTTCCATTGCGTTCATACCCATGGATCCATCACCATGTAGCACTAAAACTTGACTATTCGGCTTTGCTATCTGGGCTCCTAATCCGTATGGAAGACCTACTCCCATAGTCCCTGTAACTCCGGAATTTAATCTGTGTCCCGGATAATACGTTGGTATAGATTGCCTTGCAAAATGTAATATTTCATTTCCGTCAACCGCGATTATTGCGTCTCTATCCACAAACTCGGTGATCTCTTTGCATAATCTCAATGGATGAATGGGAACTTGACTAGAATTTAAAACATTAAAATTTGCAACTTCCTTTTGTTCTTGGGTCTTTTGAAGATTGAGTATCCACGGTGACTCCAAAGACCCATCAAATGCAGACGGCATGTTCTCCACCTCAGATGCAAATTGACTCATGACAGTTTTTGCATCACCGAATATACCTATTTCAATGTCTCTATTGTGGCCCAATTCTGAATCATCAATATCGATTTGGATAATCTTTGCATCTGGGTTAAAACGCTTACCGTAATTCATCATCCAATTCAATCTTGTACCAACTACCAAAACAACATCAGCTTCCCTCATTGCTGTTGATCGCGCAGCTGGGAAAGATACAGGGTGATCTTCAGGCACCAAACCTCTTGACATAGGAGCTGTATAGAAAGGAATGCTGGTTAAATCTACAAACCTTTTTAATTCTTCAGACGCTCCAGAGAAAAACGCACCTCCCCCTGCAAACATCAGTGGCTTTTCCGCCTTTGAAAGCATTCTTAATGCATTCTCCACAACTAAATGTTCAGCAGCCGGTCTAGATTTACCTCTAGATCTAGTAGCTGGATTAATGGCTTCCTCTTCCACTTCCTCATATAGAACATCCCCTCCTACATCTATGTAGACAGGCCCGGGCCTTCCCGATTGTGATTGTCTATAAGCTGTACTAATAATCTCAGGGTATCGAGCAGCCTTTGTTGGTCTGTGCAAATATTTACAAACAGGCTGCATGATGCTCATCTGATCCACTTCTTGAAAAGTATCTCTCCCAATTTCATGTACGGCGCTAGCACCTCCGAGTACCAGCATAGGAGCACAATCAATGGATGATGCGTAGACACCTGTCAAAAGATTCAATGTTCCAGGTCCAGAAGCTGCAGTAACCACTCCTGGCTTACCGGTAACCCTTGCGTACGCATGGGCTGCATATGCAGCCGCCTGTTCATGACGAAAATCAACCGCTCGTATCCCCTGATCCTGGCACTCCATAACGAGGTCGAAATTAGGACCACCCATTAAATAAAAAAGGGTATCTACACCTTCTTCTTTTAAAGTTTTGGCTATTAAGTAGTTCCCAGTAACCATCGCCATATCTCTCTCCTATTCTCAAGCATTGCAAAGCGTACACGGCAAACCAATTTACATTTTAATTAGCCTGAGTATTTCCTTAGCGAAATCAAATGCTTCTATGAATATCATTTGTGAATATTTTTTATGGCTCTTGTGGCCGCTTGTCTCTCAGCAGTGGCTTTAGTCGATCCTATACCTGAAGCCAGAACAACTCCGTGAGACATTACCTCACAAACAAATTTGGGCGAGTGATCTGGACCAGACCGGGATTTAATCCTATAAGTCGGCACACTACCATCTTGATTCTGCAAAGTCATTTGTAATCTAGTCTTTGGATCTATTCGTACACCCTCTATTAGATTAGCTTCAATTTCAACACTAAGCCATTTTTCTGCAACTGTCCTTGCTTCATCAAATCCTTTATCAACATAAAGTGCGCCTACTAAAGCCTCAAATGCTGAGGACAAATTAGAAGTCTTACTATTACCAAAGTTTTTCAGTTCCCCTTTGCCAAAATTAATCATCTCAGGCAAACCCAATCTTTCAGCACAAACCGCAAGGGTTTTAGCATTAACTATCTGTGACTTTAGAGTACTGAGAACTCCCTCATCATCATTGGGTCTGGCGTCAAATAAAATACCCCCGACCACTAAATCCAGTACCGCGTCTCCGAGAAATTCCAGCCTTTCGTTATGTTTAAACTGAAAATTTGGAGCCCCAATTTCATTTGCCGCAGAACTATGCGTCATTGCCTCTTCTAACAAGGTAACGTTATTGAATTTAAGGCCAAGTGCCTCTTCAATATTTTTAAGATCTTGCATGGGATAAAAATTTAGGATTTGCAGAACATGATTTCACAAGACTGATCCAAGTAACCCAGATTATTAAACTGCCCCTTTTGGCCAGGGCGGTTGAGGACGTTTCACTTCTCCAATATACGATCTGTTTGAGAACATTTCTATGAAGTTATCAAAAGCCTGTTTAGATTCTTCCACGGGAGGTATAAAAGTCTTTAGGTATGCAGTTTGTCCCGATTCAAATACGAATGTAGGAGTTCCAAAAGCGCCATATACTTCAGTAGCTTCAGTGTGATCATTCGCTATTGTATCTAGTAAAGATTCATCCTTTAAGTCTTCTGCAAATTTCTTTAGGTCAAGTCCGCAATTCTCTGCGACTTCTAAAAAAACGCTATTGTCATTGAGAGGAACACGGTTTCCTCCATGTCTCTGTGTAAGCAACTCCAAAAAGAATTTTGAAAATTTGTCAGCACCTTGTTTTTTTGCCGCTTCGCCCGCGAGTGAAGCCATCAAGGATCGTGTGTTTGTGAGATCTGACTCATTCCATACTCTCCAGTCTCCTGGATCAGCCGCATTGATTTGCTGCAAAGAAAAATTTTTCCAATTAATTTCTATGTCTTCATCCGATTGATCTTGAACTCTATCCAGCCACACGGCTGCATTGTAAACATAAGGTCAAGCGAAATCATAAAAAATATCAATTTTCACTGGTGCCACGTTACACATCCTCCAAATTAATTAAAAAGTTAATGAACACACATTAAACATTTATTTATTAAACCTAGTTAACAGATTCTACTAACCACCCTCTACAAGGTCAAAGAAAGTTTTAGTGATGTAACAATTAGTTAACAATCGAATATTATGATAGTAAGAGTGGACGCAGACAGTGCATATAGAGTTAAATGTTCTTCCACTCGTTTTAAATGGCTAATATATGAAGACATGAATTTGTGTAGGAGATAGGGCAAATGCCAAACGAAGCAGCAGAAATATTAAAGTTAATGAAGGACAACGAATGCGATATTTTGGACCTCAAGTTCACGGATTTACCTGGAACTTGGCAGCATTTCTCGGTACCGATAGGACAAGTAGACGACTCTCTCGTCGAAAAAGGTGTAGGTTTTGACGGGTCCAGTATCAGAGGATTCCAGTCGATTGACGAATCCGACATGTTGATAGTACCTGACCCTTCGACCGCGAAAGTGGATCCTTTCCACTCTGGAACTGTGACCTGTATTGCGGACATCAGAGACCCAATTACAAGCGAAAGCTACAGTCGTGACCCTCGTAATATAGCCAAGAAAGCGGAGAAATATCTTCAGTCAACTGGAATAGGTGACACTTCTTTCTGGGGACCTGAAGTAGAATTTTTTATTTTCGACTCAGTACAGTTTGATTATGGATCCAATTTTGCGATGCACAAAGTAGATTCTGATGAAGGCATATGGAATTCAGGCGCCGAGACAATGCTTGACGGGCAAACCCTGAACAAAGGATATCGTCCTCGACACAAAGAAGGGTATTTCCCAGCTTCGCCTGTTGACACAGCCCAAGAACTACGTAGTGAGATGGTCAGGTCACTCGTAAATGACTTCGGACTTGTGATCGAAGCTCAACATCATGAAGTAGCCACTGGCGGACAAGCAGAAATAGATATGAAATACGATTCATTACTGAAGACTGCTGACTCAGTAATGATGTATAAATACGCTGTAAGAAATGTTGCCAAAAGACACGGAAAAGTGGTCACATTCATGCCCAAACCGTTGTTTGAAGACAACGGTACAGGAATGCACACACATCAATCTATATGGAAAGATGGGGTGCCATTATTTGCAGGAGACGAATACGCAGGTCTTTCAAAATTGGCGCTGAATTACATAGGCGGATTAATCAAGCATGGAAAGGCCCTCATGGCTCTTGCTGCTCCCACTACTAATTCATATAAGAGACTAACTCCAGGGTTTGAAGCCCCGACCATACTAGCCCTGTCAGCTCGTAACAGGTCCGCAGCTTGCAGAATTCCGATGTACTTCAATGACCCAAAGGCAAAGAGAGTTGAATTCAGGTCAGCTGATCCAACTTGCAACCCGTATCTTACTTTCTCAGCCATGTTAATGGCCGGACTAGACGGAATAGAGAACGGATATGAACCCGGTGAACCTCTTCAGCAAGATCTATTCGAGCTGTCAGCTGAGGAAACTGCGGCATTTCCTCAAGTACCTGGAAGTTTAGAAGAAGCCTTAAAAGCTCTGGAAGATGACCACGAATTCCTCCTTAAAGGTGGGGTTTTTACCGAAGATGTAATAGAAAACTGGATAAAGTTCAAAACTGAAAACGACGTCGATCCAGTAAGACTACGACCTCACCCGTATGAGTTCTACCTCTCTTTCGACGCATAGATTTTTATAAATTCATAAATAATGAAGGTGTCTGAACGTTCAAATAAAACGTTCAGACACCTTCATTATTCAAAGACAAATGGGCGTAAGGGAAGTTTGACACTTTTTTCACAAACAAATAAAATTTCCCTCCTGAATGTTGAGGAAATAGCCTGCAAAAATTTTCTGAATTTTGTCTTAGCAGGGGGACTACAAGCCAAAAGGTCTCATGAAGGACCCAAGGAAGGCCTTTAGATGTTGGAACGCAACAGTGAAGCAGTCGAATATGCCCTTCACGAAGCGAGAGACAACGATGTCAAATTTATACGCCTATGGTTTACAGATATCTTAGGAAATATCAAAGGCTTCGCTATAACAGTTGACGAGCTTCACAATGCCCTGACCCGTGGAATGGGGTTTGATGGTTCTTCGATAGAAGGCTATGCGAGATCAGATGAAAGAGATCTCTACGCTCTTCCTGACCCGACTACCTTCAATGTTCTTCCATGGAGACCCAAAACCAATGCGGTAGCCAGAATGTTTTGCGACATAGTGACACCGGATGAGAAACCGTTCGAGGGGGACCCTAGAAATGTCCTACGCAGAAACCTAAAAAGAGCTGCGGACCAAGGGTACACATATTATGTCGCTCCTGAAATAGAATATTTTTATTTTAGAGATGAGAAAAACACCGATTTCTTAGATTCAAGCGAATATTTCGACCAAATCACGCCTAATCCAGGAACGGATCTTAGACGAGAAACCGTTCTTACTTTAGAGGAATTGGGGATTCCTGTTGAATCCAGTCATCACGAGGCAGCTCCTAGTCAACATGAAATAGACCTAAGGCACACAGACGCATTAACCATGGCCGACACAGTTATGACTTATAAGTTAGTGGTCAAAGAAATCGCATCTAGCCATGGGTATTTCGCTTCATTTATGCCAAAACCTGCACCAGGAATAAATGGAAACGGAATGCACACACATATGTCTCTATCAAATGGGGACGACAATATGTTCTATGGAGAGAAAGATACTCATCGCCTGTCTAAAACAGGACGGCAATTCTGTGCTGGCCTTTTGAAGCATGCCAGAGAAATAACTCTTGTCACTAATCAATGGGTTAATTCATACAAGAGGTTAGTGCCAAGCTACGAAGCTCCAACCTACATCACATGGGCAGAGGTCAACAGATCTGATCTTATTAGAATACCCTCTTATAAACCGGGGAGAGAATCCTCAAGAAGAATAGAATATAGAGCACCCGATCCAGCGTGCAATCCATATCTTGCATTCAGTGTTATGTTATGTGCAGGTTTGGAAGGAATAGAAAAAGAATATGAGTTGCCAGAGTCGATGGACAAAAGTGCCCATGACATGACCAAATCTGAACTCAAAGAATTGGGTATTGAATCACTTCCAGGTAACCTTTGGGAAGCAATTCAAGTGACTGAAAAAAGTGATCTCGTTAAAGAGGCACTAGGCGAAAGCGTTTTTCATAGCTTTATAGAAAATAAAAAGATTGAGTGGGACAGATACAATGGCCAGATTTCTCAGTACGAACTGGACAGGTATCTTCCGACCCTATAACGGAGATTTAAATAAACTTAAAATGAAGCAGCCTTACGAACATCCTGATCTTCCAAAACCAACCAAACAAGGCCTATACGACCCAAGGTTTGAACACGACGCCTGCGGGGTTGGTATGGTGGCTAATATCAAGGGCGAAAAATCTCATAGAATTGTCTCACAGGGGCTTGAGGCGCTATCAAATTTAGGTCATAGGGGAGCTGCTGGCGCAGACCCGGAAACAGGCGACGGCGCAGGAATTTTGATTCAAATGCCGGACAAATTTTTCAGGTTAGAGGCAGACAGTTGGGACACAGATTTGCCAATTGTGGGTAAATACGGAGTTGGCATGACTTTCCTGCCCATAGAGGAACAAATTTCAAATACATGTGAAAAGATAATAGAGAAATGCGTTAACGACGAAGGCATGGACCTATTTCAATGGAGGACGGTTCCTGTTGATCCGTCGCAAATCGGAATTCTAGCAAATCGATCAAGACCGCAAATTAAGCAATTTTTTGTCCAAACAACAAATGAAATTAGTGAAAATGATTTTGAAATCAAACTATATATTCTCAGGCGTGTCATCGAGAAAGCCATTGCAGAAGCTATACCTTCTGAGTTAGAGGAAGATTTTTATATATGCTCGTTATCAAGTAACAAAATCGTGTACAAGGGTCTAGTGATGGCCCACCAACTAGAGGATTTTTACAAAGATCTTGGTGATACAAATTTTCAAAGTTCCTTTTCCTTAGTACATTCACGGTTTAGTACTAACACTCTCGGTACATGGAAACTAGCTCACCCATATAGATTAGCGATACATAATGGGGAAATTAACACCCATCGCGGCAACGTAAACTGGATGAAATCCAGGGAAAAAGCATTCACGTCTGACCAGCTAGGTAAAGATTTGGAAAAACTTGTTCCCATAATTAGGCCAGAACAAAGTGACACAGCGTCATTAGACAATGCACTAGAGCTACTTTTAGCAACTGGCAGAACGATAGAACATTCCATGATGATGTTAATACCAGAGGCATGGGGCGACCATATTCCGATGGATCAAAACAAAAAGGATTTTTATGAATACCATGCCAGCATGATGGAACCTTGGGACGGTCCAGCTCTCGTCATTGGTACGGACGGGAAAAAAGTTTGTGCTGTCCTCGACAGAAATGGATTAAGACCATGTAGGTACTTGGTGACCAGTGATAATTTGCTGGTTATGGCTTCGGAGACAGGAGTTATAGACATACCGGCGGAAAAAATTCTCTCCAAAGAGAGAATTTATCCCGGACGTATGTTCTTACTAGATACTGAAAAAGGAGAAATCGTTAATGACGACGATTTAAAAACATCTCTGTCCAACCAAAAACCATATGGCGACTGGCTATCTGAAAACAGAGTGTTTTTGGATGACCTGCCAGCACCCGAAGCATTACCTAATGAGTCACCAGATACCTTAACTCAGAGACAAAATGCATTTGGATATACACTGGAAGACCTCAGAATAATAATGGAACCCATGGCTATCAATGCTTACGAACCGACCGGTTCAATGGGCAATGATGTTCCACTGGCTTTTCTTTCAGACAAAAATCCGATCTTATTCAATTACTTTAAACAATTGTTTGCGCAAGTCAGTAACCCTCCTCTCGATGCTATTAGAGAAGAATTAGTGACTTCACTGAGAGCAACAATCGGAGAAGAAAAAAATCTTTTTTCAGAGACCCCAGAACATTGTCGTCAAATAACCTTGAAAAGGCCTGTTATTGACAACCATGAGCTTGCGAAAATAAAACAGTGTGACCTCAATGGTTTGTCTTCTGAGACCATAGAAATACTATTCAACCCAAACGATGACAACGGACTTGAGAAAGCAATGGAGTCAATCCGTTCCGAAACTTCACTAGCTATACAAAATGGAGCTAATATCATCATTTTGTCCGACCGCGGCATTGACGAAAAACATGCTCCAATTCCAAGTCTCTTAGCAACGTCTGGTGTTCATCACCATCTGATCAGAGAAGGGGTGAGAAGCAAAGTTGGAATTGTAATAGAAACCGGTGAAGCCAGAGAAGTAACACACTTCGGCTTGCTTGTCGGCTTTGGAGCTGGGGCAATAAACCCGTATTTGGCATTTGAAACCTTAACGAGCCAAATTCAGAATGAAGAATACACTGTAGATATAGAACCAAAGCAAGCTATAGAAAATTTTCTTGCAGCCTCTCAGAAGGGTGTATTGAAAATAATGTCTAAGATGGGTATATCCACGATACAAAGTTACAGGGGTGCCCAAATATTTGAGGCTGTCGGATTAAATCAAACCCTAGTCGAAGAATATTTCACCGGTACGCCATCAAGGGTCGGGGGTATAGGAATCAAAGAACTTCAGGCAGAAGCCGTGGCTCGACATAATATTGGATTTGGGAATGTGAAATCAGAAAGAAATGTTGACGGCGCCCTTGAAATAGACCCCGGAGGTCAGTATCAATGGCGGCGCGATGGTGAATTCCATATGTGGAATCCAAAGACCATATCGTCTCTACAACACGCTGTAAAAACTAACAACTGGAACTCCTATGAAGATTTCGCAAGACATATAGACGATGAAAGTAGACGATTAAGTACAATAAGGGGATTATTGGATTTTAAAAAATCCAATGATCCTATTGCTATCGAAGAAGTTGAGCCAGCCGCAGAAATAGTAAAACGTTTCGCCACCGGTGCAATATCACTGGGTTCTATAAGTAGAGAAGCTCACGAAACCATGGCAATCGCTATGAATCGTATCCAGGCACGCAGTAATACAGGTGAAGGCGGGGAAGATTCTGCACGATACATTCCAGATAATAATGGCGACTCCAGAAACAGTGCGGTAAAACAAGTCGCCTCCGGTAGGTTCGGTGTGACGATAAATTATTTATCTAAAGCCAAAGACCTGCAGATAAAAATGGCCCAAGGCGCAAAGCCAGGAGAAGGCGG
>MDTE01064322.1_pt1 | contig 10782 bp, 8 predicted proteins | sample 811231 | NCBI WGS metagenome assembly MDTE01 (sample SAMN05326651, study PRJNA326480) | marine metagenome | isolation source: seawater | place: Indian Ocean: Red Sea | collected 2010 | reverse complement strand
TAGTAATCAAATTGATGATGCGGATTTACTCACTAACCAAACGATAAAATATATAGAAAAAACTAATCTATCAGTTCGAGACAAGTGTATTTCAAAATATGAGCCTCAGGGGATAACGATTGCTCTAATTTTGGAAGAATCACATCTTATGGTGAATACCTGGCCAGAGCACCGCATTATGCAAATAGAACTATTTGCATGCACAGATATAAATCAGAAATATCTGGAGAGTATTGCTACCAAAATTTTTGGAGCGGAACGAGTCTATATATATAGATACGAATAGAGATCATCACTAAACATAATCATGCGGGTAGCTGACTCCTAAGCATGTGTGGTTTAACAAGGAACTTTTCTAACAGCTCAAAGAAAAGCTCAACGCAAACTGCAAGGCCGGCTGCTGGGATTGCACCCTGTAAGATAAGATTCACATCATTTAATGCAAGTCCAGTTACTATCGGCTCCCCTAAACCTCCTGCTCCAATGAAGGCAGCAAGTGTTGCTGTTCCTATACTAATTATCGCTGCCGTCTTCACGCCCGCCAGGATCATTGGAAGAGCCATAGGCAGAAAAATATAACGAAGCTGCTGCACCGAAGTTAGTCCGATAGCTTCTGCTACACGCTTTAACAACGGATCGATCGTAACTAATGCAGTGATGGTATTTCTCAAAATTGGTAAAATTGAGTAAAGGAAGAGAGCCGTAATAGCTGGGACTTCACCTATACCAAATAGCGGTATCATCAAAGCCAAAAGAGCTATAGATGGTATCGTTTGCAATAAACCAGCACAGTACACGGTCATTCGCGCTAGGATACTAGACCTAAATACGATAATCGCTAAAGGGAGACCAACGACGGAGCCTAAAAGCAGAGCAATAAAAGTTAGCTTTAAATGAGTGACAGTATTATCGAGTACTGACCAAAAAACACTTTTTTTTATTGTAATTTGATTGAAGCCTTGTTCGGTCAAAAATAATTCTGCAACCTCAGCGAATGTCCTTCCATCTATTATTGTTTGACTATTGAGCTCTCTCATCCTTTCTTCGTCTATTACCCCCTGAAGCTGCGAAAGTGCTGTAATTGCGCGATCAGGTAGATCCGAACGGTAAAATGGTACGGCAAGGTACTGCGGGAAGTACTCATAATCATCCAATAATACAGTGAGCTGATATCTCTCAAGATCACCATCTGTTGAATATGCGTCTGTTACATCAATTTTTCCTTCATGAATTGCTTGGTAAGCAAGTCCGTGCTCAATACCTTTGGGCTTACTAGACAACTTATAGGCTCTCATGAGCCCAGGCCAGCCGTCTTCCCTATTAAGAAACTCTAAGCTGAAGGCCATTTTTAGATTTGGTTGTCCGGCAAGCTGAGAAATAGTCTGCACTTTTAGCTCGCTAGCAAGTTGTTTTTTGATTGCTAAAGCATAGGTGTTGTTAAAGCCAAGTGACTCCAAGACACTCAAGCCCCTTTGCGAAAGAATTCGATTGAGGTCGGAAATTTCCGGTACAGATCCTTGTTCTTTTAAAATTACTTTGGCTAAGGTTCCGGTATATTCGACATAGACATCTATTTCCCCATTTTGGAGAGCCTCGTAACAAACTAGCGTACCGCCAAGTCCGAACTTTCGCTCAACCTCAAACCCCTCAACCTCGAGCAGTTGAGCCATAATTTCACCTAAAAGATAGCTTTCGTTAAAATTTTTTGTGCCAACAGTAATCGCTGAAAAGCCAGTGGTAGAGGATAGGCATAAGCAATACAAAAAGAGGTATAAAATATACCTAAACATGAGCATCCATAAATAAACGCCTAACATATTCATCTGCTGGGCGGTTAACGACGCTATGAGGGGTCCCTTCCTGAATCACCTCACCGTTTCTCAGAATAACTAGATGAGTAGCGAGTTTTAAAGCCTCGTTAATATCATGAGTCACTAAAATTATAGATTTGTCTTTCGATATGACCCTCAAAAACTGCTCGTAAATCGATCCCCGTGTAATAGGATCGAGTGCTGAGAAAGGTTCATCAAGAAGAAGTAATCTCGGATCGAGCATCAACGCTCTACACAAACCTACTCTCTGTTGTTGGCCACCCGATAAACTATACGGGTACCTTTCAGAAATTTCTATGCCAAGCCCAAACTCTTGCAGCAATTCATCACAGCGTTCATCGATCAACCGCGGCTCCCAAGCCGATAACTGAGCAAGCAGTGAAATATTTTTTCTAATTGTTAAATGGGGGAAGAGTCCCGCTCCCTGCACTGCGTATCCCATTGTTTTCCGTAGAGAGTATAAAGATCGATAATTAAGTTTCTTCCCTTCAATCCTTAGAGTTCCACTATCAGGTTCAATAAGACCATTCACCAATTGCAACAGCGTAGACTTGCCGCTCCCACTCTCCCCTACGATCGCTGTAGTCTGACACTCCGGTAAACTAAGCGACACATCCGTTAGGACTCTGGTTCCGTTATATGATTTAAATATATTCTCAAATTCTATAGCGGACATTTCGTATCAAAGAACTCCCTCACTTATGTGGTTGATATAGTTTACAAGATCAATTAGATGTGGTGACTCTGGTTTTCCTGATTTTTCTTGGATTTTTTTTGATTTTTCTAGGAGGTCTTCAATGGACCTGCCCCCATTCCAACGATCGATACGATACCTGTTCCATCTTACTTCCTCCTCTACTGTGAGGATATGAGGGTAGTTTCGAGCCCGAAATCGAAACAGCATTTCATTTAAACGCTCATCCTCAAATTGTCCCTCCATCTCTAATAATTGATCAGGACGCAGTCTATGTATCTGATTCATTAAATCCCGATCACGCGCACCAAAAAAGTTGCCCTGATAAAGCATCTTATCCGGATCATTCTCCTCTCTAAATGTTCTCTCTGAAAAAAGGGTCTTAATTTTGTCTGAAAGACCGTAACTTTTCTGGATCTGTCGCATATGATCAAGGCACTGTGATAACGAAATATCAAGCCTCATTGTATCTTCAGTATTCATCGAGGTCAGTGGGGCGACAGCTGGACATCGATTCGTATATATTGTCACTAATGGATTGTAACTGTTAACGTTTTTCCAGTTTTCGACCGAAGAGAATAGTATTTGGTTCAATTCAGTTTCCGTTGAATTTATCAGTTCTGTAGGATTAATAGACAGATCGCAGCAAATAATCCCGTTCGGATTCCTTGGATGCCTGCATAGGGGTAATATAATTCCGAAATAAGATCGCTGAGTACCATAAACTGGGGAGACATGAATGATAGGTTTTTTATCCGAAAGATTAAGGATTGTTGCAACACGATCCTTTTTTCGCAAAGCAAAAAGAAAATTGAAAAGCCTGGGCTGTGACTCTCGTAGAAGCTTAGTCAAAGCGATAGTTGCTAAAACATCTGAAACAGCGTCGTGGGCATCATGATGTTCTATACCATTAGCTTTCGTTAGTTCCTCTAGCCGAAAGGTTACCGCTCCAGTGTCATCTTTGGGCCATTCAAGACCGCCTGGACGCAATGCATAAGCCATCCGAAACATATTAATGACATCCCAACGAGAGTTACCATTCCGCCATTCCCGAGCGTAAGGATCGTAAAAGTTCCGATAGCACATTTGTCTAACAAACTCGTCATCAAAGTTAAGGCTGTTGTAACCAACAACACAAGTTTCAGGGACGCTAAACGACGACATGATGCGACGACAAAACTCTATTTCATTTGAACCTAAAGACCTTAGTCGGGACATACTTAAACCTGTAACCATTATAGCTTCGGGACTTGGTAACACGTCATCCCCAGGCAAACAGAATATATTCACAGGCGATTCGATGGGATTTAATTCAATATCAGTCCGAACACCTGCAAACTGCAGAGGCCGATCCATCAGGGAATCTAACCCAGTAGTTTCGAGGTCGTACCAGAAAAACGTCGGTGCCATACTACAAGTATAGCCACTTTGTAATTTTGACACATGAATGTTTTAAGATTCGTGCATATAATCAACAGTTTTGAGACTGTATGATCGTGACTAAATTTTCCCTCATCTTAGGTCCTTTTTTAGCAACTGTAGTCTTCCTGTCACTGTCTGCAACAGGCTGGGATATGGGAGCATGTTGGGCTGCGGCTATCTCTGTAAATTGCGCGATTTGGTGGGTCTTTGAACCGATACCGATCCCCATTACTTCTCTAATACCCTTGGCAGGATTTCCAATGTTTGGAGTTTTAACTCCCAAAGAGGTGGGAGAAGCATACGGTAGTCCCTTAATACTTCTCCTACTAGGAGGATTTATCCTGTCTACTGCTATGGCAAGTAGCGGCGCTCACAGAAGGATTGCAGTGAATATGGTCAATATATTTGGTGGCTCCAGTAGTAAAAGATTGGTGTTTGGGTTTATGACTGCTTCTGCACTATTAAGTATGTGGATCTCTAATACAGCTACCACGTTAATGTTATTACCAGTGGCTCTTGCAGTTATTGAAAAGGCAGAAGACAAGTCCTTGGCTATTCCCTTGCTATTAGGGATAGCCTACGCAGCCAGTGTGGGAGGAATCGCAACTCCTATTGGAACACCACCAAATTTAATGTTTCGGGAAGTTTACCAACAAACAACTGGGACAGAAGTTGCTTTTCTCGGTTGGATGAGCTGGGGTATTCCAGTAGTCATAATCTTCGTACCCATTATAGGGCTTTACTTAACCAGGAACCTAACACAATCTGGCTCCATTATTTTACCCAGAGCAGGGAAATGGAATACCTATGAAATAAGAGTTCTTCTAGTCTTTTCACTTACCGCTATAGCTTGGATGACAAGGGGAGAACCTTTCGGGGGTTGGAGGACATGGCTTCACCTTCCCAATGCCAATGATGCAAGCGTTGCATTGTTGGCTGTAGTAGCGATGTTCTTGATACCCAATGGCAAAGGTGGTCAGTTATTAGATTGGGAGACGGCTAATAAAATTCCCTGGGGCATGTTGATACTATTCGGTGGTGGCATTGCGATTGCGAAAGCATTTGTAGCTTCTGGTTTGAGCGGTGCACTTGGCGAGGTGCTTTCAGGTATCGCTAACTGGAACGTTATTATAATGTTAGCGATGATTTGTCTCGCGATCACATTCTTAACTGAGGTTACGAGCAACACGGCAACAACTACCTTAATGATGCCAATCCTTGCTTCAGCTGCCTTAGCTGCCGGTATCGAACCAGCTATCCTGATGGTGCCTGCTGCAATGAGCGCAAGCTGTGCCTTCATGCTTCCAGTTGCCACTGCGCCAAACGTTATCGTTTATAGTGCAGGAGCATTCCCCATAAAAATTATGGCTCGCGAGGGAATTGTTCTTAACTTAATTGGAGCTTTCATCATAACTGGCGTTTGCGTTGTAATGCTCAAATAAAAATTCATTACCCTAAAATAGCAAATCTCTTTAATAGGGAATGCCATGTACGAAAAATTTTTTAGTTTAACCTCAATGCCCTTCTCAATTGCTCCTGATCCAAAGTTTCTTTACATGAGTGCAAGGCATAGAGAAGCTCTGGCTCACTTAATCTACGGCGTAAAAAACAATGGACTCGTCCTATTAACTGGGGAAGTGGGTACCGGGAAAACTACCATCTGTCGATACTTATTGAGCGACTTACCGGATAATGTAGAAACTGCTTTTATTATCAATCCAAAAGTTACAGAGACAGAATTACTGTCATCTATTTGTGACGACCTCCGAATACCCTATCCTCAAAAAGCGACATCGAAAATCCTGGTCGATCTCTTGAATACTCACCTCCTTGATACATTAAAGGAGGACAAAAGAACCTTAGTCATTATTGACGAAGCACAAAATCTATCTGTGGATGTTCTGGAACAATTACGACTTTTGACTAACCTTGAAACCAATCAGAGAAAGCTCTTGCAAATTATACTTCTTGGCCAACCAGAGCTACTGAATACTTTATCAGGCAACTCCCTTCGCCAACTATCACAAAGGATAACAGCAAGTTACCATTTAAACGCTCTAAATAAAAAAGAGACTAGACAATATATCGCCTATCGTATGTCGGTTGCAGGAGCAAAAGTAAATATCTTTCAACGTTCAGCAATGGATAGGATCTATCGCATTAGCAAAGGAATACCTCGCGTTATTAATTTAATATGTGATCGATGCCTGCTTGGTGCCTTCGCTGAAGGCCAGCCTTTGATCTCTCCTCGTATCGTTAAAGCGGCTAGTAACGAGATTCTTCCTAACCGTCCAATCTACTCGCATATGGCTGGTACGATTTCATACTGTATAGCTGGATTGGTAGTCTTCATATCTTTATTTACATACCTTCCAATTACGGTCTACCAAGACAATACTGGCTCCGAAATCCAAGCTGCAGAAGGGAAGCCAGTTACAAACAACCCGCAAGATACTGTTTTTACAACCCCTGTTTCTAAAGTATCTGGGCACAGCGATATGAGACTTGCCTTTGATGACCTATACGCTCTTTGGGGAATTTACATAAACAACCAGACGTTACCCGATTGCAAAGCAATTGCTCCGATTGGGCTCGCCTGTTTAGAGTTATCAGGAAGTATCGAAGATATTGTGAAGCTAAATCGACCCGCAATCATTCAGGCATCGATCACCTCGGGATGGGTGACAATTAGTGCACTGAGCGAAAATACCGCAACGCTAATTGCTCATGATCGCGAATATATTGTTTCAAGAAAAGAGCTCGAGCAATCATCCAACGATTTGCTCACCGTTATTTGGCGTATGCCTCCAGGTTATAAAGATCCGATATCCCTGGGTGACAAGGGCGCAGATGTCGATTGGTTAATATACCAGCTTTCGATCTTACATGAGAATCCTCCCGTTAAAATGATTGGTCACGTATTCGATAGCGAGACCAAGAAAAATGTTATAGATTTTCAAAAAAGCGTAAATCTCCCTATTTCTGGTATCGTAGGACCGCTTTCTTGGATATTTATTAATAACATCGAGGGAATCAACATACCGCTCTTGTACGAAGAAGAAAGTCGTAGACTAATTGTTGGTAAGAACTAATGTCATATATATTAGATGCTCTCAAGAAGGGTGAACAAGATGAATCAAGTCGGGGAAGGTTGCAGCTCGATAATGTTGGGACTGTGCCGAAGGAGAGGAGGAACAAACATTGGCTGTTCTGGGCAGCAGTCACTTTATTGAGTGGAGCTGCGATAGTATTGCAAGTTCTTATTCAGAATGGAAATTCTCAAACCTTTCACTCCAAACCCGCAGAAACTAGTTTCAGCTCAGAAGCTACAGGGGCTAGAGATCACCAGTTCACTGAAATAATAGATCCGCTCACATTGACGCTCTCCGATTTACCGAAAAATTTAACAAACCAAATACCGAGGATGGAATTCTCTAGTCATATTTACTCCCAGGACTCCAGCCTGAGATCAGTAACTATAAATAACCAGATCTATCGAGAAAATGATCAAATTGCCATGGAACTTTATCTCGAAGAAATTAATAAAATTGGAATAATCGTTCGGTATCGAGGATATTTAGCAGAAATATCCTTCCTGGAGGAATGGCTTGAAATCAGTGAACCCTAATTCTCAACCAGACTAACGTAACCGGATAGAGTCCTGAATTTCCACAAGACGCTGATTAATTTGCCGTCGATGACTATCTATCGCATCAATAGCTTCTTCTACTTCAACTAATTTTTCACTAATAACTTGGATATCTTCTTTGTTCTTGACAAGGTTCAGCTCCTGATCCTGAAGTTGTCCCCTAGCAAGCGAAATTTGCGTAGTAATTCCTTGTGAGTCCTGCCGTAACTCTTTATAAGCACGAGACATCTCATCAGATACTGAGATAAAACCTGCCTCCACTGCTGCCACTGAGCTCTTAAGTGTTCTGAGGTCAGCGTCTAACTGCGTACGGATCGATGAGATATCTTTTTTATTTTTCTCGATATTTGGTTTATTCGTCCGGTAGGCATGCCCCCAAAGCAAATCAATTTGCTTAAAGTTCTCCCCAATATCCACCTGCATACTTTGCAAAGTTTTCGACACATCTGTACCTGTTGCCGCAAGTCGATCATTCAAATCCGAAATACTTTTCTGACTAATCGTCAATAATATATCAGCCTGATCAAGTTTCTGTTGAACTTCATATAAGGCGTAACCGCCAACGCCCATGACAATTGCAATGACGAGGATTATAAAAACAAGCAAGCCATTGAAATTGCTCTGCCTTGGGGTACCCGAACCGCTACCACGCCGATATAGGGCGTCGTCTTGTCCCGGCTTAATCTCCGGAATGTTTTGCAAATCTTCGCTCAAACCCTACTCCAAATAAACATAACAATATAAAAAAGGCTCCCGAAGGAGCCCCACAAACCCTTTTATTCGAGTTACAAAAAAGCCGTAATTATGTACAAGGCAATTGTTAAACCAACCCCACAGTGAATCACGCCTTTAACCGAGGTCATTGGTCCTTGCTTTCCAAAAATCGCATTCGCTTCGAGAGCCAGTATCAAGAGAACAGCAAGACTCACAGATAGAGCACTAGCATCAGCTAATAAACCAGTCTGAAGGTGACCGGAAGAACCCATGAACCATAGCATAGGCAAAGAGAATAAAGTATTCGTCCTGGAAGCGAGACCAGCCTTTGCGAGAGAGTCAGCTGCCTCTGGTATAGCCTCACCACCATCGGCAACTTGGACAGCTGAGGCTACAACAATTTTCTGATTCGGCCATATAACGAGCCACACGTTTAAAAACATTATCGTAGCAAGCAAAGAGCCAACTACAATTGCATAAGTAAGGACATTATGCCTGTATGACAGGAGAGCCACGCCCGATAGAAAGGTAACCATTGCGCCCCAGCGGAACCACCATAAAGCCCTTGGGACTAGCTTACGTATTGCCCCGGCCTTATGATCCGTTTCTGCTTCTTTAAAATATTCCGTCTGAACGAAATTGAAGTAGTAAAGTAGCCCTATCCAGGTAACTCCTGCGACCATATGCAACCATCTGAAAACGTAGTCCAGACCATAACCAGTAAATAATTCCATGGGTGGTTCCCTCTTTCATTTTTTAAGTAATTCTTTGTGCCAAAGCGCTGCGTGCGTTTCTATGGCTCTACTATAGAACAGTATAATAACAGTGAATATTTTAAAAAACTATTCTCAAAAAGTTACTAACTTTAAAAATTAACGTTAGCATTCAAGGATATACGATCGATTGATACTTAGGCTACAAGCATTAATGGAGGAATATAAACCACTTGATGAAAGCAAAAAAAATCCCGCAGCTGCGGGATTTTTCGCAGGCCATTTAGAGCTACATCATGCCGCCCATGCCACCCATACCACCCATATCAGGCATTGGTGCAGCGGGAGCCGCGTCTTCTTCGACTTCTGTCACCATACACTCCGTGGTGATCATGAGTCCGGCAACGGATGCGGCAGCTTGTAACGCAGTGCGTGTCACCTTCGCGGGATCTGGCAAGCCGAACTTGAACATATCCCCATATTCGCCGGTTGCAGCGTTGTATCCATCATTATCTTTGGACTGCTTCACTTTATCCACTACCACCGAAGCTTCGTCTCCAGAGTTAGCCACGATTTGGCGCATGGGGGCTTCCATTGCCTTACGGCAGAGGTTTATACCGACGTTTTGATCCTCGTTGTCACCTTCTAGCCCCTCGACCGCCTGGAGGGCTCGAATTAGAGCAACACCTCCCCCAGGGACGATACCCTCTTCTACGGCCGCCCGAGTAGAATGTAGAGCGTCTTCTACCCTAGCTTTCTTTTCCTTCATTTCCACTTCTGTAGCCGCACCGACCTTAATAACTGCCACACCACCAGCGAGCTTGGCCACCCTCTCTTGCAGCTTTTCTCGATCGTAATCAGAAGAAGTCTCCTCAATTTGGGTGCGGATTTGATTCACCCGAGATTCAATGTCGTCAGAGTTACCAGAACCATCGACGATGGTTGTGTTCTCCTTCGTCATATTGATTCTTTTGGCCTGGCCCAGATCATCTAAAGTTGCCCCCTCCAAAGATAGACCGACCTCTTCCGATATTACAGTACCCCCAGTGAGTGTGGCTATATCTTGCAACATCTCCTTACGACGATCACCAAAACCAGGAGCCTTTGCAGCCGCAACCTTAACAATACCTCGCATGTTGTTAACCACTAAGGTCGCTAGGGCCTCCCCTTCAACATCCTCCGCTATCACCATTAGAGGCTTACCCGCTTTAGCTACTGCCTCGAGAATAGACAACATATCTCTAATATTCGATATTTTTTTATCGAACAATAATACGTATGGGTCTTCCAACTCAGTGCTCATGTTGTCCTGATTATTGACAAAGTAAGGCGAGAGGTACCCCCTATCGAATTGCATGCCTTCTACTACGTCCAACTCGTTCTCTAGGCCACTGCCCTCCTCAACGGTTATAACGCCCTCTTTCCCTACTTTATCCATCGCTTCAGCGATAATTTCGCCAACCTGGGTGTCGCTGTTCGCTGAAACACTTCCAACTTGCGCAATAGTGCTGCTATCAGAGCAGGGTTGTGCCAACCCCTCAATGTGATTTACCGCTGATGCTACTGCTTTATCAATCCCCCGCTTGAGGTCCATAGGATTCATCCCAGCCGCTACAGACTTCAGTCCTTCATTTAAAATAGATTGCGCCAAAACTGTTGCTGTAGTTGTTCCGTCGCCAGCAACATCGGAGGTTTGCGATGCAACTTCTTTAAGCATTTGAGCGCCCATATTTTCAAATTTATTTTCAAGCTCAATCT
>MDTE01054425.1_pt1 | contig 10782 bp, 10 predicted proteins | sample 811231 | NCBI WGS metagenome assembly MDTE01 (sample SAMN05326651, study PRJNA326480) | marine metagenome | isolation source: seawater | place: Indian Ocean: Red Sea | collected 2010 | reverse complement strand
TAACCGTTGCTTTTGGGGTTATCTTCTTGAGAATCGTGCGACTCACTCTCAGTAAGCCAGTCTTGATGTTCGTGTTCTCGATCGTAATCCTGGTCGCTCATGCGCCCTCCCATCAACAGTCACTAGTGGCTTGGGCCACTCAGCATTGCTAAAGGAATGTGGGCACACAGGGAAAACTTCAACCCTCAAGGCAATTTAGCCAATGGTTATGAAAGCATTCATGGCCAAAGCGTCGGCATAGGGCGGCCATTCACACGCCATACTCCACGAACGACATCAAACTGCAGATCCCGCGTGCCTAAAGGCAAGCCCAACCAAAGGGCGGCAACCGTTGGGGCATCATGCCAAATAAAATCGCCGTCGATGCGCTCTAGCCAGCGAGCACGTTCATCGGATTTACCAAGAGCCGTGATACTTAACTCATCCAGGCGGCGCGCATCAAAAAACAGAGCCCCCTCGGCATCCACCTGCAAGCCAAGCAACGGGCTATCAATATCAATAGTGGTAACATCTAAGCGCGGAGAATTACTGAGTACCTGGAGCAAATTTGGCTCTAAGCGTGACAATAAGCCTTCTGCCATAGGCAGGCTAGCATCGCCCCAAGCAGCCTCCTGACGCAGCCGACGAATGGTTGCCCGCACTGCATCTCCGTTTAGCCGGGAAAGCTCCGCTTCTATACGGCCGCTTAACAGCGAGGTATCAGGTGCTTCGCTAGGCACACGCACATCGCCAATAATCAGCTCGCCCTTCAAGCGCAACTCACTCTCATCCAGCTCCATATGGCTATGCACATCTAAGGGTGTGACATGAATATCGTAAGCGGGATAGCGCAGCGCTAAACTTTCAATATGCAGATGGTCGCGCTGAGCAAAATGGTAGGCATCTTCAATATAGGTATAACGGCTTTCTAGCTGGGTTGGCCCCAGCGTGAGTTGGGCAAGGCCATCGGTCAGCGTGAGCTGTTCCAGCAACCCGCGCAAACGCCAGTCACCAAACAGCCCCTCTAGCCGAACGCGAGCACCACGAACCGCCAGCTCACGCCCGCTCTGCTGAATCACAAAGGGCGCCAGGGCCAGACGCAGTTCGGTGTGCCCACTCAACGTTTGGTAGCGGCCTTGCCAGCGTGGCACCGAAGGCGCCGAGACCTCACCCACCGCTTTCTGCAATACACTATCCAAGCGCGGCAATAGGGTGCCTTCAACATCCGTGCTGAGCACACCATGACGGGCCCGGTAGGTCAGTTCCAAACGCCAAGGCCGACCTAAAAGAGGAGAAAGAACCAGCCCTCCACGGGAGGTTAGCCACCCCTGGTGGTTCTCAATTCGACTGACACGCCACTCGCCCCGCGCCTCCAGATCTTCCAGCGCTTGGCGTAGGCTACGTTCAAAAAGAACGCTGGATAGCAGTTGCGCGACCATCCAGATCACGGCCACGGCCGCGAGGATAGGCACGATCAAACGTTCCTTGCGCATGCTATCTCCTTGAATAGCCTCCCCAAGAAGGCTTCGCTCCATACAAGCAGTAGGCGTGCAACACAGTAAGCATAGCAGTTGATGCGCAGGCTTAACTTAATGCAGCCAAAACCAAAGGTGCATAGTACTCCAGGCGTAGACCCCTGCCATCACATCATCAATCATAATGCCAAAGCCACCGGCTACTCGGCGGTCAGCCCAGCGAATGGGCCATGGCTTAAAGACATCGAAGATGCGAAATACCACAAACCCCCACAGCGCTGCCTCCCAGGAGAAAGGAACCGCTGCCATGGTAATCCAGTAACCAACAAACTCATCCCATACGATCCCTGAGTGATCATGCACCCCCAGGTCATGAGACGTTTTATCGCACAGCCATACGCCAACCACAAAGGCTGCCAGCACAATGCCTAGGTACCAGCCTAGCGTCAGGTCGGCCATCATCCAGTAGAAAGGAATCGCAGCCAGAGTACCAAAGGTACCCGGTGCCCAAGGCACCGTGCCACTGCCGAGGCCAAAAGCAAAAAAGTGGGTGGGGCGCCGCCAGACGCTCGCCGGTGCTCGGTTCATTGGTCACCCCCACGAAAATGCTGCCAGCCAGTCGCCCCTTCTACAGGCACTCCCGCCACCCCAAGCGCTTCGGTGCAGCGGCCAATAATGCTAAGCGAAAGGCCTAACTCGGCCAGCTGCATTTGCGCTTGAGCAACCTGGGAGGGAGGTAGTGTCACCAGCAGTTCGTAGTCATCACCGCCAGATAGCGCTGCGGTTAAGGCCGCTTCGCTGCCCAGCACTTCGGCTAATCCTTCGGCTAGGGGTAGCGAGTCGGGCTGCAAAGCGACACCTACCTGGGACGCTTCCCGCAGATGCGCCAGATCCGCTAGCAGGCCATCGGAGATATCCATCGCCGCTGTGGCCAATCCGCGTAGCGCAATGCCGGCCTTTAGCCGGGGCTGAGGCAAGAGATAGCGCTGTAGCAACGGGTGTTTCAGGTCGCGTTCACCCTGTTGCCACAACGCTAGCCCGCCAGCACCGCCACCTAATGCACCGGTCACGGCCACCACATCGCCCACCTGCGCGCCCGAACGCGTTATAGCCGTGCCAGTAGGCACTTCGCCCATCACGGTGACGCTAATGCTGAGCGCGCCAGAAGTAACATCGCCTCCAGCGAGTGTCGTCGCATGCTGCTGACAAAGCGTGTGAAAACCGCTGGCATAATCGGCAAGCCACTGCTCAGCGGCAGTGTCATCTTTAAAGGCGCGCTGATCCAAGGTGATAGCCATCAAGCACCAGCGCGACTGAGCCCCCATCGCGGCTAAGTCGCTGAGTGCCACGGCTAACCCCCGGTGTCCTATCGCATAGGCGGGGGCATCGTGGGGAAAGTGTACATCGACGACGGATGTATCAACACTCACCGCCAGCTGCTGCCCCGCCTGGGGTACCAATAGAGTGGCGTCATCGCCGCATCCTAGGGCAACGCCATCTGTCGCTTGTGCCTCCTGCGGCGACATAAAGTAACGTCGAATCAGTTCGAATTCGGCAAGCACAAAGGCCCCTTAAACGCTTGATCAGGCGGCCCGCTTACAAGCGGCGGGCGCTGACTTCGGCACTTCGTAAGCGGTTTGCCAGCTTATCGAGAATGCCATTCACGTATTTATGGCCGTCGGTGGCGCCAAATGATTTTGCCAGCTCAACGCCTTCGTTAATCACTACGCGGTAAGGCACTTCCATTCGCCGGGAAAGCTCGTAAGCGCCGAGACGAAGAATCGCCAGCTCCACCGCGTCCAAATCTTCCAAACGGCGATCAAGCAATGGGGCAATTTCACGGTCCAGCTCGGTTTTGAAACGCACCGTGTTATGCAGTAGCTCATGGAACAGCGCTTTGTCCGCGATTTCCATGACCTTTACCCAGTTCTCATGATCTTCTAAGTCATCGTCAGCCACTTGGCTACGAAACTCAGCTTCAATCGTGGTAATGGACTTACCGGTCATCTGCCACTGGTAAAGCCCCTGTACCGCTAACTCCCTTGCGGCGTGACGCCCCTGCTGTGCCGCAGAGGGCTTGCGCTCACGACGCTCGCTCATTGAGAATCTCCTACCGGCAGCGCGCGCAGCAGAGACACCATTTCCATCGCGGCCATCGCCGCTTCGGTGCCTTTATTACCGGCTTTGGTGCCTGCACGCTCAATGGCTTGCTCAATAGACTCAACGGTCAATACGCCATTGGCTACGGGCGTATCAAACTCAAGTTGGAGATGGTTAATAGCCGTGTTGCAGCCACCCGCCACGTACTCAAAATGTGGCGTGCCGCCACGAATGACCGCACCGAGGGCAATCACCGCATCCGGCTTCATCACATTGAGTACACGCTTCACGGCCAGGGGCAGTTCCCACGCGCCCGGCACATGAACGATATGGATATTTTCCACATCCACACCGTGGCGTGTCAGGCTATCGACGGCACCTTCCACCAAGCTATCGACCACGTGGTGATTAAAGCGGCCCACCACGATGACATAGCGTCCATCAACGTCTACAAAAGTGCCTTCAATTTGCGAAAGGGGTTGCATCAATTTATTCCTGCTGAAAAGTTGGCTCATACGCCGTGTCATTGGGCCCCAGGCGCTCGACTACTTCAAGACCAAACCCAGAGAGCGCTGAGAATTTCCACGGAGAGCTGAGTAGCCGCATTTTACCAACGCCTAAGTGGCGCAGAATCTGCGAGCCAGTACCAATCGTTAAGTAGTTGCCAGAACCGTCTGAGTCGTTGGTACGCGGCTGGCGTACGCGATCCAGAAAGATATCTAGCTGGTCTTTCAAATCTTGATTAGGACGCCCATCATCAATCAGTACAAACACACCGGCCTGGGCTTGGGCAATTTCATGAATAGCGCGGTTGGCATCCCACCGACACTGCTCACCCTTCATTAAGCCCATCACGTCGCGCAGCGTATCGGCAAGGTGCACACGTACGGTGGTGGCCTGCTCCGGCGTCGGCTGCCCTTTTACCAGCGCCAAATGGTGCGCACCTTGAATACGATCACGGAACACATGTAGCGCAAGCTTGCCGTGAACGGTCGACACCTGAGAGGTTTCTATATGGTCCACCGTTTGCTCGTTCACAATACGGTAGTGGATCAGATCGGCAATGGTGCCCATCTTAATACCATGCGTCTTCGCAAACACTTCCAGTTCCGGACGACGCGCCATACTGCCGTCATCGTTCATAATTTCACAAATCACACCGCTGGGGTCAAAGCCTGCCAGCGCTGCCAAATCACAGGCCGCCTCCGTATGACCGGCACGGCGAAGCACGCCGCCCGGCTCGGCCATCAGCGGGAAAATGTGCCCTGGCTGAACGATGTCCGAAGGCTTGGCATTCGGTGCAACGGCTGCCTGCACAGTGCGCGCGCGGTCAGCCGCTGAAATACCGGTCGTGACGCCTTCGGTTGCCTCAATAGAGAGCGTGAACTTGGTGCCAAAGCCTGAGCCGTTGTCCCGTACCATCAGCGGCAAGTTGAGCTGCTCGCAGCGCTCACGGGTCATCGGCATACAGATCAAGCCGCACGCGTACCGTGCCATGAAGTTGATATGCTCAGGCTTCACCATTTCGGCGGCCATGATGATATCACCTTCATTCTCGCGATCCTCATCATCCATGAGAATCACCATTTTGCCCTGGCGAATATCGTCCACCAGCTCAGCGATAGGGGATAAGCCCTCAGAAGAGGAGTGCGCCATGGAATCTCCAAAAAATGTGGTCGCATCGTATGCGATTTCGGGCGTCAGGGTACCTTGCAATGACGGCTTGCGCTAGTCAGCGTGAGGGGTGGCGGTAATCCACCAGTCTTGCCCAACGGTTCGCGACTCTTTAATCGTCAAGCGTTTCTGATCGGCCATCTGGGTAATTCCCGGCAGTGCAAATAGTGGCCTTGCTTCACCGCCTAATAGCGTAGGAGCGACAAATAGCTGCAGCTCGTCGACTAAATCCGCCTCCAGTACCGCTCCCGCTAGCGTTGCGCCGGTCTCTACCAACAGCTCGTTAACCTGCTCATTATCTGCCAGCCAACGCAGCATGTCAGCCAGCGCAATCCGGCCCCCTTCGGCAGGAAGCACCTGAATCTCAGCACCCGCCGCCGCCAGTTTACGCCGTTTCTCTTCGCTATGCTGATCGGTGGTGATAATCAGCGTGCGCCCTGGCTCTCGTAGGCAGGCCGCGGCAAGCGGTAAACGAAGGCGCGAATCCAAGATCACTCTTAGCGGCTGGCGCTGCACGATCTCGGCGGCGTTATCCAGTGCCAGTTGGTCGGCACGCAGCGTTAAGCGTGAATCATCCATAATGATAGATTCCACGCCGCTCAGAATAGCGCTTGAGCGGGCGCGCAGCCGCTGCACTTGGGTGCGCGCTTGCGGGCCGGTAATCCACTGGGACTCCCCCGACCCCATGGCGGTACGGCCATCCAAGCTCATCGCCATTTTCAGCCGCACAAAGGGGCGCTGACGCTCCATACGGGAAATAAAGCCCGGATTCAGCGCCCGGGCATCTGCTTCCAACAGGCCTACCTGCACCTGAATGCCTGCTGCTTTCAAATACTCAATACCGCCACCGCTGACCTGGGGATTAGGGTCCCCCATCGCCACCACCACGCGCGCAACACCCGCTTGCGCCAGCGCCACCGCGCAGGGCCCTGTTCGCCCGGTATGTGAGCAAGGCTCTAGCGTGACATAAGCGGTGGCACCCTGGGCGGCGCTGCCTGCCGCCTTTAGGGCGTGAATTTCTGCATGGGGTTCTCCCGCACGCACATGGTATCCCTCGCCCACAATGCTGCCTTCCGCGCTGCCATCAAAGTGCACCATCACACACCCCACCCTGGGGTTGGGGTCGGTGGTATAAAGCCCGCGTTTGGCTAGCTGGATAGCGCGAGCCATGTAGCGATAGTCGGCGGTGGAGAATTCACCCATTACGATGCTCCGTGCTGTGTCCCACTGCCCTCTGGCTCATCCGTGGGCTCTTGGGAGAGGCGGTCGATTTCCGCCCGGAACTCGTCTAAATCCTGAAATTTACGATATACCGAGGCGAAACGAATATAGGCCACTTGATCCAAGCTACGCAGCGCTTTCATCACCGCTTCACCAATCTCACGCGCGTTGACTTCACGGTCGCCACGGGCGCGCAGCGTCTGGCGAATACGCTCTACCGACACTTCAATCGCTTCAGCGCTTACCGGGCGCTTTTCCAGCGCGCGCAGCATACCGTCGCGTAGTTTCGCCTCATTAAAGCTCTCGCGAGAGCCGTCGGATTTTACGACCCGCGGCATAATCAGCTCAGCGGTTTCATAAGTCGTAAAACGCTCTTGGCAGTTGGCACACTGACGGCGGCGGCGCACCTGGTCGCCTTCCGCCACCAGCCTGGAATCTGTCACTCGGGTATCATTTGCACCACAAAAAGGGCAATGCATGGCAGTCAACCTATTATCAGTACGCACTAGTAGCTGTGCGTGCAGCGTGTCAGCCTATACGAATAAAAAACGCTACAAGGCTTCATGCCCTGCCCGTTATTCGCCATTTTATAAACTGTTTTATCGCCTATTGTCAGCGGCAGCCTTATCGCTGCCCTTAGGGCGTAGCTGTGTTATACAACGCGTATCAACACGGTATTGTAACGATTTGGCACACAAGCTGCAGCGTTTGTCGAAGGTTGATTTATAGGACGCCCTTTATGACCCCTTTCGAGCAGACCGTTCACCACTACCTTACCCACCTGTATGGCCCCCGTGCGGGGGAAGTACAGCGGCGTATTGGCCAGCATCTTGCGAATTTTCGTACCGCCTCGACGGCTTCCCCACCCGCTAACACGGCGGGCCACGACGCACCAACATGGAGCGAAAAAGATCAGTGGGTCATTTGTTACGGTGACTCCATCTTGGATGAAGGTACGCCGCCTTTAGCGGTGCTGGATACTTTTCTACAGCGCTATCTGGGGGATGCCATTAGCGGGGTTCACGTACTGCCCTTTTTCCCCTGGAGCAGCGACGACGGCTTTTCGGTGATTCACTACCGCGAGGTCAATAGCGAGCTGGGCGAGTGGGCGCATATCCAAACGCTAGCCAGCCACTATGACTTGATGGCTGATTTAGTGCTGAACCATGTCTCCAGAGAGTCGCTCTGGTTTGTGGATTACCTGACCGGCAGCCTGCCCGGTCGCGACTACTTTATCGAAGTGGATCCGGATACCGATGTCTCCCAAGTCACCCGCCCGCGCAGTAGCCCACTTCTAGTGCCGATCTCTACGCGCCGGGGTACGCGCCACGTGTGGGCGACTTTCTCGGAAGACCAAATAGACCTCAACTTCGAAAACCCGGATGTGTTGCTAGAGTTCGTGGGTATTCTGCTGTTCTACCTACAGCAAGGGGTGCGCATTATTCGCTTGGACGCGGTGGCGTTTTTGTGGAAGCGATTGGGCACCTCCTGCATTCACCTGCCGGAAACCCATACAGTTGTGCGCTTACTTCGCGCCATCGTGGATGAAATAGCCCCCGGCACGCTGCTGATCACCGAAACCAACGTGCCCCATGCCGAAAACATCAGCTACTTTGGCTTGGAGCGATTAGCGAAAGGCGCGCCCGATGAAGCCCACATGGTGTACCAGTTCGCCCTGCCGCCCCTGCTGCTGCACACCCTCACCCGCGGCGAAGCGACGACGATACAAACGTGGTTAAACAGCTTGCCGGTGCTGCCTGAACAGTGCACCTACTTAAACTTCACCGCGAGCCACGACGGTATTGGCGTACGGCCGTTAGAAGGCCTGTTGCCTGACCATGAACGCGACGCACTGCTGGAACTGATGCATCGTTTTGGTGGCTTTGTCAGCATGCGCAGCAACCCTGATGGCAGCGACACACCCTACGAAATTAACATTACCTGGTTTGAGGCCATGTGCGGCACCCGCCGCGGGCCAGACCCGTGGCAAATTGCGCGCTTTCTATGCAGCCAAGCGATCATGCTCAGCCTACAAGGAATACCCGCACTCTATATCCATACGCTCACCGGCACGCTAAATGATGTCGAAGGTGTGGAGCGCAGCGGCCGCTTACGCTCGATTAACCGTCGCCGCTGGCAGCTTGATGAGCTGGCACTGCTGCTGGAGAGCCCTTCCACCCCCACCCATGACGTTTTCCATGCCCTGCACCGGCTACTAGTGCAGCGTCGCCAAGAGCCCTGCTTTCACCCCAACGCCCCGCAGCGCGTGATAGAAACGCCACCCGAGCTGCTAGCCATTGAGCGCGGGCCACTCCGTAACGGGCGACGCCTACTCGCGCTGTATAACGTCACCGATGTTAAGTTTGATCTCGCTCACGCAGGCGATGCCCTGAACCAAGCGCTTACCCAGTACCACTGGCAGCCGCTAGACCCGCTGACAGCTCACCACGAAGAAACACTGCCGCCCTATGCCGTCCGCTGGCTGGCTGCTGAAGCATAAGGCTTGCGACATAACGACTCAGGGCAACGAGAGATAATCGTTAAATAATCTTATTCTGACACACTCACGCTAAACCACTGGTGAAAGCGTGAGTGACTATGTTGCAGCAAAGCGTTGCGATTGGCCCCATGGGGTTTAGTCTGCATCAATTGATGATTGGATTTGCCTTTTTACTGGCCCTGCTAGCGGGTGCGCTTATTGGCCAGCGGCATCGCGTGGCGGTCAGCGATACGTTATTTACCCTGCTATTTGTGGCGCTGGTGGCCGCACGCCTCGTCTTTGTTGTGCGTTACTGGAGCGACTATGACAGCATGCTATCGCGCTTAGATATTCGCGATGGCGGCTTCGATATACTCGGTGGTATAGTGGCGGGCCTTAGCTACGCTGGATGGGCAATATGGCGCTCACCGCGCCAACGAGTACCGCTTGCCGGGGCGCTTTTGGTAGGCGGTTTAGCCTGGGGCTTGACAGCTGGCAGTACGCTACTGATCGAACAGCAGGCACGCCCACTGCCCACTACTCCGCTTGCTACGCTCAACGGCGAGCCTATTACCCTGCCCAAACTTGCTCAGCAGGAGCAAAAGCCCATGGTAGTTAACCTATGGGCAAGTTGGTGCCCGCCATGTATTCGTGAAATGCCGGTGTTTGAAGAGGCCCAGCAACAAGCGCAGGACATTACCTTTGTGTTCGTTAACCAAGGTGAAAGCCTTCAACACATTCATGCGTTTATGAGCGAACACGGCTTTGATTTGAAGAATGTATGGCAAGACCCGAGCAATGCCCTGGGTCAAACCACCGGAGCCCATGCCATGCCCACAACGCTTTACTACAACGCGGATGGACAGCTCGTGAGCACCCATTTTGGCGAGCTTTCCCGCGCCACTTTGCAAGATGGCCTTTCGCGTATTCGCTAATATATTTTGCCTCGCGGCACCCACACCAAGCCGTTTTCATAAGGATAGTGCTATGCAACGTGTTTTCTTACCCCATGTTGGCCGTTTCGCTTTACTTGCCGCGCTGGGTAGCGCAGCGGCAGCCAGCCATGCCGACGAGCTACCAGCGCCTGTGCAGGCGCTGGCCAACCAGGGCTTAACCATTCACGGGCAATTTGAGGCGCCCGGGGGAATGCGCGGCTTTGGGGCCAGCGCTCAGGGCCAGGATATGGCGATTTATTTAACGCCAGATGGAGAGCACGCCATTATCGGCACGCTAGTCGATAGCGAAGGTAGCAACCTGACGGAAGCACAGCTTGACGAGCACGTACGGGCACCCTTAGAGGCCGAAACCTGGAAGCTGCTTGAAGAGAGCCGCTGGATTCAGGATGGCGACCCGGATGCCCCACGCGTCATCTACACCTTCACCGACGCCAACTGCCCTTACTGCCGTCAGCTGTGGCAACAAACACGCCCCTGGGTAGAGGCTGGTGAGGTTCAGCTACGCCATATTATGGTCGGTATTCTCGCCCCCAATAGCCCTGCGTTAGCCGCTACCATTCTCGGCGCTGACGACCCCTCCGCTGCCCTGCACCGTCACAGTGAAGGTGATGAGCTCTCCCCCAGCGCACAGCCACGGGATATCGAAGAGCAGGTATATGCCAACAACCAGCTCTTTGAAGAGCTAGGCCTCTACGCCACCCCCACCAGCGCTTTCCAACGTGAGGCTGAAGGCGGCACTGTGCGTATTGACCGAATCCAAGGCCTCCCCAGCCAAGAACGCCTCATTGAGATGATGGGTAGCGAAGCGCCTTAACAAAAGAAGTAGGAGGCCAATTTATTGGGCGCCGGCGGCGTCAGCCGCCCTTAGCCTGCCGCAGCAGTGGTGCCTTCATTATCG
>MDTE01039730.1_pt1 | contig 10782 bp, 11 predicted proteins | sample 811231 | NCBI WGS metagenome assembly MDTE01 (sample SAMN05326651, study PRJNA326480) | marine metagenome | isolation source: seawater | place: Indian Ocean: Red Sea | collected 2010 | reverse complement strand
GTTCCCTGTTAATTGAATCCTTGCGCTTGTGCATCGTCATCCTCCGCAAAAGGTATTGGGCCGACACCGCTGCCTGGATCGACCCCGATTATGGTTTGCAGAACTTTGGTATTTGCATCTATGCTGCTACTCGCGCTACGTATGGCCTCACGGGCGTGCACTAAGGCTTCGGTGAGCTGCCCCTCCCGCTTCACTTGCTTAGTTAATAGCTCGCGGACTTCCTCTTTAGAGCCCTTCTCAGAACGGACCCACATCGACAACAGGAAGGGGACGACGAACCCGCCCAAAATAACTGTAGCGCACAAGAGGAGCAGGGATACGCCGCCCTTGAGGGTCCTCTCTAATGCTTCAAGGTCCATCTGGCCCCGCTGATCTCCCCACCCAATAGTCCTTGAGCCACTGCCTGGCGTCACTGAGGTCCGCCTTCAGGGCCACATGAATCATATCCTCGACCGCTGTAGGATCGTCCATAGATACGACACCGGGAAGGGTGGGATTCAGCCTGAAGTATCTTTCCCCAAGACCTACCCGCGCACGGTAGTGCGAGGCGCGGACCGCTCCGTCAAATAAAGCCTCCAATAGCATTGGCGGAGGCTTGAGCCACTGGATATACCCTAGATCTACCGGCTCTCCGGGCTTAACGCCCTTATACGGGTTCCGACCAGTCCCCACAGACAGCAAAGAAACGCTATCGCGAGACAAACCTCGACTGACTAGCTCCGCCACCATCGAATCGCTGGGGTTATTGTTGAAAATGCCGCCGTCGCAGAAGACGCCTACACCGTCTATCTCGTGAGCAGGGAAGTATGTGGGGGCCGCTGAGGTAGCTAGGAGGACATCAACGATCTTAAGATCTAAGTCATCGCTCCCATCCCAAGACTTGAAGTAATGAGGCTCCCACGTAGTCAGGTTGAATGCGGGTATAAGCACCGGCTTGGGCATATCCCTAAGAGTTTTATCCCCAAACGCCGCACACAGCGCCTCCCGCAGCCCATCCTGAGCGTCGTATCCCGCCCTGACGGCCTCATCGGGAGTCAACTCGTCAATTATTCCCCGAGAAGCGAATATCCTCTCGGCGTGATCCCTGTAGAGGTCCAGAACAGCGTCAACAGATAATCCACAAGAGTATGCGGCGGCGAGCAAGGCCCCCGTGCTGGCTCCGCCAAAGACATCCGCCCCAGATAGGAAGCCCGGAAACGATTCGTCTAGACGAATAACCAGGGAGGCCGCCAGCGCGCCCCTAACGCCGCCGCCATCGAAGACCGCAACGCGCGTAGTCACGCTATTTGACCCAGGTCGGAGGGGGCATAGACGCCATGCTGTTCTCCAGCATGGTACGGACCTCAGCCCACTCCTCTTTAGCCTCTGACCGAAGGTCGGCAGCGTCCGTGTCTATGGACCCGCCGGGACCGGGGACGCTAGCGCCCAAGGCCCCTAAAACACGTGCCAACATCTCCTTGGCAGCTGCTGTAGCTAGCCTCAAAAAGTCGGCCTCGTTGTAATAGGGGATCTCATCCAGCAGCCGACCACGAGTACACAGGGCCATGATCCTAGTACTCCTCCCTGGTGAGCTGATGTATAGCTTCCGCGAGTCGGGGTCCCACCACCAATCCGGTCTGGTACCCGTGAGTCGCTCGTATCTACGCTCCGCGACGTGCGTCTGATAGTAAGATCGAGGACCCTCACCGCCCCATCGGATCTGGGAATGCCATCCCTGACGGCCTGGACCAGCTGCCGACCCTGAAATGACTTCGTCCGAGAACTCGACGTCTACGACGCCCCTAACATGGGACAAGGGGTATCGCAGATCGTCCACTTGCTCCGGCTCAGCGAAGAAGTCGAACACTACCGTCTCCGCAGAGGGGACGTTGAAAGGGAACCACTTGCGGATGGGCCTATGCTTAGACCACAACTCCAGAGCGCGCGCTAAAGCCGCGTCAAGCTGCCTCTCGGTCAGCTCTACATCGACCCCGTCGTCGCCAAGCCTATCTAGGATGCGTTGACGCCATCCCTGACGATTCGGTACCGACCCTGCCACGCTTACTCCTTGGCGTCAATCACAACCCCAGAAGCGGTAGTAGGATTTTCCGCAAAGCTCTGACTGTGATGCGGTTAATGTCCTCAGGGACATCACCGCCAAGCTCCAAGGCCAAAGCGAAACAATCCTCTTTCGAGAGCCTGTTAAGCTGCCTACGCGAAGTCGGAATAGTCACGGCCTCCTTGAGGCCCTCAACCTTTTCCTCCTCAACCGGAGGGGGCGGGGGAGGGGTCGGCTCAGGAGAAGCCTTAGGTGTCTTCGCCACATTAACCGTATCGGCTTGGACCTTGACCGTCTTAGCTTCCACCTTGACCGTCTTAGCTTCCACCTTGACTACAGGGCGGTCCTTGATTCCGTGTTTTCCGGGAACCGCCAAGTCGTGCGTAAGGTTGTCCGGGACGTGGCCGGAATCTGAAGGGGCGATGGAAGACCCACATAGGTAGGTCTTACCATCCCCGTGCTTGCCTCCGTGCGAGAGAATCGTGTGTCGATTAGGCGTACGGGGCATATCTAGACTCTACCAGGTGCGTGCGACGGAGTTGAACGTGGCACGCGCCACATGGACGTTATCGGCAGTTCTGGGATCGTGACCACGCGCCGCACGATCGCGCGCCTCAATCACCCAGTCTGCGGGGCGCTCCCCGGTCCGTTGCTGACGTTTAACCTCAAGCTCAATCAGTCTATTCCTGCCCTCATCGCCGGTCTCTGCGATGTCAACGACGCGCTGAATTCCGGTACCGACCTGGAGACCGATCATCCTGACGTAGTATTCCCCTCGTCGCCGATCCCCGCATTCGATCCTCGGGTTGTCCTGGCGGACAGCGGTGTTGGCCTCAGCCTGAAGGATCAGGGGGCGATCCGAAGCGAATACCACCAGATCTGCAGGGCAGCACGCGTCCACCAGACGGCCCGACTCGTCCGTCTTCCAAGTCTGAATGCACGGTGCAAGCTGGATAGGCGGGTATGGCCTACGGTCCTCGGGCTTGAGCTTGGACTGCCCTTTATCCCACTCAGCCTTAGCTTTGTTGTATTTCTCGTACTCCGCCGCCGCGTTCTTCGGGTGGCGAGGGCAATCCTCGCTATGCTCAGTTCCCTGCCAGTCGTGTAGTCCGTACAGGTGAAGAGGCTTCCCCTTGGGAGCCATTACGGGCGGTAAAGCTGCTGATCTAATACCAGCGATGTCAGTCGATGTCATAGGTGTCCTCCTAAGAGCCACTCTACCAAATTATCTATCCGCCCTCTAACGGCAAACGGCCCCCCTAAGGGGGCCGCCCACCGAGCCAATAAATGACTAACCCTGAACGGCTTAGAGGTTAGTGATCTGCAGGGTCCCAATCTGACCCGGATCGATGACCTTCAGCGCATACTCGGTCAAGAGAGCGATGTCGGTCCGGAACGCACGCTGGTGAGCGGGTGCCTTCCAGAGAGGGATGTAAGTCCCCTTGACCGCCGCCGTAGAGACAAACTCCGCACCACGGTGCGTAACGAGCGCTTGATCGCGCGGATACGTAGGATCGACGAACACGTCGAGGTTATGCAGGGTAAGACGCCCAACAGCGCGGGGGCCAGCGACCCCATCGTTGCTGTACTTCTGCCCCTCGAACCCGTCTTGGTAAGCGACCGCGAACAAGATGCTCGGGTGCAGGACCATGACGTTTGGACGGACGAGCTGGGTAGCCTCCCAGATAAGGTCCTGAAGACGTGAGATGTAGATTCCCAGAGTCTTGAGGTGATCGCGGTAAGACACGCCAACAGGAGCGACGTTATCAAAGACGACGGCACCACCAGCCGCGTTAGCGCGGAGGGTGTTAACGACGTGCTTGAAGGTCTCCTGAGAGATGAGCCGAGCGCCGGCCTCGATAATGGTAGGACCTGCGTCGATACCAAAATCGCGTTGGAAATCGACCAACGACTGCTGTGACCAGCTAGCACCCAGAGCGCGGGGACGCGCTTGGATCTCCTCGGCCCGGATCGAGATACGGTACTCAGGAAGCTGAAGGGCAGCCTCAATGTTGTACTGGTAGTCGGCTCGGACACTGGCGGAGGTAGCGCCGCTGAACCGGACCGAAACCTGACGAGTCAGGTAATCGACGGTGTTGGTGATGCCACCGCCGGACGCGCCGACATCCCCAACGAGGTTACCGTTGCGGTCGTCACGGATGGTCAAGGTTCCATCAGTGAGGACGAGGGTGCCGGGAATGATGGGTCCATAACCCAGGATCGGGGTGTAGTCGGTAAGACCGGCGGTCCCGCTAACCTCACCCGAAACGTTCTCGCCGGAGAAGTCGGCGGTACCACGGAACCCAGCGATAGCGTCGAACAGGCGGGCGCGGTCAGGAATGTTGCCCTTGGCGCGCTCGGTGTTGATGTCGAGGTAGTGGATCTTGCCGTGCCTGCTAGACAGGGCCTGATCACTGATGACGCGGTCGGTAATGTCGTCCGCTTGGGCAGCGGCGATAAGGGCCAGACCGTTCTTGATCCAAGCAGGCATGCTCGCGCGAGAGGTCTCGTCGAGTTGACCGGCACGCGAGAGAGTCTCCTTGACGAAGTTCTCCATCAGCCGAGCGCACGTGGTAGCCCGAATGGGGTCGAGGTTACCACTAGCATCCTCAAGAATCTCCATAGGATTCTCTTTGTGGATACCGTACTCGGGGAGACTGAAGCAGCGGAACCGCTGAACCTTCTCCTCGTAGCGCTCTACTAAGCGCTGCTCCAACTTATCAGCCCTTTGCTTGTGCTCACGGGACAAAAGCATGATTATCCTCCTGTTACCTTAGATCAGCCGAGCTTCTGCCCGCGTTGACGCCTCCGGTATTCAGCAACACGACTGCTGGACCCTTTTGGCGCTGAAGTTTTCCCTCCGAGTGAAGGGCTTAAATTACCTTCGTCTAGTTGCCCCTGTGGCAAACCGGACGCCGCTTGGCTACTGCTAACACTGGTTCGTGAGGAGGAGCCGCTGCCGTTACTCGACGACTCTTTGATAAAGGTGAGGTAGTTGTTGGCCTCAGACACAACTTCACCAACGGTCCGCAAATTCTCCAGGCGCTCCCTTACGGTAGCCAACGAAGGATTCTCGCGCACCAACGACTCGACCTTGTACTGGACAGCGGTGGACGCGTGCAGCTCACGCATAGCGCCAACCAGATCCGTCAAGCGAGTATTCTCCTCGCGGAGACGACCGTTCTCCTCCTCCAGCTCATCAGTATCAGTGTTATCAACCCTACCACTGTCTGCTCCCTCAAGGCGGGAAATGGCCACGCCGATCAGATCGGACAAGTCGTCCTCGTCGATAGTCCCATCCCACTGCTCGTAAAGACTGGGGAGGATCTGATCGACGACAACCGAGTGGGGCCAATCGTGGGCGGCCTCAATGACCATGCGGCACCCGTCTTGAATGTCCTCTACGTAAGGACTCCCGAGAAGGGTGAGGGTGGCCTCAATGAGAAGATCGTCGCGATCATGAGCGATCACGCTCTCCTTGACCTTCCTGCGGCGCTTGGGGTTCTTGTTAATACGACGGGCCTGCTTGCCCTTGGAAGCGGCTGCCTTCTGACTCAAACCGCGCTTCTTAGCGTACCCCCGCCTAAACTTGCGGTAGTAGTTTCCGCCCTTCTTAGATCCGCGAGCCTTGGACGCCTTGCCGGACTTCTTGGTGGCTTTCTTGTCATCGCGAGCGAACGCCTTGGCGAACATGGCCTGCTCGCCTGCACGCCCACCCGGAGCTTCGTGCAACATCCGCGCCACGTCATCCAAAGTCACGGGGCGATCAGCGCTCTCCTTGACCTTCCTACGCCTCTTGGGGTTCTTACTAATCCGGCGGGCCTGCTTGCCTTTGGAAGCCGCCGCCTTCTGACTCAGACCATGCTTCTTGGCGTAGCCTCTTCTGAACTTGCGGTAATAGTTACCGCCCTTCTTGGAACCCCGCGCTTTGGACGCCTTGCCGGACTTCTTGGTGGCTTTCTTGTCGTCGCGAGCGAACGCCTTGGCGAACATGGCCTGCTCGCCTGCGCGCCCACCCGGTGCCTCGTCAAGGTCGAGCCGCTCAATATCAACGACCTCGTCGTCCTCGTTAAGCCAGCAGCGGGTATACCCCACAACAACACCTTCGTGACGCATGGGCATATCGACATACTCCATAACGTCGTCCTCCTCGTCTTCTTCCTCGTCGTCGTCCTCGTAGAACATGTCGTCGAAAGACTCGCGGCGGCGCTTGGGGCGACCGTAGTGGACTCCGGGGAGCGCCTCCTCAGCGTCGTCTTCCTCGTCTTCCTCGTCGTCCTCGTCGTCTTCCTCGTCCTCATCCTCGCCATACATGCACGCCTCTTCGGCGTCTTCCTCGTCCTCCTCGTCTTCTTCGTCGTCTTCCTCATACACGTCAGAGAAGCTACGGTACTCCATAAGCTCGGAGAGCTGCTCTTGGATATGGTTAAGCAGTTCGCTGTCGTTGGACGATTCGGCCATCTTGTCCTCCCATACTATTTTTCCGCGACGAATCAAACCGAAGCACTCGCTAGTCGGTTCGATCTTCTTGTCTTGTAGTACACGGAGAATGTGAGCCTCCGCCTGAGTTGGATCGTCATACTGTGTGTAGACGCAGGCGCTATCATCGCCCTTGAGGTGAACCTGGAACCCAGCCTTAGTTAAAGCCGCAGAGGCTTGCTTGGCCTCGCTCCCAGAATCGAACTCAAGCGTGATCATGGTGCCCGAAAAAGGAATCAAGCCAGCCACAGTATAGGATTCTTGGGCGGAGGACTCGCCGACGTACACCGCTGGAGCACTGACAGTGTCGGCCTTATCCGCCATCTGACTACGCTGCTCCGAGATACCGTCCCGCCTAACCGCCTCCTCCGCCTCCCGCAGAGCCAAACGCGCCGCCACCTCCTCGTCGCCCTGAGCGGACTCTAGAAGACGCTCACGAGCTTCTCTTAAGGTGCGCGCGGCTACCTCAGCTCCCGGAGTCGATTCGTCCACCACGCAGTCGAAGGTGATCGGCTCAAAATCAGGCTGAACCTCGTCGATACCCTCGTTGGTGGTCTCGATAGATCCGTTACCGCGCGAGGACAACCCGAAACCTACGCCGTCCCTGATGTAAGCCTCGACGACACGGCCAGCGTCGGTGGACATGGTCTCAAAGGTGACCATGACGACACCCGTCTTAGGGTCAGGCTTAGACACCTCCGTAACGACCATCGCGGCGAGGCCCATTGCCGACTTACCGTCTACGGGGTGCTCCAGCTGACCGGTCACTCGACGGCTCTTAACGCGCTCGTAAAACGCTGCCCCCGGAGCGGTGTGCTTGCCCCAAGTCGTCTCTGCGGGGTAGCGCCGACCGTTACGGTTGCGCTGGAGACCGCCCTTAGTGTTGGGCAGATAGCAGTGCTGACCTTTGCAGCGCACCCGGAACCGCCCATCGGACAGTTCCTTAATGTAGGACCCGTCCTTAGATTCGCTCAGAGACGCCGGGCTAACCGCGAAAGTCTCGGTCAGGTTTTGAATGGTGACTGTCATCTGACGCGTCCCCGCCCCATCAGGCGTCTACGGAACGGAGACACACTAGGAATCCGCCCTAATCTTCGCGCGCCGAACCACCCGTCCTGATTACTCCTAGCCGCCTCAACGCGGGCCTGAGTGATCCTTACGGTATTAGGGTTCGGGGCGTCTAAATCAGGAAGCTCCTCAACGTATCCGGTGCGCACGCAAAAGGCCACGTGCGGCGCATAAGCGATGAGGTTAATCAACTGACGAGAATTGGTGAGACCCTCCAACCAGCACTGGTGGGAGGAATCATCGCGATTCACTACGTACGTCTCTGAGTCGGACCGGTCCTCGTTAGGGACCTGAAGAACCAACTGAGTGGAGTCACCAGCATGACGATGGTGGAAGTACACCCCCTCAGGAAGATGCTCATACCTAGGTAATGGGATGCGCGATCCGGCCATCAATGGGCCTGCAAGGGGTCAAAGGTGAGGGTGACGTCCAGAGGGGCGTAGTCACAGGAATGCTCGTAATCGACTGTGACCGCACCAGTCTCTGCGACATTGAAATTCAGGCTGAAAGCTCCGGTAAGGTAATCAACCGTACCGTCCCCATCCGGGCCGACCAACCTACCCTTACCGGTATCGCGCAACACCCCAGAAGACGTGGGGAGCGTCACGGAAATAGAGCCTGGAACCAGGTTAATGTGCGCACTGACCCAAGCTGCGGCAGAGGACTGCTTAGCCGCGCTAACCGTATCTAGCGTGGCCCCGGTGACTGAAGATCCGGTCCACCGCATACGTAGTAAATTGCGTGCCCCTGGGGCTAAGCCGGGAGTTAACGACGCGTGGCCCGGCATGATCATCGTATGCGTGGCCTGCCCCCGCTGAACGAGCGCGCCGATCACCGGGGTAGAAAACGCAGCCCAAGCAGGTTCGTGCTGCTCGGGGACCAACTGGCCGCCGCTAACCAACAGAGTCCTCTGACGACTACTCTGGGGGGCATCGGCTGCGGGGTAAGCTGGGTGATCTCCAGCGTTACGCCCGAACGTCGCGCCGCCAACCGTGTGCGCCGCAGGAGGCGGGGCAAGCTCAAACGCGTAAGATTGAGACGTACCGACCGAGGAGGAGCCTAATTCCGTGGGGCGGTCCACGCGGGCGTGAACCGTCGCCCCCAACGGAATGTCATCAAACACCAACACACCGTCCTGCTGAGTGGCGCCGGACTCGACGCCTAACCGTAGCTGGAAATTCTTTGTGCTGGTGTTAACAGTCATAAAACGCTCCTACGTACCTACTAGGAGTTGGACTCGCCGCCCGCCGGGAAGCCGCTAAAAGGGGCGTCAACGCGGAAAGGGTCCTCGCCGGAGTGCCACCATTGCGACATGAGGTTGGTCTGGGTGTTGCTCCGAGACTCGCCCCACAGGCCGAGCTTGGACTCGCCCTTGATTCCGTCGGCCCAAACCTCGGTGGTAAGCTCCGGCAGCATGGCCGAGAACAGGCTCAGGACGGTAGCGCCGCCGGCCTTGGAGAGGAGCGCCGAGAAGGGGTTATAGCGTGACCCAACCGTGGTGGCCCCAGCGCCGGTAGCGAGGGTCGCCGAGCCAGAGGTGAGGGTAACAACGCCAGTAGCGTAATCGACAGTCCCACGGCTCGCCTGGTTACCAGCGGTCGTCTCGACCATGACGCCGCGACCGTCATCGACGAAGGTCAGCGCGCCGTCACCCAACGTCACAAATCCGGGCGCGAGGCGACCGATAGAAGTGGTGAACGTCTCGGGATACGAGCCGGTCGCCGTGAAGGTCTGCGACTGGGCAGCCGAGACGAAGTCCGTGAAATCGGTATGGTTGAAGTCGATAAGCTGCGGTTCGGTGGCCGCCCCGCCCCAAGTGAAGTCGATGTCGCCAGTAGCGTAGTTAATGGTCCCACGGGTGTTGGCCGGGACGCCGACGTCGTGGAGGACACCGAGGCCGTTATCCACGATGTTGGCCAGAGCACCGGCCTCTTGGATAACAACCGAACCGGCGACAATGCTCTTTTGGGCGAGCTTACCAGAGACACGATTGCTGCCTTGGTCCATCGCGGTGAGCCACCGCCCGCCGTCAGCCAAAGCCTTAGTAGCACCCTGGTGCTTCATCGCCAAGAAGGCCGATTCCTCGCCGCTGTTAAGCACGGAGACCTTAGAGAGCCGCTGACGGGAATCTTGGGCAGGGCAGCTTAAAAGCACCTCCCCAGAACCCTGGCCGGGAACGCCAGTCCTGTATTCGTCTTTGCGATCCAAAGCCTCTGCGTGACCTACGCCGCCAAACTCGTAATTAGACATGTTGACCTCCTTTATGCCGTGCCCAGATCACTCGGGCTACCATTGACTGTCCTGTTCACCGACACCAGCAACTTGACGTTGCCACCCGCATGTAACGCAACGAACGCCATGCTGGAGACCACCTGCTGACTATTGCTGGTGCTGGGGTTAACCGTAGCGGATGTGCCAGCTATGTCCGACCAAGTGCTCTTGTCATTGCTCTCTTGGAATTTAATAGCGCTGGACGCGGCGGCATCCAAATTCTGAACGATGACGGTGGGGGCTATCCCACCTTGATTAGCGAACTCCACAACCCGAGCCGCGACCGCAGGTGCATCATAGTCCGCCACTTTACTGCTTAACACCGTATCGTCCTCCGACAATGCTGCCAAACTAACACGGTAGGATCATTGCCGCCACTACATTGATCCGATAAGTAGAACACTAACCCATAATCCATAAAAAAGCCATTACTCATTACCCAGCCTGAGCTAATGACTCCCGGATCATGTTCTCAAGGACCTTGGCCAACAAGCGGTGGTCCGATCCGGAGTCGCTACGTAGGAGTCCTATCGTCTCCATAAGCTCTCCCTCCGACGCGACGGTGGTGGGAACTCCCCGAGTCCTATGGGCTAGAGGACTTCCCACGCTCTCCAGAATCGCTCTGTCGGCGGTTCCGAAGGTCACCCTATACGTCCGCCCGTTAGCGATGGTGTCGGCCCTACGCAAACGGTGAAAAACCTCATTGAGCATGGGCATGGTTAACCCTAACCCATTGCAACGGACGGAGATGCTGTTGCGGGCCTCTTCCAGCGAGAGCCCTTCGCGAATCCTCTCCGGGAGATTGGTTTGCACCAAAACCCTGACTGCCTCCCTAATCCTAGACTCTGCTTGAGTAGCCGGTGCCTCAGGGGCTGGAGCGGGAGCGGGAGCGGCAGCAGGAGCGGCAGCCACACCTGGAACGGGGG
>MDTE01118744.1_pt1 | contig 10783 bp, 8 predicted proteins | sample 811231 | NCBI WGS metagenome assembly MDTE01 (sample SAMN05326651, study PRJNA326480) | marine metagenome | isolation source: seawater | place: Indian Ocean: Red Sea | collected 2010 | reverse complement strand
TTTTTTTGAATTTTTTAAGAATTCTTTTAAAGGCACTGCTGGATAACCCATTACGACTTGGTTATCTTGAATATCTTTAACAACTCCACTTCCGCCGCCAATTTTTACATTATTTCCAATTTTGAGGTGACCAGAAATACCAGCTTGTCCGCCAATTGAAACATTACTTCCTATTGTTGAGCTACCTGCAAAACCAACCTGTCCTGCAATCATGCAATTATCACCTATTTTTACATTATGTGCTATATGTACTTGATTATCTAAGTATGTGTTTTTTCCTATACACGTATCATCTACTGATCCACGGTCGATTGTACAACCGCTAGAAATTTCTACATCATCATAAATAATTACTTTACCAATATGTGGAAACTTAATATTTTTATTTTTTATTGGAATAAATCCAAAACCCTTTTGTCCAATCTTACAGCCATCTTGAATCACAACTCTGTCTCCAACAATTGAATTTTTTATAATTACATTTGAACCAATTATACAATCAGAACCAATTTCAACTGATTTTTCTATAATTGAATTGTTTCCAATAAGCGTATTTTTGCCTATTTTTACATTTTTACCAACTAAAACATTATTACCAAATTTAACAGTTCTATATTTATTCTTTGACGGTTTTTTTGATGAATAATCAGGGTAATCATCGGCAGCAGTAGGATATAATTTTTTTAAAACCTTTGCTAATTCAAGTAAAACATTTTTAACAATTATTTTTTGTGTATTTTTTGGTAAAAATTTTGAATATTGGTCTAAAGTTATACATGTACCGGCCTTAGTATTTTCAGCTTCCGTTTTATATTTAATTGAATCAAAAAAACTTAAGTCATTTTTTTTTGCATTATGCAATGGTCTTACAGCATTAATTATATAATTGTTTGTTAAATTTATTCCAGAGAATAAGCTATTTAACTTTATGTTTTCTTTTTTAAAAAAAATTTTAGAATTCATCAAAAATCTAATTTAGATTTATAGATTTTAGTTTTTTGTTCAACCTCTGAATAATTTCATTAGTGATATCTAATTTTTCATCAGCTAAGATTAATTCTTTTTTGTCAAGAACCATTCTAATTTTTTTTTCAACCATATATTCTTTAACTATTGGATTTAATGTTTTCAGAAGTTCAGCTTTTGCTTTGGCCCTTTTTTTTGAAACCGTCTGAAGCAACTTATTTCTTTCTTTTTGTAAATTAGCAACTTTTGATCGAAGTTCTGTTACTTTTTTTTTATACTCCTCTGGATTAAGAACCTTTTTTTGTTGAATTATCTTTTTCTCACTCTCTTGCAAGGACGTTTCGGTTTTTTTTAATGATTTGATACCATTATCTAATTGTTTTTTAAGAGCAGCTTGAGCTTTTTTCCCAGCTTCACTCTGGTTTAATACAAATTTGAAATCTAAATAGTGGGGTATTTCTGCATTTATATTTGGTTGTGTGAAAAAAAATAAGAAAAATATTATAAATAATTTTTTAATCATCATTAAAAAGTTGTTCCTAAGTTAAAATTAAAACTTTCAGTTCTGTCGGTCGAAGCCTTACTTAAATTTGTAGATAGCACAAATGTCATTGGGCCTAAAGGAGAATTCCAACTAGCATTTATCCCTGTTGAGGATCTTAATTTATTACTTTCATCTAAAGTTTCATCATAATCAACCCCCCAAACATTTCCAAAATCTAAAAATAACCCTACATCTGTTTTTGTATTCTCTGGTAGAAAATTTGGAAGATTTGCCTCAAAATTGATTGCAGCAGCATAATTTCCACCAACATGATCGCTTCCATCAATCGGTCCTATTTTTCCTCTTTCAAACCCCCTTAATCTTCTAGTTGATAATGATACTCTTTTGCTCAATCTTACATCTTCGTCATTAAGTCCATTAATAGCATTAACATATATTTTAGATGCACCAATTATGTTATCAGTTATAGATTTGTAAAAGCTTGCAGACAGAGTATTTGAAATTGCTCCTCGGTCAGCATAAATAGGTAAAGATTGTCCAAAAGCCACTACCGAACCTGAAGTTGGCATAAAACTTCTGTTTCGTTTATCTAAGGTCACTCTATAGTTTGCAGCTAATTCGCTAAAAGTTCCTTTTTGTTTTTTAAGTGAGTCAGATGCGCTATCTAACGTCTGAAGATCGTCATAAGATGCCTCTAAACCAAGTCTTGTGTTAATATCTTTGTATTGTTCAAAAGATGTCGCAATAGATGCACCTAAAACGGTGTTTTCATAACCTTGGTCTGGTTTATCATTTTGAGAACTGCTTATTGAGTAATTAATTGAATTTCCAAAATAATCATAATTTGGATTAGTGAAATCCACTTTTCCTTTAAGAGACTCACTGTCCACATCAAGAGCAAATCCAACTCTATTACCCTCACCCATCCAATTATTTTCAGAAATGTTAATTACAAAAGTTCCTCCATTTGTTCCTACACCAGCGCCAGCGCTTATTTCGCCAGTTGGCTGTTCTTCAACTTTAACATCTATTATTTTTAAATTTTTTTCTGACCCGTCTTTTGTCTCACTCGTAACTTGTGAAAACAATCTTCTTGATTTTAGATTTGAAACTGATTTATCAAGTCCTATTTTTGTAAAAGGGTCGCCTTCATCGATTTCTAATTCGCTTCTAATAACGTCCTCGTTGGTTACGTTATTTCCAAGAATATTTATTCTTTCAACGAGTACTTTTTCACCTTCAAAAATATTTAATTTAATAGAAATTTTATCCTCATTTTTGATTTCCTCTACGTTATGTTCAACAAATTGTAAGTCATTTTTCTCAACAAGTTCGTCAATAGAGTCTAAAAGTTTTTTAATTTTAAATGGTGAGTAGTATTTACCAACATATTTTTCATATTCGTCTTTTAAAGGAAAAAAAATTTCTTTGTCAAATACGCTATCTATATTAGTGAATATTTTATCAATAGAGTATCTTGTTCCTGCATCAATCGAGTAATCAATACTTATTTTATTTTTTTCATCAAGTTCTGCTGTCTTTGAAAATATTTTCACATCATAATAACCAATTGACTTATAATAATTCTTTAAAAGTCTCGTATCTAAATTAATTAGATTTTCGCTAAACAATGTGTTTTTAGTAATTATTTTCCAAAATTTATCTTCTTGGCTAGCTATAATGTCTCTTAGTCTTTTTTCTCTTATCTTCTTATCACCACTGAAGCTAATCCTTTTTATTTTTGTTTGTGTGCCTTTTGAAATTTCAAAAATTAAATCTACCTTTGTATCATCGAAATCTTTAGTTTTGGCATTTATTTTTGCAAAATTATATCCAACAGATGAATAGAGTTTCTTTATTGTTTCAATATCAGAGGAAAGATTATTTTTAGTAAATGGCGAATTTTGTTTTAAGCTAATTATTTTTATAATTTGATCTCTGTATCTTTTATTAGCTTCTCCTAGAATTATTAGTTGATTTATAATTGGGTGCTCTACGACAATTATTTTTAATTTGTTACTTATAATTTCAACAGTTACATCTTTAAAAAAATTTGTATTATATAAATTTTTTAAAACCTTATCTAAATCCTTTTGACTGTAATCTTTATTTTTACTTATTTCTCCATAGACTTGAATAGTTTCTTTTGAAACTCTTTTGTTTCCAATAATTTCTATATCCTTAACTAAATCAGCTTTTGTTAAATTTGCATGAAAAACCACAAAAAAAATAATTATAAATAATTTTTTTATCATTTTATTTTATTAATTAATTCTAAAGTTTTTTCTTTTGCCCAAAGATCTACTTTTAAAATTTGTTTAATGTTTTTAGGGCTTTTTATAGCATATTTTTTATAATTTCTATCGTTCATTATGGTCAGAATGATTTTAGATATACTTAAAAAACCAATCTTTTTTTGCAAAAAATGCTCAACTAATAACTCATTTGCAGTATTAAGAATAATTGCCGTTGATGGAAACTCATTTGCTCTATCTTTAATGTCTATAATAGGAAAAGTTTTTCGATCCACTCTACTAAAACTTAAATTTTTTATTAAATCTTTTTTATTTTTTTTATTTTGAGAAAAATCGTCGTAGTTAAAATTTTCTTCAAATATCGCGTTTGCTATTGGTATGATCATTGTGGTGTCATGATAAATAAATTTTTTTAATCCATTGCTAAATTCAACTATTGCATGAACAAGGGACTCTGGATGAATTAAAATATCTAACTTTTCTTTGGGTATATTAAATAATTTTTGCGCCTCTATTAGCTCTAAAATTTTGTTCATAAGAGTTGAGGAGTCGATTGTAATTTTTTTACCCATTTTCCATTTTGGGTGATTCAATGCATCTTTAACTGAAATCTTTTTAAATTGATTTACATTATAATTTAAAAAGGGGCCTCCAGACGCCGTAAGATAAATTTTATTTATTTTTCTCAGATCTTGATTTTCAATTAATTTAAAAATTGAAAAATGTTCTGAGTCAATAGGAATAATTTTTGTTCTTTTTTTTTGTGAAATTTCTTTTAAAATATTCCATCCACAGATTATTGCTTCTTTATTTGCAATTAAAATTTTTTTACTTCTACTTATCATTAAAACTGTTGGTTCAAGGCCCGCTAAACCTGGAATTGCTGAAATTGTTATATCGGTTTTATTTTTTAAAGATATATCCCTAAAATTATTTAATATTATAATTTTTTTTTTTGAAAACTTTTTTTTTATTTTTTTGAATATTCTTAAATCTTTTATTATAAATATTTTTGGATTATACTTTATAATTTGTTTGCAAATTAATTTATAATTTTTATTAGCTGCAAGTAAATTTATTGATACGAAATTTTTTTTTTTTTCACATATTTTCAGAGAAGTCAGACCAACTGATCCTGTTGAGCCTAAGATTGAAATTGTTTTTTTCATTATTATTTAATAAATCAAATTAAAAAAAAGAAATCCCGAGGGAACTCCTATAATTATACCATCTAACCTATCTAATACTCCTCCATGCCCAGGCAAAATATTGCCAGTATCTTTTATCTTTGCTTTTCTTTTTAAGAACGAGAATAAAAGATCTCCCAATTGACAAAATATGGAGGTTATTGCTCCAATTATAATAATTTTATAATTAAAAGCATTATAAAATAAAAACAAAAAAAATGTTAAAGTAATAATACTAAATAGGACAGAACCAATAGAACCTGATATTGTCTTATTAGGGCTTATTGATGTTAGTTTTGGTCCTTTAAATATTTTTCCTATTGTGTAGCCTCCCAAATCTGAAGCAATACAACATAACAATAAAGCGAAAAATAAAATCTTATGTTGTATAAAATTTACGAAAATAAATGTTAAAAGACAAAATATAAAAATATACAAAATAAAAAATAAATTCATCAAAAAATTAAAGATCGACTTTTTCAAAATTATTTTAGAGATGTTCATAAACTCTATGATAGATAGAATTCCAAAAATGATTAAACTATATAATAAAAAAAAATTAGATTTATAAATTACTAAGATAAGAATAAATAATAAAGATGACGTTAAAAATCTTTTTTTTAAATTTATTGACATTATATATTTCCAAAATTTCTTTTACTTTTTTTATACTTTTGTATTATCTTTTTTAAGTCATCACTATTAAAATCTGGCCACAGTTTTTTTAAAAAAAATAATTCTGAATAAGCTAATTGCCATAACAAAAAATTACTTAGTCTTTTATGGCCTCCTGTTCTGATTAAAATATCTGGATTAGGCATTTTTTTAGTATATAGGTTGTTTTCAAAATTTTTAAAATTAACTTTTTTTTTTGTTTTTTTTACTGCACTAAGTATCTCATTTTTAGAACCATAATTAATCGCTAAATTTACTGTAATTTTTTTGTTCTTTTTAGTTAAATTAATACTTTTTCTTAAAGTAGATTTTAAATCGCTAGAAAGTTTATTTATCTCTCCAATAATATTTATCTTTATTCCTTGATTTATTACATTTGATATTTCTTTAGTAAAATAGTTTTTTATAAGTTTAAATAAAAATGTTATTTCTTTTTTTGGCCTTTTCCAATTTTCAGATGAAAAAACGTAAAATGTTACTATTGGAATATTGAACTTAATTGAGGACTTAACAATTTTTTTTACAGTTTCTACCCCTTTTAAATGACCGAAGTTTCTTCCTCTATTTCTTTTTTTCCCCCACCTACCATTGCCGTCCATTATAAAGGCAATATGGTTAAGTTTGTTCATATTTGAATAATCTCTTTTTCTTTATCTGATAAGATTTTTTCAATATTTTCTACGTTTGCATCAGTGAGCTTTTGTATACTTTTCTCAAAATTTTTGTTCTCGTCTTCTGAAATTATTTTATCTTTCAACTTTTTTTTTAATTCTTCATTTGCTTCCCTTCTGATATTTCTTATTGAAATTTTACTTTTTTCTCCCATGTTTTTCAGAATCTTTATTAAATCTTTTCTCCTTTCCTCTGTTAGATCCGGAATTCTTAGCCTGATAATTTGTCCGTCTATTTGAGGATTAATCCCAAGTTCAGATTTTTGTATTGCTGACTCAATTAAAGGAGTGTTTGATTTATCCCAGACTTGAATAGAAATTAATCTTGCTTCAGGAACACTTATTGTTGCTAGCTGATCAACTGGCATTAGTTGGCCATAAACATCAATTTTAATAGTATCTAACATATTAGCATTAGCTCTTCCAGTTCTCAAAGTTGCGATTTCTTTTCTGAAAGATTGAATGCTTTTTTGCATTTTAGATAAATAAATATTTTCACTGAAGCTATTACTCAATTTTAGACTCCCTCTCCGACTTTGTATCTAACAAAATCTATAATTTTAATTTCTTTATCTTCAACCGAATTTTCTTTAAGAACCTCATGGACTTTTTTCTTTGGGTCCATAATCCAAATTTGATTTAATAATGAATTATCATCTAAAAATTTATTTATCTTTCCCTTAGATATTTTTTCTGCCAAATCAGCTGATTTTCCTGAATTAGTTATTTCAGCTTTAATAATTTCAAGTTCTTTTTCTACAATCATTTTATCAATTTCATCCTTATTTATAGCTAAAGGGTTTGATGCTGTTATATGCATAGCTATTTTTGCTCCAATATGATCATTTTTATTTTTTATGATGCCTTCTAGTTTTACAATTGAGATTATTTTACCTATATTTCTCTCAATTGATGAGTGTACATAAAAAAAATTGTAACCTTTTTGATTATTAAAAAAATCCGATCTTCTAATCGTAATTTTTTCTCCAATTTTTGCTATAAGGGTTACCAAATTATCTTTTACTAATTGGTCGTTCTTCATTTTTGAATTTATTAATTTTTCCAAATTTCCTTTTGAAGTAAAATTTATTTCTGAAACTTCCTTACAGAAATCAATAAAGTTTTTGTTTTTAGCAACAAAATCTGTCTCACTATTAATTTCAATTATTGAGATATCTCCATTTTTCTCTTTAACAAGAGCTAGGCCATCAGAGGCTGTCCTACTCATTTTTTTTGAAGCTTTTGCAATACCTTTTTTCCTTAAATATTCTACTGATTTGTCTAGATCCCCATTTGTTTCATCCAAAGCAATTTTGCAATCTTTAAAACCTACACCAGTAATCTCTCTCAATTTTTTAATGCTTTCTAACAAATCTTTGCCTGACATTGGATAATTAAAAACTATTTTTTTTCTTTAGTTGGTTTTTTGTTTTTTTCCTCTTTAGGCTCTATGGGACCTTTTATAAATTTTTCTGCATCCTTTATTGTGTTTTTGAGTAATTCACAGTAAAGATTTATTGACCTTCTTGCATCATCATTACCAGGTATTGGAAAATCGATTCCAGTTGGATCTGAATTTGTATCTAAAACAGCTATAATAGGAATACCAAGTTTTTTTGCTTCAGCAACAGCTAAAGACTCCACATTTGTATCAATAATAAATATTAGATCAGGAGTCTTTTTCATTTCTGCAATTCCTCCAAGAGAACGTCTTAGCTTTTCTTTTTCTTTTCCAAATTTAAGAATTTCTTTTTTTGTAAACCCTTGATTTTCTTTTGAGAGTTGATCTTCCAATTTTTTCAATCTTTTTATTGAGTTTTGAATAGTATTCCAATTTGTAAGCATTCCACCAAGCCATCTAAAATTTACGTAATATTGACCTGTGTCTATTGCCAGCTGACTAATCTGCTCTGAGGCTTGTTTTTTTGTTGAGACTACTAAAAGCTTGCCGCCATTTGAAATGACATTGTGAACCTTTACCAATGCATTTTTTAAAAAATCTACAGTTTGTGTTAAATCAATAATATGTATTGAATTTTTTTCTCCAAAAATGAATTTTTTCATTTTTGGATTCCATCTGAGTGTTTTGTGACCTAGGTGTACACCAGCCTCTAGTAATTGTTTTATGTCTACTTTTGGTACGTTCATATCTTTTCCCGGTTAATCCACCACAGCAATTCCAAAATTGGACCGGTTGGGTAATTCCCCATAAAGCTGTGTGCGAAATTATAACCTGATATATACAAACAATTTAAAAAATCAATAAATTAAACAATTATTTTTTCAACGTATTTCTTAGATTCTAAGGCTTTAAAATCTTTCAAGTCAAATTTTCTCTTATTTTGTAGCAAATAATTAGCTTTTCTATTTTTAAAATTTAAGATTAAGTTAACAGTTGTATTTCCATTTTTACACAAAATTTCTTTAACTTCATTTATTTTACAATTTTCTTTAAGTTCGATTGTAACTTCAGAATATGGCTCATTTGTAACCTGGTCTATACTCAATATCTTTCTTACATTAACTCTCTTTTTTTCACCATTTGCAGAATTTTTATCTTTTTGTAAAGTCAATACAAACGACTCGGACTCTTTTAATAAATCTCTATTTTTTACCAAAATTTCAGAAAACAAAAATAATTCGAATTCACCTTTTTTATCGCTAAATTTTACTATTGCGTACGGAGTGCCTTTAGAGCTTTTCTTTTCAATTATTGACATAATAGTACCAGCTACTATACCTTCAGATTTTTGATTTTGATAAAATTCATCATAAGAAATTATTTTTAATTGTTCAAAAATCTCTCTATATTCATTTAGTGGATGGTTGGATATGAAAAATCCAAGAGAATTAAATTCCTCAGCCAAAAGTTCTTTGGGTTTCCACGAATTAGAGGGCAAAAATTCAAATTTCTCAGAGAGATTTCCATTATTTTCAAATAAATTTGTTTGATTATTATTTTTATCTTCATTTAAATTTTTAATTTGCTGAATTATCTTAGGAATGGAATTAAAAATTTTACTCCTATTCTTTTCAAATTCATCGAAAACACCTGCTTTTGTTAAGCCTTCTAATTGTAATTTATTTACATCTTTAGAACTTACTCTTTTGATAAAATCATTGAATGATTTATAATTTCCATTCTTTAAACGCTCTTTTACTATATTTGAAATTGCTTCATAGCCAACATTTTTTATTGCTCCTAGACCATAATAAATTACCCCATCTAAAGCCCTAAAATCAGCAAAACATTTATTTATTGATGGTCTTACTATTTTTACTTTTAATCTTTTCAATTCTTCGACAAATTCCCTTAATTTTGATGTGTTAGTTAATTCAGTTGTCATAGTCGCAGCAATAAAATCCTCTTTATAATATGTTTTTAAATAAGCAGTTTGATACGCAATTAGAGCATAAGCGGCTGCATGACTTTTATTAAATCCGTACTGTGCAAACGGTTCTATTTTAGTGAAAACAAAGTTTGCTACATCTTTTTCTATACCTTTTTTAGTTGCACCATTAATAAATCTCTCTTTTTGTTTATCTAATTCAGCCTTCTTTTTTTTTCCCATTGCGCGCCTTAGAATATCAGCTTCGCCTGCAGTAAAACCTGCGAGTGTTTGAGCAATTTGCATTACTTGTTCTTGATAAATTATAATACCGTAAGTTGGTTTTAATATCTCTTTAAGTGTATGATGTATGTAATCAGGTTCTTTAAGTCCATTTTTACAGTCATTGTAAATTGGAATATTGCTCATTGGACCAGGACGATAAAGGGCTACTAAAGCGATAATGTCATCAAATTTATTTGGTTTCATTTGTTTTATAGCTTCCCTCATTCCAGCGCTTTCTAATTGAAATAACCCTGTTGTTTCTCCAGTAGATAACAAAGAGAAAACTTTTTCGTCGTTTTGATTTATTTTACTCATATCCAAAAAGATTTTTTTAGTCTTTAATCTTTTCAAAGTTTTATCGATCACTGTTAATGTTTTCAAACCTAACAGATCAAATTTTACTAACCCTGCGTTTTCAGAGGAATACATATCGTATTGTGTAGATGGAAGAATTAGGTTTGAACTGTGATCAACATAAAGTGGAAATTGCTCAGCTAATTTATCACCGGCTATAACTACACCTGCAGCATGAGTTGCCATATTTCTATTTAAGCCTTCTAATTTTAAAGACAGTTCTAAAAGTTTTTTAACCTTAGCGTTTTTTTGTACTTCCTGTTTAAATCTTGGTTCTCTATCGATAGACTCTTGAAGTGTTAAAGGTCTTGAGGGGTCAAAAGGTATCATTTTACAAAGTTTATCAACATGTCCATATGATAAACCTAAAACTCTTCCAACATCTCTTAAGGCCATTCTAGCCTTGAGCTTACCAAATGTAATAATATGAGCCACTCCATCTTTATACTTTTGTTTCAAATACTCAAAAACTTGATCTCTTTTTTCCTCACAAAAATCGATATCAAAATCAGGCATTGAAATTCTATCTGGATTTAAAAATCTTTCAAAAATTAAA
>MDTE01149515.1_pt1 | contig 10784 bp, 12 predicted proteins | sample 811231 | NCBI WGS metagenome assembly MDTE01 (sample SAMN05326651, study PRJNA326480) | marine metagenome | isolation source: seawater | place: Indian Ocean: Red Sea | collected 2010 | reverse complement strand
GACCGGTGCTTTCAACCGCTCAGCCATCTCTCCGTGTAAATGCTTTTATAATTAAAAATATTTAATTCAACTATAAAATAGTCTATTTACTTTATTAATAAATATTCAATTTTATTATGTTAAAGTCTGATTTTAATAAAGGATTATTGCTAACTTCTTTGGGTTCATTTTGGTGGGGCTTTATTGGAGTTATTTATTTTGAATATGTTTCATTTATTGGACATATCGAATTAGTTGTTCACAGATGTTTATGGACTGCTGTGATGTTAATCATAACAACGACGTTTCTAACAAAATGGAAATTCTTTTTAAAGGAAATTAAAAATGCAAAAAAAATTTTTGCTTTATTTTTATCAGGACTTTTAATCTTTATTAATTGGTCGATTTGGATATATGCAGTTGCAACAGATAGAATTATCGATGCCAGTTTTGGTTACTTCATAATGCCGATAATTAGTGTTTTATTAGGATATATTTTTTTTAACGAAAAATTAAATCAAAAAAGAATCTTATCTATATCTTTAGTTACAGTATCTATAATAATATTAATTTTTTTTAATTTACAAAGTTTACCATGGGTAGGTTTGATAGTTGCTTTTAGTTGGGCTTTCTACAACCTTGTTAGAAAGAAAATAAATATAGATACTGATATTGGTCTTCTAATTGAAAGTTTATATATTTTACCATTTGCATTAATAGTTTTTTATTTTATCTCAAAAAGTGGTCTAAATGATTTTAATTTATCAAATCCAGGATTAAGTTTGTTTTTAGTGCTTGCTGGTCCAATGACAGTGATTCCTTTATTTTTATATGTAAGAGGTGTTGAGCTTATTGGTTTAGGTGCAACTGGAATGATATTTTATATTACTCCAACTTTACAGTTCATTTTAGGATATTTTTATTATAATGAGGATTTTTCATTAGTAAAATTTCTAAGTTTTATTATTATTTGGATTGCTGTAATTATATATCTTAATGATTTATATGAAAAAAATTAGTATTTTTTTTTTAATTTTTATTTCTTTATTTTCTAAATCACTATCCGATGAAAAAACTAATTTTGATGATTGGAAGAAAAATTTTAAAATAAGAGCTTTATCAAATAATATTTCTGAAGAGACGATTGATATGGTTCTATCTGGTGTGGTCTTTTTACCTAAAGTAATTGAATATGACAGATTCCAGCCTGAATTTTATGAAGATACAAAAACATACATTACAAAAAGAGCCTCTAAAAAAAAGATTATGAGTGGTTTAAATTTCTATAAAAAAAATTCAAAATTAATTAATGAAGTAGAAAAAAATTTTTTTATAGAAAAAGAATTACTTCTCGCATTAATGGGTATTGAAACAAATTATGGAACTTATGTCGGTAAAATGGATATATTATCATCATTAGCAACCTTAAGTTTTGACAAGAGAAGATCTGAATTTTTTACTAAAGAATTACTTACTTTACTAAAATTAATTGATACGAATCAAATAGATTACAAAACATTATTTGGTTCATGGGCAGGTGCTTTTGGATATTTTCAATTTATGCCTTCTACAATAAATAATCATGCAATAGATTATAATAAAGATGATCATATAGATCTTAAAAATCCAGAAGACTCTTATGCTTCTGCAGCTAATTATTTGAATAAAATTGGTTGGAAAAAAAATTCACCCTGTTTCTTGAGAGTAGATTTGAAAGACAACATTCCAAAAAAATATTTAAATGTATCAGCAAAAAAAATTAAGAATAAAAAGAAAAAAAGATTTTTTAAAAAATATATTATTGAAAATAGTAAATTAGAAAATTTTAATAGTGATCTATTAGTTGGTATCATAACCCCAGATAAAGATATTATACCAAATGCAGAAACATTAAGCCCTGCATATATAGTATTTGAGAATTATGAAATTATTTTACAATGGAACAGATCACTTAGATTTGCATTAGCTGTATGTACTTTAAAAGATGAAATTAATGAAAAAATTTAATATAATTGGTATCTTTTTACTTTATTTGATTGTCACTAGTTGTGAACAAACAAAAAATAGTAATCTAAAAAAAATAGATATAGATTTTAATAATAGATACAAAAATACGGGTTTTGCACTTATTTATGAAGATAATTTTGAAAAAATTAAAAAGCTAGATTCAAGATCATTAAATATTTATCACAAATCTCTTAAAAGAAAATCTTTGGTCAAAATTACAAATCCAGAAAATGGAAATTCTTTAATTGCCGAAGTCAAATCGAATAAAGTTAAATTTTCTGATTTCTATAATTCTGTTTTAAGTTATAGAATTGCGGAAACTTTAGAATTAGATTTTAATGAACCGTATATTGAAATTGTTTTGATTTCAAAAAATTCAACTTTTGTTGCAAAAAAAGCTAAAACCTTTGATGAAGAGAGATCTGTAGCTGAAAAGGCACCAATCGATGGTATACAAATTAATGATCTTAATAAAAAGATAATAAAAACCAAAACTGTTGATAATAAAACTTTCTCTTATTCAATAAAAGTAGCAGATTTTTATTACAAAGATACAGCTATAAATATGATTGATAAAATAAAATCAGAAACATCTATTAAAAAATTGAATATCTCAAAATTATCCTTAACAAAATATAGGGTATTAATAGGTCCTTTTAATGATATAAAAAGTTTAAAAGAGTCATTTGAAAAAATTAAAATGTTAAATTTTGAAAATTTAGAAATTTTGAAAAATGTTTAAAAAATATTTTACTATTATATTTACTAGTTTTTTTTTCTATAATCTTGGTTATACGAATATAAATATCAAAGCAAGAACAGCAATTTTACAAGATTTTTTATCAGGTGAAATATTGTATGAAAAAGAACCTGATAGATCAATTTATCCTGCTTCTATGACTAAAATAATGACAAGTATAATTGCTTTTGATTTGATTAAATCAGGAGAATTAACTTTAGATGAAAAGTTTATTATTTCTGAAAAAGCATGGAGATTATCTACTTCAGGTTATTCATCGATGTTTGTTATGGTTGGTGATGAAGTCTCAGTTGAAAATTTACTTAAAGGTATAATTGTAGCATCAGGCAATGATGCTTGTATTGCTTTGGCTGAGGGTATTGCAGGAACAGAAGAAGAATTTGCTATAATGATGACATCAAAGGCAAAAGAAATTGGTATGGAAAATTCTAATTTTGCTAATTCATCAGGAATTAACGATCCTGATAATTATTCAACAGTAAGAGATATAATGTTGATGTCAAATTATTTAATCAAAGAACATCCTGAATATTATGAATGGTTTAAAGAAAAAGAATTTACTTGGGATAGAACAGGTGGAGATCCAATTACTCAAGGAAATAGAAATCCACTTCTTTATAAAAATATTGGAGCTGATGGAATAAAAACAGGATATCTAGCAGTCGAAAGATATTCTTTAGCTTCATCAATTAATAGAAAAGGACGAAGATTGGTAGCAGTTGGTAGTGGTTTTGAAACTAAGAAATCTAGATCAAGAGAAAGTTTAAAACTTTTAACATATGGGTTAACAAACTTTGATTTAGTTGAAATCTCTAAAGCTGATAGACCAATCAGTAATGTTGAAGTATGGCTTGGTAAAGAAAATTCAGTAAAGGTTTATACAAAAAAAGATATTTATAAAACTATTAAAAAAGGTCAAAAAAGAAAACTAAAAATCAAAGTTGTTTATGATGGACCTGTAGAAGCACCAATTGATAAGGATCAAGTTGTAGCAAAACTAAAGATTATTTATGATGAAGAATTAATCGATGAACATGATTTATTAGCATTAAAAGAAATTAAAAAAGTAAATATTTTTTCTAGATTAATGAAATCACTGAATTATTTAATCTGGGGCGATGTATAAAAAACTAGTTATAGTTTTTGAAGGTATTGAGGGTAGTGGCAAAACCTCACACTGTAATTTTGTATCTAATTATTTACGTAAAAAAAAAATTAATCACCTTAAAATAAGAGAGCCAGGAGGAAGTAAAAATTCAGAAAAAATTCGAAAATTAGTTCTAAATAATAAATCAAATTTTCAAAAAAATACAGACTTATTACTTTATCTCGCATCAAGAAGCGAAAATATCAAAGAACTTAAAAAACATTATAAAAAAAAGATTATTTTAATTGATAGGTTCATTGACTCAACTATCGCTTATCAACATTATGGATTAGGTGTAAATTTATCTTTAATAAAAATGATTAATAAAGAATTGGTAAAAAATTTTAAAGTAAATTTTACTTTTTTAAATATTGTTAATAAAAAAAATATGAAAAAACGTTTAAAAAAAAGAAAAAAACTTAATAGATATGATAAATTTAATTATGAATTTTATAAAAAAGTACAAAACGGCTTTTTGAATATTGCAAAAAAGAAAAAAAAATATTATCAAATTGTAGACTCAAACCTAGATATAAATCACAACAAAGAATTTATTATAAATAAAATTGATAATTTGATTAAATGAATTTGTCACCAAAAAAACAATTAAATTTATATGGTTTAGAAAAAGAGTTTAATGAATTTGTACAATTATTCGAAAATAAAAAATTACCTAATAAGATTTTATTATCAGGTCAAAAAGGTATTGGAAAATCTACTTTATGTTATCATTTAATAAATTATATTTTATCTAAAAATGAGAATCATTCTTATGATATTAAGAATTTTATTATTCAAGAGGAAAATAAATCGTATAAATTAATATTGAACGGAACAAATCCAAATTTTTTTCTAATAGATGTTAAACCTGATAAGAAATTTATAGAAATTAGTCAAATTAGAAATTTAATTGTAAATTTAAATAAGTCATCATTTAATGAAAAACCTAAATTAATATTAATTGATAATATTGAATATCTTAACTTATATTCAATAAATGCATTATTAAAATCTTTAGAAGAAGCCAAAGAAAATGTTTACTTTTTTCTTGTACAAAATAATAAGAAAACTTTAGATACTCTTAAATCCAGATGTTTAAATTATAAGATTTCTTTATCAAATAAACAAGTTATTGAAATAAGTAACAAATTATTACATTCAAATATAAATGATTTAATCAATCCTAATTTATTGAATTATTATATTACTCCAGGAAAAATATATAATTTAATCCAATTTTCAATTGATAATAAAATTGATTTGAAAAATTATGACTTAGAAAAATTTTTAAGTTTTATTATAGATAATTCTTATTATAAAAAAGAAAGTTCAATTAAATATATGATTTTTGATTTTATAGAACTATTATTAAAAAATAAAACTTTAGGACATAATTATGGACTCTTTAATTATTTTCAAAAAAGAATTGAAAATACATATAAATTTAATTTAGATGAAGAATCTTTATTTTTAGAATTTAAGACAAAATTAATGAATGGATAAAAATTTTTATATAACTACGCCTATTTATTATCCCTCTGCAAAACCACATATGGGTCATGCTTATTCTAGTATTATAGCAGATTTTTTTGCTAGATTTAAAAGAATAGATGGTTTCTCAGTTTTTTTTTTAACAGGTACAGATGAACACGGACTTAAAATTCAAAGAGCAGCTGAAAAAAAAGGAGTAAACCCTCAAGAATTTTGCAACGAAATAAGTAAAACTTTTAAAGAGTTATCTAAGACTTTAAAGTTAACAAATACAGATTTTATTAGAACTACTGAAGATAGACATAAAGAATCCGTTAAACACCTATGGAATATTTTAGAAAAAAATAATGATATTTATTTATCTAAATATTCAGGATGGTACTCTGTTTCTGATGAGTCATTTTATGGTGAGGATGAAATTGAAGAAATTGATGGAAAAAAAATTGCTATTTCATCAAAATCACATGTAGAGTGGGTCGATGAAGAGTCATATTTTTTTAAACTATCAAAATGGCAAAAAGCTCTTTTAGAATATTATAAAGATAATCCTAATTTTATCCAACCTGAGTCTCGAAAAAATGAAGTTATTAGTTTTGTGGAAAGTGGTTTAAAAGATTTATCTATTAGTAGAAAAAGTTTTTCTTGGGGCATAAAGGTTCCAGGAAATAATGATCACGTTATATATGTGTGGTTGGATGCATTGACTAATTATATAAGTGCTCTAAATTATCCTAATACAAATAGTGAATTATTTAAAAAATATTGGCCTGCATCAATACATTTAATAGGAAAGGATATATTAAGATTTCATGCCATCTATTGGCCAGCATTTTTATTAGCAGCAAAAATCGAATTACCCAAAAAAGTCTATGGACACGGATGGATATTATCTGGTGAAGAGAAAATGTCTAAATCTAAAGGTAATATATTAGATCCTTTAGAAATAATTGATAAATATGGTTTGGATCCTTTAAGATATTATCTAATTAAAGAAGTTTCGTTTGGTAATGATGGCAATATTTCACAAGAGAGACTTGAGGACTGTATCAATAGTGATTTAGCTAATAATTATGGTAATTTATGTCAAAGAGTAATTTCTTTTGCTGTAAAAAACTTAGATAGCAAAATCCCTGAGAAGATAGAATTCAATGATGAGGATATGAAAATTTTAGATAATTATAAAATAAATATAGAAAATATAAGAAAAAAAATTGATGAAAATGATATTAATTTTTATATTAATTTTATTATTAATTCATTATTTGCTGCAAATAAGTACTTTAATGATCAAGAACCATGGAAAAAAAAATCAGATAAATTAAGGCTAAATACAATTGTTTATACTACTTTAGAAATTATCAGAAAAATTAGCTTCATGTTGTATCCAATAATCCCTGAAACTTCGTTAAAAGCATTAAATATTTTTGACATAAAGGAAAGTGAAATAAAACTATCTACTATTGAAAAACATGATAATTTAAAAGCAGGAACTAAAATTAATTCAATTGATATATTGTTTAGAAAGGTTGAAAAATTAGATGATTGATTCACACTGTCATTTAGATCATGAACCTTTATTAAGTGATTTAGACAATATTATAAAAAGATCGAAAGAAGTAGGTATTGAAAAACTTTTAACGATTTCAACTTCTCTTGAAAGTTTTTCAAAAGTAAAAGAAATTGTTCAAAAAGATGAAATTATTTTTGGCACTATAGGTATTCACCCTCATGAAGCTAATAAAAATAGTATTAATTCAGAATTCATTGTTAAATGTATAAAAGAAAATAGGAAAATAATTGGTATTGGTGAAACAGGATTAGATTTTTATTATAACAATAGTGCTAAAAAAGAACAGTTAGATAGTTTTAGAATACATATAGAGGCATCATTGAAAGCAAACGTTCCTCTGATAATACATTCTAGAGAAGCTGAAGAAGATACATTTAATATTCTTAATGATTATAAAGACCAAAAACTAAAAATTTTAATGCATTGCTTTACTGGCTCGCAAAAATTTTCACAAAAACTTTTACAATTTAATACTTTTTTTTCTGCCAGTGGGATTATTACATTTAAAAATGCTACAGAATTGCAAAAAACATTCAAATCTTTACCACTAGATAGACTTCTGATTGAAACTGATAGTCCTTTTTTATCACCTGTTCCAAATAGGGGTAAAAAAAACGAACCATCTTTTATTGATTTTACTGCTTCAAAACTTGCAGAAATTAAAGATATAAAAAAATCAGAACTTATTAAAATTACAACAAAAAATTTTAATAATCTTTTTTCATAATTTTAATCATGAAATTTATCATACTAGGATGTGGAAGTTCAATGGGTGTACCAAGACCAGATGGATTTTTTGGTAATTGTGATCCTAAAGATAAAAAAAATTATAGAACAAGATGTTCAGCTTTAATTATAACACCGGAACAAAATATTTTAATTGATACATCTCCTGATCTAAGACAACAATTGCAAAGACATAAAGTTAAAAAGATTAGTAAAGTTCTTTATTCACATATGCATGCTGATCAAACACATGGTATAAATGATTTGAGATCTTTTTATATAAATAGTAGATCCCAAATAAATGTTTATGCTGATAAATCTACATCAAAATATCTCAAAAGTAGTTTCTCATATATTTTTGAAAGCTTTTCAAAAGAGTATCCTGCTACATTAAAATTGAATAAACTGCCTAAAAATATTTTACTAAATAATAATAAAAAAAAGATTAAGATTAAATCAATTGAAGTTGAACATGGAAGCGTCAAATCAAACTGTTTTATAATTGATAAAAAACTGGCTTATATTAGTGATGTTAGTAAGATTTATAATAAAGATTTTAAACATTTTAAAAATCTCAAATATTTAATAATTGATTGTTTATGGTATAATTATCATCCTTCTCATTTTAACTTAGAGACCTCACTTGCAATTATTAAAGAATTTAAACCAAAAAAAGCTATTCTTACTAATCTTTCACCTGTATTAGATTATAAAAAACTTAAAAGTCTCATACCTAAAAATGTAATTCCAGCACATGATGGACTAACTATAGAATTATAAAATACTTTCTAATTTACTTATTATTTTTTTTGATGTTGGTTTTGTAAAAGAAGTATATGTATCTTCTATTTTACCTTCTTTATTTATCAAGATTTTGTGAAAATTCCATTTTGGTATTGCAGATTTGCCATGATTATCTTCTGCCCATTTAAATAATTCATGGGCATTTTGTCCTTTTACATCAGTGATACTTGTTAAAGGAAAATTTATATTAAAATTTACTTCACAAAATTTTTTAACTTCAGAATTATTTTTTTTTTCTTGATTAAATGAATTTGATGGAACACCAAGCACAATTAATCCTTTAGTTTTATACATATCCCATAATTTCTGTAAATCTTCATATTGATTTGTAAAACCACAATAACTTGCTGTATTAACAACTAAAACTACTTTGTTCTTATATTCTGAAAAATGGATGATTTCACCAGAAATACTTTCTATATTTAAATCATAAAATATTTTATCATAATTTGCTGTAGCCGTACTTTTAAAAAAAAACATAATTATTGTTGATAATATTAATATTAATTTTTTCATTTATTAGGTGTAAGTAATATTAAAAAGTAACCAAATAAAGTAGACAAAAGTGACCCAGTTAATACACCAATTTTAACACCATCCATATATTGAGTGTTTTCAACGAATGCTAAATTTCCTACAAATAGACTCATTGTAAAACCAATACCAGTTAAAACTCCCACACCATAAAAATTATACCAGTTTGAATTATTTGGCATTTGAGCAATTTTTGTTTTAATTGATACATAGGAAAAAATAAAAACACCCAATTGTTTTCCTAAAAATAATCCTAATAAAATTCCTAATGGCACTTTATCAAGTAATGAACTTAGTGATAATCCTTCTAATGATACTCCAGCGTTTGCAAAAGCAAACAATGGCATTATTCCAAAAGCAACATAAGGGCTTATAGCGTGTTCTACTTTGATTAATAAAGAAAAATCTTTTTCTTTTTTTCTATGTGGTATCGTCATTGCTAGCAACACTCCAGCAATCGTAGCATGAATACCTGAATTATGTGTAAAATCCCAAAGAAAAATACCTATAACTAGATAAGGTAAAAATTTTTTAATATTAAATTTATTAATAACCAGTAAAGCAATAAATGCTAAAAACATTAGACTGAGGTATTTAATACTTAAATCTCCAGAATAAAATAAAGCGATAATTACAATTGCTCCTAAATCATCAATAATTGCTAACGCTGTAAGAAAAACTTTTAAAGATAATGGTACTCTTTTTCCCAATAAAGATAAAACACCAAGTGAAAAAGCAATATCTGTAGCTGAAGGAATAGCCCATCCATTTAAAGTTTCGCTATCACCTAAATTTATAAATATATAAAATAATGCTGGTACTAACATGCCACCAACAGCGGCAATTATTGGTAATAGAGCTTGTTTTATATTAGAGAGTTCACCTTGTAAAAATTCTCTTTTTATTTCCAAAGTTACAAAAAAAAAGAATATTGCCATCAAGGCATCATTTATCCAATGTAAAATAGATAACTTTAATCCAAAATTATTTATTCCAAGAAATAAATATTTATTTAGAGTAGAAAAGTATAAATTTGATAAATCAGAGTTGCTGATTATAAGTGCAATTATAGCGGCAAATAAAAGAACTAATCCACTTGCAGCTTCTAATTTAAAGAACCATTTAAAGGGTTTTGAAATATAATTAATCATATTTAAACCAGATCTTTAATAAAAAGCTTTATATCTTTCAATAGCTCAAAAAGACTAAATATAATAAATTCTATACCTGGAAATATCCTATAAATAGGTGATTTAAATGTATCAATAACAATTAGTACAGCTATAAAAGAAATTATTAAAACAATAATAATTGATAAAAATTTACTCAGAGAAAAAGTAGGTTTCGATTTGTAGGGAGCTAATTCATAATTTTTTTTATTTTGCTTAGTAGATTTTGAGGAATATATTTTTGTTTTTTTTTGAGGTTGAAAATTTTTTTCGTCAAAATTTATTTTTTTTGGTTTAATAGGGATCTTTTTTGGAGTTATGATCTCTGTTTTCACAATAGGTCTTAAATCTGAAGGGTTAAAGAACCAAACATGACTACATGACCCACATTGTATAGTTCTACCAGAATTTGGTATTAATTCAGAATTTACATTAAATTTTTTATTACAATTAATGCATTCAATTATCATATAAATTTTATATCAGATTTTTATAAAATTACCTTTATTTTAGTGATCTTTATACTTTTAAAAAATTAATAAGTACTGTATTAGTACATCACTCGGAGTGTAGCGCAGCCTGGTAGCGCATCTGGTT
>MDTE01012417.1_pt1 | contig 10784 bp, 10 predicted proteins | sample 811231 | NCBI WGS metagenome assembly MDTE01 (sample SAMN05326651, study PRJNA326480) | marine metagenome | isolation source: seawater | place: Indian Ocean: Red Sea | collected 2010 | reverse complement strand
TTCAGCAGCACTTGGACCTGTGTATGTTATAACACCTGAAGTGTTATCATAAGAAAGACTTCCGTCGCCACCGACATCATTAACAGAAATATGAAGCCGTGCTTCTTCAGCGCTAGGTCCTGTGTATGATATAACACCAGTTCCACTATCATATGAAAGTGATCCATCACCTCCATTGTCAGTTACAGATACTGATTGGCGTGCTCGAGCTGTGGTGAAATATAAATTGCTTCCTTCTGGAAGTTGTCCTGTGTTTGCTAATCCTAAATCAGAATCAAAATTAGCTTTTGTGTATACTGCCTCAACGTCAAAGCTAAACTTACCAGTTGAAGAATCATAAGTAAGATCTCCGCCTGCACTGAAATGTTCTCTTACATTTGCAGGTGTAATAGAACTCGTAAGAGTTCCATCAACAATGAGATTACCTTTTACTTTAAGATCTGAATCAACAGTCAACCCATCTTTAATATGAGCTGAATCTTCAACTGTTAACGTACTGTTAAGGGTTGTGGCCTGCTTGACATAAAGTGTTCCGTTAACAACTGCATCTGAATCGACAATAAAGTCGCCTTTAACTCTTACACCAGAGTCAGTTGTTGTAAATCTTTCTTTTCCGCTTGTATGATAAAGTTGTACACCGCCAACATCACTTGCTTGTATGATAAGTGAGCCATCACTGTCTGATTTTACAACAAGAGATTGACCATCATTGGGCAGTATATTGATATTGCCTGATTTGTTTCTTAATTCAAAATCACCGCCAGATTCTCTTATGGTGGTGGATGAATCTTTAAAACTTATATGTTGACCAGTTGGAAGCTTTAATCCTCTGTGATATATGTCTCTGCGATCTGTTCGTGCAAAGTCAGAATCATTAAAGCTAAACTTACCTGTTGATGAGTCATAGGTAAGATCGTTGTTTTGAGAAAAGGCGCTGTAGTGTTGTCTTATCTCTGTTGCAGTAGGTCCAGTGAATGTAAATACACCACCGCTATCAGAATCAAATGATAGATTACCACCTACATTTGGAACATTGGTAATGCTGATATTTTGTGCAAGTGCTGTCTTAAGCGGAGTGTGTTTCCACTTTTGAGCATCAGAGTCATATCTTAAAAGTACACCATCACTTCTGCCGACTACACCATCGACATCACCAAGGGTAGATATCAATCCAGTCGCAGCAATATTTTGTGTTTGAGGTACGCCGACGACGACTTTTTTGACAATCGTCTTATCGCCTACTATAACCTTTGTTGCCATCAACGTCTCCTAAGGCGTGACTTGGGGCTTTACAGTAACGATACCTTCAAGAATTCTTTCAATTATACTATTGTTGTTACTATCAAGTCGCGACAATTCCACATCATACACGTATCTTCCAGCCGGCATGTTAGTGTTATTGGTTTGAGTATTAGTCAATGCCAAGTTAACTTTACCTGCCGTTGAAGGAGAAGTGACAGTTGATGTGAATAGTGTTGCGTCCGAGTCTTTTGTGTTATAAGTCTTTTTGATTCCAGCCTTGACAGTATAGCCAGTCAAGTTTTTTACGACACCTTGTGTATCCGTAAGCTCTAAATTAATAGATACGTCAGTGCCCTGGTCAATCGTAAGTTCTTCGTATTGTGCCATGGCCTATCTCTAAATAAAGTTCCTTCGGATCTATTTATAATCCTATGACCATGTACCTGTCATATCTTTCAAATGGCATCACTTCGCTGGAAATAACTTTACGGAGAGGCAAATTTTTTACAAAATCTTCAATTTTTCCTTTACAATTGATGTGTTCTGGTATATAATAGTTATTAGATTGAAGTATTACGAGCGTTCCTACTTCTCTTTTAGCAAGGAAATCATGTAATACTTCATCAGATATATGCTCGCATGAGGTACATATGATTACATTGTGGCACTTTGTGTCACTCCACCCAAAATCTTCTATTGCTTTATCTTTAAATACGATATCCTTGTTATAGATAATCCTACCTAGCTTAGAACAAACTGGATCAATATCGGTAGTAGTTACATTTACATCAAATCTATTGTGAATCATTTGAGCTAATAGACCAAACCAACCAGCAAGAATCAAGATATTTGGCTCATCTATTGTAGGAAGGTAAGTTTCGAGTTCATCGCATACCCACTTTTTACATTCAAGTTGGTTATTGCTCACGTGCCTAATCAAAGGTCTAACATGTTTAGGACTTATATCTGAAGCAACCTCAATAGCATCAAGTAACTTATGATAATTATAAAGCATTATACATACATCCATGAAAAGAATTATATACAGTCTATATATTGATATTCCTGACGAACAGCTTGATTATCAACCGCCATATCCTGGTGACACTCTTTCAAAAACTGAAAGAACTAAACTTTTGTTTCAAGAGCATTCACCTTGGCTTATCGAAAAACAAAAAGCGTATGCCGAAAGTATTGGTGTAGACTATAAAGTATTTATGGAAGATTCTAAGTACTTAGAATTCTCTGAAAAAATGAGACAAACGTATCCTCAAATAACGGGATATAATGTCGTCAACTTCTATAAAATACAGTTGATGTATGATTTAGCAAAAGAATATGATGAGATTTTATATTTAGATCTTGATGTTGTTCCTGTAACAAGTGCAAATTTCTTTGAAGTTTGGGACTTATCTAAAGGTGTAGCAATCAAGAGTAATAAGAATCGAGTAAATCATAATCTTGAAAAAATACTAATGACCCCTGAAAGAAGAGATTCCTTTGGAAAAAAATCTTCTAATAGATCACCTACCGCTAAATTTTGGAATCAGAGAGCTATGGTTCTTTATGATGGAATTGATGGAGACTACACTCATGTGTTTAACACTGGAATCGTAGGAATTAATCGTGAACATTTAGAAAAGCTCGATTACTTTGGCAACTTCAATTACACCATAGAACTTATGGATGAGCTTAAGGCCGATGAAGACATTTGGCCACATTATATTCGCGATATGTTCGGGTGGGATAATGAAACGATATGGGGATATAAAACTATGGAAAACAATGTGCCGTGTCAATGGCTAAATGAATCTTGGCACATGTTTTTTGATAAAGAAATATACATTGACACTAATACAAAACTAATTCATTGCGTAAATAAGAGGTTTGAATATGTCAAAAAATGGTGTGAAGAGAATAATCTTTAGCCAATACACTAACAATTTAAAACCTTGGTCACTTAAAGGTCCTAATCAATCTGCGCCTGATCATAAGCGAGAAAAGTTTGAAGCTTATAAACAACACTTAGAAGGATTGCATAAGGTGTATGCGAGCCGGTGTAATGCTGACTATCTCTTAATTCAACCGGACGTAGACAACTACGTGGACGTACAGCTTGAAAAAATACTCGCACTAGGAGATTTTGTCAAAGAAGGATATGAGCAAATATGTTATCTCGATTTTGATGTTGTCCCTAATACAGAAAAAAATATTTTTGAGGAGCTTGATCTCAATTTCATAAATGCTTTATCTTTAGAAAGAAGCTATAAAGGACATATGAAAACAAATGATCATGGCAGGATTAGAGATGCTCGATTTCAAGACTTGCTAGACTACGATGCATTTGATCCTCAAAATGTTTATGTAAAAACGTCTGCCAAAAATGCTATGTTACAACTTGAGGATTTTGATACAAGCCCATGTTTAATAAATACAGGAGTAGTGACTTCTGGAAAAGAGGCTATTTTAAAATTAGATTTTGAAGCTCGCTTACAAGAGTGTAAAGATATGTTGGATGAAGCCAGAGAAGATTCTTTGTATCCAGAAGAAATAAGCAAGTACTTCAAATATAATAATGAAGTCTTTTTTACATATCTTATTGAGAAATATAAAGTACCTTTTTATGATACTGGATATGCATGGAATTTTATTCTCGATAAGAAAAGACCTGAAATGCCAAGACACAATGAAATAGCCCACCTTATTCACCATGTTAATAAAGAATTTGAGTTAAGTTTTGGTTAGAGTCATATTAGTAAGAACTGGTTCTAAATATGATGTGTGGTATGAAGACCAGTTAAAACACATGATTGATAAATATTCAAATCTTCAATATGATTCTTTTCATGTAATTAAAGACCACGTATATGATGATGAATATAAGACTTTTAATAAGTTACTTATGTTCGATAGATTTCGTGATGGGCAAAACATTTACTTTGATCTTGACACTATAATCAAAGGTGACTGCAATAGATTCTTAACAAAGGAACTTCATGCTCTTAAGCCTACGTGGAATGACATGCCTATGAACTCAAGCATTCTTTCTTGGGAAGGAGATTACTCTCACATACATGATAAAATACATGAAGACTTAGATTGGTACTACACGCGGTTTTGGAAAGGGATTGATGAGTACCTTTGGAAATATTTTAAACCAAAACTGCACAGCAAAGGATACGTGTCATATCAAACTGAGCAAAAAGAAAAAGATTATCCTGTGTACTTATTTAATCAAAGACATCAGGATATGAAAAAAGAAGGGTGGTGGACATGTTACCTGAATCAGAAATGGACGGACGATTAAGAGAAGTCCAAATAAAAGAACACTTTGAATTTAAAGACATACGACCAGAATGCACAGATGAATATATTAAAATCCCAGTAGACTTGCCGTGGGAAGAACTTGCTAAGGATGTTCCTAAAGCATTTCAAAAGTTTGGGTGGCATGGATTAGTAGGTAAGAAAAAATCTAAATGGGAACGCAGCATTCTTTATGGAGGGCTTGGACTTACGTACAATCCTACTATGAAATATGGATTGCCAAAACACGCTCATGGTTTAGGAATGCCAAGAGCTTTAGAAGCTTATAATGGGAAGGATACTTATCAGGATTGTATGGGACTTCGCGAAAGAACGAATGTCACCAGGTTTAGATCATTTGAAAGCATAGCAAATAAAGTTGAACCTTTCACTATGATCCAAGGGAGGATCGCTGAAATACGTGCTGAATTAGCTACAGCAGAATCATGGGAAAGGTTTAAAGATTTTGTTTGGCACACTGATGAAGATGCGCGTATTGTATCAAGGATTCTCATTCCTCTAATATTCAATGATGATTTTTATATTGAATTTGATACTGGAACTAAGATATATTTTGAACCAGGTTATGCATATCACTGGGACACGTTAAGAAAGCACAAGTGGTCATTTGATTATCATGAGAATATAAAAAATAGAACGTGTGTTGTTTTAGGAATATCGCCTTGGATTTCATATTCACAAGGTATATGGCATGAGAATGAATATTGCAATAAGATTCATCCTACAGATATGATAAAACAAGGGATGATTATTTAAAAATCATGTGTATATATGAAAATGATAACACCGGCAACTATAATAAAAAGGATTCCTCCTAACCACGCGAGTATTTCTAACTCACTCACGATATCCTGTGTCGACAGATTCTTCGACGATATCTTTACCTGAAGGTGCCGCATCTCCTTCACCTTTGTATATGCTTTCCATTTCTGTGTTCTTCCAAGGATAAATCTCTTTGTGTAACTCACAAGCAATGATCACTGCATCAATCATATTTTTTGCTTTTCTCAAGTCACTTTTAAGTTTTTTATTCTTTGACTTTTTAAAAGCAGGAAGTTCAAATACCTGTAGCTTAAAACAGAATAACTTTTCTTTTCCTAGTTTATCAACTTCCCATTCATTATCAAAAATAGCTTTTGCAAATCCTTTATACAATTCCATTGCATCTGCTTGATTGACGTCCCACACAAGACCTTCTTTACGAGCAATATCAATGACATCGTTTTCAAAACCTTTTCTCATGTCAAATATCATTTGATTTGTCATTTCTTGAAGTTCTTCAAGATCAGTATGTTCTAAAAGCTCTTCCCACAACGCATTCCCGGGCTCAACTTCAATCATTTCAACCCGTTTTTCTCCGGTTTCATTATCTCTCCAAACAGCTTCTACTACATCGCGATTCTCGCTGGTGTACATAGCTGAAAATAATTTAGAATTTGCAATTGCCATTTTTTATCCTTTTGTTATCATGCGTGGTATATTCTTATAGTGTATGTGTTCTGCGTAACAGGCGAACCATTAGGAAATTCCTGTGCTCTATAATCATTTGTGTTTACATATCGAGTTTGGTAATTACCAGAACCATTCAACTTCGTATCAACCATAGAAGATCCTCTTGCATTACCAGTTGAAGGACTTCCGTTTGTGCTCAAGATATATCTAAGCTTTTTATCAGGACTTTTATATGAAGCATATGCTTGCATATCCGTAGTAATTAATGCTTGTAGATAACTTGTATCTTCCGAGATACCGTTAGTGCCACTTTGAAAATGTGGCATTCTAGTTAATTTATATTGTTGCAAATCACCAGAGCTATCCATTTGAAGCATTTTTTTTGTAGTTGGAGGAGTGTCTCCAGTATATACTTGCATTATGTAATAAGAGTTGACGGTGGTGTGTTGATCTAATTGTTCACGAATACCTCCTGCGGTGTATGCGCCAGTGTTAGCTCTTGTATCACCGAAAATTTTATAAGGTGATGATCCTGATCCAAATGGATCTTCAACACCAAGCTGGGGAATGTATGCACCCCAAGAGAGACTGCTCCTATCTCCTACAAGATCTGTAGGAAGAGTACCAGTCCAGATATAACCTTGTTGTGCAGATGTTGCATAAATTCTATATGTACCATTTTGATCTGTGCCATCTGCCATTTCATCAAGTGCAGTTTCATAAAATGTATCATACATATCTTGTTGTGTCATTGGTCGAATACCTGTCCCATCCCAATAAACAGGATATGTTCTTACGGGTCGATTGTCTACTGTACTTCGTGTTTGAAAATGCGAGTTAGCTTGATTTTTTACAAGCAAGTGAGGATGCCAGGTTACAGTTGCCGTCCCTGGCTCTGCTGTTTCACCTTCATTTGGAAATCTTGTCGTAAAAGAACGATATTCTCCTGCCGTCATTCTACTATCAACCATATCACCAAGATCCGTCGTTGTCCACTCGCCGGTTCTTTGCCCAGTTGCCAGCGCTACGGATGGACTAACAGCATAAGCCCATTTACAATATTCTACAACCTCTGCGATATCTGTGGCATTCATTTCTCTCAAACCTTCGACAGGATCTGAGATATAATATAGTGGTTTTCTCACTGCCATGGTTCAAGATCCTGGGCCAAAGATTGATTTCAGAGTTGTTCCGCTATCGCTTAGGATTGTGAATGTTACGAGACCATTAAATTCTCGAGAAGTAATTTGATTTTGTTTAATGTGAGCAGCTTCAATTGAAGAGTCTGCATAATGTCTACTAATAATTTGATCGTTTGCAATATGTGTATTCTGAATTGCATTTGCGCCTAATGCATCCGAGTCAACCGCTCCAGCAGCAAACTTCGAAGTAGTTACATTAAGATCTTTAATCTTTACAGTAGTAACCGCTGAATCTTTGATGTCTGCCGTAACAACAGGAAATCTTAGATTGTTGTTACTATCAATCATTGATTGTGTGCGCGCAGTAATTGGACCCGTATCGCTCGAATCATTAATAGCATTTAAAGCTGCAACAATGTTAGCAGCACTATCGCCTAAATCATCAAGTTCGCCAACTTGATTTGCCAGCGTGTTGGTTTTAATACGCCACTGTTCAATTAGTTCATTGACGTCTACATTAATTTTTCTAGCCATTTTTCTCCACCAATATTTTTAACATTTGCTTTATCTCACTCACGTCTTCTTCCAAGCGATCAATTCTTTTAAGTTTTTCAATTCTTTCAGCTTTTAATTTTCTCGCTTGATTGACTTCTTCTTGTCCTGTAAATAGAATTGCTCCATTGCTCATATCTCTTACAAACCCTGGAGATCCTTCTACTTTCATTTTTCCGATAGGTCTCATTATGCACCCATTGCTATAACTCTAAGATCTTTAAACTGAGGAACTCTTGCGTTATTGGTTGAGAACATCACGATCTTAATTTTGAACTTTGAGAAAGGAGGAAGGTTTCCACCTTGTCCACCTATCAAGTATGTATAATCACGATATGTAAGTCTATCTTCATCTCTAGGAAGATCATTTTCTCTTTCAATCTCAGTCCAAGCGACATCTTCAAATGCAACATCATCAGAGATTGCTTTATAATAAACTTTAAAGTCAGAGCCAGTTGGCCTATTAGCAGCAAGGATCATTCTCAATCCAACCGCATCAGACTCAAGTACAACTGATCTGGTCACGTGCTTTGCGAGTGAGGTTCCACCAGTGTTGTCTGTTTCCGGTACATACACAATTGGTGTATGATAAGTTCCTGCTGCACCTGCTCTTGGATAAGTTACAGATCCACTATCTTGGAAATCAATTCTATTATGAACTGTCCACAAAGAAGCTCTTTGCATATCAATCACTGGCGATACGTTTGTGGCTAGTGTATTCATATCAACTTTAAGTGTTGTTGAGTTAATACCAACACCTAAGTTTTGATCACTATTTCTCTTTGATGGAACCATGACTGGATCATTAAAGTAGTTATTTTCGCCTAGCTGAAGAGTAGAATATAGCGTGTCTTTTCTATAATCCTTTGTAGGAACATCTTCTGCAATTGATTGTGCAGTTGTAAATTTACCTTGCAATGAAACATCGGTTGATGTAGGAATCAAAGTTTGAATTGCTGGAGTAAACTGTTCAAAGACCATGTTTCTTTCAGCAAACATTACGCCTCCACCTATTGCACCTGTTGAGGTTGCAGCTGTGCCAGCTGTAATAGTATAGAAGTCATTATCAGATGAGTCAACCGTTTTCACACCCATAATAGCTGATCCTAAAATACCAGCATATGAAGTGGAAGAATCAAGACCCATGATCCTAGCTCTATCCGTTCTTTTTAATCCGTGATCAGGTTGATGAACAACAAGCCTTGTAGATCCTGAAGTTGCTTGAATTCCATCAATAGGCAAAAGCTCTTCAGAAGGTTGAGCGTTTTCCATCACTGCATTACCAGTAGTTACAAACTCTGCTCTGTATAATTCAAAGGCCATGTCAAAGTTTTGAACCGGTTCCCATGTTGAACCGTTCTGCGATTTGAACATTGATCCCATTGAAGGCTGTTTAGTAATTTTCTTTTCAGTTGATCCGAATACAAACTCTCCAGTTTCTGCAACATAAACATTATAGTCAATTGATTCAGCGAGGAGAACAATTGCATATTCAACGCCAGAATTTAAGAAGACTGGCTCGTCAAAAGTAAAGTAAGTTAAAGCAGTTCCATCGGCTGAAGTGTTGACCAAAGATGGTTCAAGAAACTTTACTGCTCCAGGAATAATATCTTCTGCTGAAGGCATACCATTTACAAGAGGACGAATTTGACACTGAACCGGAATTACCGAATCTTTTGTGGCAAATCTAATTCCTACCTTTGTTGCAAAAATACCGTTAGGCTGCACAACTCTAAATGATTGTGCAAGTGGATCTGATCCACCATCATCGTTATTATCGTCATCCTCAGTCTGACTAGATATAAGAGTTCTTCCAACGTTTCTTACAATGTCAAGTTGTCTGGTTGATCTGAAATTTCTTTGTCTTGTTTCAAGTATTCCCTTTGATGTGTAGACCACACTCGCAATTGAAGCAGCATCTACCTGATTATCTACTGTAATGTCGAGGAACTTAAGTTCTCTTTCACCAGTTCTAAACTTAATAGCATTTGTGTTAGGTAGGAAGAATGAACCTTCAATAGTTCCAGATGCATCAGCAATAAGCTGGGTTTTTCCCTCAGGGTGTTCAGTTGCTCTATTAAATCGTGAACCATACTGCCTAGGATCGTCAGAAATATTAGTAAACGTTTCTTCTCTAACCCAATCATCAACTCTTACGCCGTCAAAGTACGGGAAGATTTGAGTATTAGGTCTCATTCCTTGAGCTCTAAAATAAATCTTTCTCGATCTTGCAAAAGGAATAACTGCAACGTCTACGACTTTATCTTCAATAAACTCTCTAATTGTTTCGCTATGAACAATTCTTGTTATCGCTGTGTTTCTAAAAACATTGGTGGTATTACCGCTTCGCTCTACAGACAGGTTAGAAGTATTTTCTAAAACTCTTCCGGCCAGTCTGTTAATAGGTGTTCCACCCCATGCCCATTCCCAACTATTCCAGAGATTTTGTTGATTAGGATTCAATCTAAATCCTCCATCAATAACTCTAGGTGGAAGTCTCTTCACCTCTTTCCAATCATCAGATCCTGGTGATATTCTGAGTCTACCTCTATGAACAATCACTTGGAAAGGATTAATGTTTTCTGTCTGTGAATAAAGAGGCTGATTTAAGAAAAGTTGTTCTGAATATTTTAAGTAAACGTTATCGCCTTTTTTAACAGTATTGGTAGATAGATCTGAATCATACACAAGACCAATTTGATCTTCATTGAAAGAAGGTCTCATAATTTGATCTCTTGGATCAATGGCTGCTCTATATTCAAGAGTTCCAACATCAGATGCTAGCTGATCTCTAAAATTATCAACTAAGAATCCAGCTTTTGTTCTATCAGCACCAGTCGAATCAAGAACAGAAAGATTTTTCAAGTCAATTTCAAGTAAGCTCAAACTTGCCATCTCTTCAACCTGATCAATTCTTTCTTCAAGTTTACCAATATCTCGCATTGTATAAGATTTAGTTTCAATCGCATCAATATCGAGATCAGAATCATTGAATGTAAATGGATTTAGCTTGATTCTATACAACTCCAAACAGTTGTTAGGAAGTTCTGGATATTTTGGTTCAAGATTTGA
>MDTE01200074.1_pt1 | contig 10785 bp, 5 predicted proteins | sample 811231 | NCBI WGS metagenome assembly MDTE01 (sample SAMN05326651, study PRJNA326480) | marine metagenome | isolation source: seawater | place: Indian Ocean: Red Sea | collected 2010 | reverse complement strand
TTAGTTGATTACGTTGCTTCAGAAGATACATAACGATAAAATGGTCTTGGTGCTTGGCTCAACTAAGTTTAAACTATCACAGACAAAGAGAGAAAATTAGATGTCTAAAAAATTGGCTATTGACGGTGGAATACCAGTTCGATCAAATCAATCGTGGTCGAATTGGCCCTTAGTTAACCAACAAGAATGGGAAGCTGAAATCGAACCCAAAATGCGAGCTGTTTATCTCAGCGCGAACGAGGGGTTACCTGGAACAAAATCACAAGAATTTAGTCAGTCTTATGCTAATTATACTGGTACTAAATATGCTACTTTTTTACCACATGGTACTGACGCCATTAGCGCTGCTGTTTCCGCTGTATTAGATCTTGATGGATTTGGGGACGGTGGGGAAATCATTACCACTAACTACACCTTTGTTGCTACCGCTTCAGCTGTTCTCGATAGAAGATGTTCAGTGGCTTTCGTTGATATTGATTCCGATAATTTTACAATTGACCCTACCGCTTTAGAATCTGCTATTACTGACCGTACGAGGGCTATCTTAGTAGTTCACCTCGGTGGGCACCCAGCTGACATGTTCACCATTAATCAGATTGCACAAAAACATGGTTTAAAAGTTATCGAAGATTGTGCTCAAGCACACGGTGCCGAATCCAACGGTAAAAAAGTCGGATCTCTGGGTGATGCTGGAGCCTTCAGTTTTCAATCATCAAAGAACTTAACCTCTGGCGAAGGAGGTATGGTTACCACTAATGATGAAATGACCCATCATTTAGTACACGCCTTTATGAATGTTGGGCGGGAACCATCCGGTGCAAGATGGGAATACCCAAGACTTGGTTGGAATTATCGACCATCCGAGTACTTAGCAGTATTACTAATGAAGAGGCTAGAAAAATTGGAAGTGCAAACCGATATTCGTAATGCCAATGCAAATTATCTGTCGGCCGAATTAAAACAAATTGAAGGAATTATACCTCCACACAACAGTCATTGGGTTACGAAGCATGGATATCATCTTTATATGATGCGTTATCAATCAGAAGCATTTGGTGGGAAATCGCGAGCCGAATTCATGCGGGCTCTCGAGGCAGAGGGTATTCCGGTATCCAGTGGGTATGGACAACCATTGTCCCAAGAAGGTGGCATGCAAAGAGTATTCGACCAATACCCACATCTGATTCGAGTATTACCTTGTCCGAATGTAGAGCGAGTTTGTTCAGAGAGTATCTGGTTATTTCAAAACATTCTGCTCGGCTCACAAAAAGATATGGATCAAATTATAGAAGCGACAACCAAAATCCAAGGAGCTTGGAGTTAGTAGCATATTACTACCCTGTTGTATGCGCATGTATTTAACTGCGTACTATGTTTTGTATCTTACCTTCATTTTATAAAAATGCCTGTAATCATTTATGAATGACTTGATAATTTGTAAAACAGAATTTCCGTATGGAAGTCCATCGGTAAATAAACACATCAGTTTAGCCTGACTGGTTTAATTCTGTGTATTCAACAATGGGTGAACTCGATCCTGTAATGGAATTTTCAGGCGAGAACCATTCGATAGATGGGAAAGGTAAACCCCTTGAACCATTTCAGAAATATAAATAGCGTTTTGCACGCTGGACAGTGGATCTTGATTTTCTTCTATTGACTCAATCAGATCTTGGATCAAAATCTGGTTGCCCAAATGAAGGAAAGTCTTCCAAAGCCTTTCTTCATCGTATAAATCATGCCAGCCGGGCACAAAAACCTTCTCCCAACCCAAATGAGTCTGATCAGGTAAAAAACGAGGGGCTGGATAAACAAAGTAATTTCCGGGTTCTCTTAACTCAATTCTGGCCAACTCACATTCTAAGGATAGACCAAATAGATTACTAAATTTTGATCGATTTGGAATAGCTAGGTTGGCGGTCGATTCGAAATAGCCGCGAATACCTTGATCAAAACCGAAGGTCGCACTGATCGAGTCGCCCATAATTGGACCGACGGGTTGTTTTCCCTGACGAGTATCACTAATAGTTGCATTTCGCCTGTCTTGCAGAATATGACCTGTAACCCAACGCGGCAAACCAGCAAAAGTAATCATCAGATCGAACAAATGTGTACCATGTAGTAAAAGTTCTTCACCACCACCTCTACTATCATCTTTTGGTCGAGCCCACATGCGTAAAAGTTGACCGTACTTATTGGATTTGACATCAATGATAGCCTTTTTTATAGCTGGCATAGCTCTCCACTGATGAGCAATTGCCATCTTAATATTTGCTCTATCACAAGCCCTCGCAATTTTATCTACCTCAGCTAATTCGCTTGCTACTGGTTTTTCACAATAAATGTGACTGCCTACTGACGCTGAGGCTTCAACCATTGCTAAGCGCTCGGTAACCCAACCAGGAGCGATACTCACCAATTCTGGTTTTTCCGTTTTCAACATTTTCTGGTAGTCACGGTATAAATTTGACAGCTGTAGCCGCCGTCCAGCCTGTTGTAAGCCAATAGGATTGGTATCAGCGATAGCAACCAATTCGACATGGTCCAAACCAGAGAATACACGGTCAAGGCCATGTCCATAATCGCCCTGCCCGCTTGATCCGATTATCGCAGCCCTATACTTTTTTCTCACTATCTTTTATTACCTTCCTACCTGTTCTCTATCTGTAACCTTCAGTTAATTGGAAATGTAAAGTTGACTAACTAGTTCATTAATTTACCTAATAAAGCGAGTATCAGTCCATAGGATACACAACGCCGATTTATCTTTCTATGCTCATATAAAGCAGGAAAGATAGATAATACGTTAGCCTCAAAAACATCATTGGCTTAATTTGGCTTTTGGTATCTCTTGAATACTGATGATCTCAAAGTACTTTTCCATGTCTACTTGAATAAAACTTGACTAGTTTTTTTCTTATTCAATTTCAATTACATTCTTTCTGGAGTCGAAAGGCCAAGAATCCTTAGCCCATTTCGCAGAACGATTTGCAAACACGAAACTAGTGCTAGCCTTGCATAGCTAAGATCCATTTGCTCAACGTTTAACACCCTAGATTTGTTGTAAAAAGTATGGAATTGATTGGCTAAATCTTGTAGGTAGTTAACTAAGCGATGAGGCTGACGATTATCCGCAGCTGCAATAACTAATTGTGGAAATTCGGCCATCTTCCTAATCATTTGTTGCTCATCTATCGAATTCAGTAAGCTTAAATCGGCCTTTTGAAACCCATACGCCCCAAGCCCTCGTTGGGTCATCTCACGAAAAATACTACAGGATCGGGCATAAGCATACTGCAAATAAAAGACAGGGTTATCATTAGCTCGCTTAAGGGCTAGGTCAAAATCAAAATCAAGATGACTATTGTTAGAACGGTTTAAAAAAAAGTAACGAGCGACATCCACAGCGAAATGCTCATCAACCGATTCTGCCAATCGATCAAGTAGATTATCTAGGGTGATTAGTTGCCCTTTTCGCTTGGACATATCAACTTTCTGACCGGTGGAGTCGACCAAACTAACCTGCTGGATAATCAGGCATTCTAACCGGCTTTGATCATATCCTAAAGCTCGAAGTAAACACTCCAGATGCGAAATATGCCCTTGGTGATCAGGACCCAAAAGATCAATCAACGTATGAAAACCACGATTGAATTTGTTTTGGTGATAGGCTGCATCCGGAACAAAATAAGTGTACTCACCGTCGCTCTTAACTACGACTGTATCCTTATCATCACCAAAATCAGTCATTTTAAACCAAGTAGCACCTTCGGATTCATAGAGTAGATTTCGATCTTTGAATGACTGAATGATTTGTTCTGGGGCACCAGACTCACGAATATCTTTCTCGCTTGACCAGACATTGAACTCAACTCCAAATCGTTCTAGTGATTTCTTCTGATCAGATAGTAGCCGTTCAACGGCGAGATCACAAAAAATTCTAATTCGATTATTTTCCGATAAATATAGGTATTTATTGCCAACTTCCTGCTTTAATTTTTCTGCCAATTCAACAAGGTATTCTCCCTGATAACCTCCTTCAGGAATTTCCAGATTAGAGTGACCGAATTGCTGTCGGTATCGCACATCTAGTGATGCTCCAAGTCTCAGAACTTGTCCTCCAGCATCATTAATATAAAATTCGCTTGTTGCTTGATAACCAGCCATATTTAAAAGGTTGACAATAGTAGAACCAACTGCAGCAGCTCGCCCACTAACAATATTGAGTGGCCCAGTCGGGTTAGCGCTAACAAACTCTACAAGTATTTTTTTGCCTTGCCCGTGTTCAGTATGACCAAACTTGTCACCACGCAGATAAATTTCTTTTAAGGAAGAAGTCATCCAGTTATTATCAATGAAAATATTAATAAACCCTGGACCTGCCACGTCAATCCGGTTGATCAACGGTTGTTTTTCTAAATCAATTTTATCTACAATAATCTCAGCAACCTTTCGTGGCTTAATGCCAGCGGACTTAGCCAAAGATAAAGCAATTGGAGAAGCAATGTCGCCGTGTTCCGGGGTTTTGGTAGGTGAAAAGACAATCTTAGGTATTTTGTCTATTTTTAGCTCGTTGATGTTTACTGCTATCTGGATCGCTGTTGCTAATACTTTGTGAATATCGTTTTTGATCTGTTCAATCATTTCAATTTTCTCCGTTGGGCTTTTCTTTTTATTTCTACACACAGAGCAAAGAAAAATGAGTTAGTTAACGTATTTAATTTCTGCTTTATTGTGTATTTGTATTATTTAGGTTTACTTTTTATTTTTTGTTTCACACAATTTTTTATTTGTGTGCAAAGCCTCCAAACACAGCATAAAATTTGACGATAGACCAAGAAAAATAAAATAGCCCTATGAAAACACACCACAAAATTTTTAAGGAAACGACCCAATGCAAAAATGCCCAACCTCTTCTGATATTATACTAAGTAAAAAATAATTGTGATTTGTATAATCAGAAACTTGAGATATTCGCCCTAAAATACATAAATAAACTCTTTTAGGTTGAATATAGCGTGTGTAAGGTCGGTCCAAGACTGAAGGTATATATCCTTTTCTGAAGATGTGCCATGTATCGAAGAATACAGGGAAACCTGTTTTTTAAGAATTTCTGAAGCCATCTCTATTTCTTCAGGAGAGGGACTACGGGATAAGGCTTTCTCGAATATTTCTTGAATTTGTTTCTCTCGTTCTGTCTGTTGATTTAGCAAAATCTTCTTGGCCCAGAATTTAGCCTGATCCATGACAAAAGGATCATTCATCAGGGTTAGGGCTTGGGATGGAACATTACTTCTATTTCGGCTACCAATAGTTGCAAAAGGTGTGGGCATATCGAACGTCAACATCATTGCCGGCAGAAAATTTCGTCGTATTTCGATATATATACTTCTTCTACCATTCCCATCCAGTGGTCCACTCTCATTGGGTTTACCACGACCAATCATAAATGGCGTCAAATGTACTTTCACACTTGGACCATACATCTCAAGATTTAGACGCCCCGAGACAGCTAGCATTCCATCTCTAATTGACTCAGATTCTAACCGACGAACATTCATAGCCTGCAATAACTTATTGGTTGGATCGATTAATTTTGATTCAGCTGATTGGTTACTAGAAATCTGGAAAACTTGAGATAAAACAATTTCACGAACAACACTTTTAACCGACCATTTATTATGGACGAACTGATGTGCTAAATAGTCTAATAGTTGCGGATGACTTGGCTCTTGTCCCATATGACCAAAATTATCGACTGTTGGTACAATACCTCGTCCAAAAAGATGATGCCATATTCGGTTCACCATAACTCGAGCTGTCAAAGGATTTTCCTCTGAGATTATAGATTCGGCAAGTTCTAATCTACCACTTCCTTCAGAATTAAATGGCAATGTTGACTGGCTCAGAACTTCTAAAAAACGAGACGAAATAGAAGCACCCTCTTGCCTGTAATCACCCGAAACATACACCACTCCTGGTCGGTTTGGACCATCTGTCATAGCAACAACTCGTTGATCTTCGGGTATTAGCTTCTCAAGTTTTACATAGTCAGATAAGTTGATCTGTACGTTTTCTGCTGTTTTAAGTAGTTGATTAGACAACAAGAAGTTCAATAAATCAATATCACTCGAATCTGCTGACCCATTATACCAACGGTGAAAAGTGTGGATTAATGACTTCTCAAATTTTTCTGCTAGACTCGTTAGGCTCGAATATGATCCTAGATACGAAAGGGAACTCTCGTTTGGCTGTTGGTTAAATTTTACAGGTAATTGACCATTATGCAAAACTACTAAATCGGCTGCTATAAAGTTGTCATTTCCGCCGTCTTGTAGCAACTCAACATAGGCTCGGTGTCCTTTCCAACGACTTAGGTCAAACTTGTACCAAGTTGGTTTTTTACTATTGACAGTATGTACTAATCCACCATGCAGTGGACCTCGAATAATTTGCAAGTTATTGATGACGATACGAATCTGAGCACCATGCCCCATTGCTCTGATATGAATGAAGTCATGTTTTACATCAAACGTTGGTGAACGCAAGGCACCAGCTAGTCGGGTAGAAGATCCAGCACTATGCCAACTAGATGGAACTAGAGAAGAGATGTGCCGGTCAATACCACTAATTACTATATCTGCGTATTGGCTAGGTCGTACTGGGAAAGCTGTTGCCTCGATGCGCCAGTCTTTAAATTTCTCTCCAGATAAACTTCCTAAAACTCGGTATTCGTTGGTCGGATTAACGGTTGTCTTTGACTGTTGTGAATGGTTATCCTGCACACTTATTGGATCATTTGAAAGTCGGCGGACCTCCTTCCACCAATGAAACAATGGATGATCTTTATTATCGAAATCACTTTTCTGTCTCGTTTCATACCACTTTTTCAACAAGTCAACTTTCAAATTCTCATTTTCGGTAGCCAGTTGTTCAATCATTTGGTGATAGTAATGATCAATATCGGTTGAAAGATTGCTCTGAAAAATATGGTCAATGAGAATATGCCCCCAACTTCCACTGTAATTATCGACAATCTCGAATTGAGCAATCTTACCCATAAAAGGTTCTACTGACCAGCTGACGGCTTCTAACTTATCCGCGTTTCTGCCAGTCTGGGTATGAACAATTTGACCTTCAATCCTCAAATTAGCACATGTTTTACCTTGGTGATTACCTCCGCCAATCAGAAAATTAATATAGGGCTTATTAATTTTGAAAGGTGAGGAAAGGAGTTTACCTTTCGGTTTGTCACTTTTTAAGTAGGAATTCGCAAATTGTCGACCTTGAAACCCATCTATGTCTTTTTGAGTGCTATTGTTACTACTAGCTGGGAATTTTCCAAAAGCTGTACCCGAAACTGTCCAACCTTCATACGTGCCTGACTCAAAGTCACTAATCAGTGAGTCTTCTTTTTTGTTATGCTGTTTTCTTTTTTCCTGATAGTTCAATAGCGTGCGTGTTTTAAGTTCAGGTAAAGCGGTAAGAAAATACCCAATTTGCTTTATTTGCTGTGGCCAAGTATCGATAAAATTCTGTTTCAGTTCATGTTTGGAATGTTTTAACCGGTCAGTCAAAGACTGTAGCTTTTCTGGGTGTTGGATAGAAGCAAACGTCATTCTAGAATTTGCCAACGTATTAAAAAGTGCATAGTAGTCTGCAGTTGAAATCGGGTCAAATTTGTGGTCATGACATTGAGCACAACCGACGGTCAACCCAAGAAAAGTTTTACTTAAAACGTCAATCTGGTTAGATAACCGGATGCTTTCATCTTGTTTAACATCTACTGGGCTGTGAGTAGCTTCTCCTAAGTGGTAAAACGCTGTTCCCATTACTGATTCATTGTAACCAAGCTGTGGATGAATCCTTGGCTCTGGTAGCAAATCACCGGCTATATGTTCACGAACAAATTGGTCGTATGGAATATCTTGGTTGAAGGCGCGAATCAAGTAATCCCGATAAGGCCACACATTCCCAATGGAAAAGTCTCCTTCATGACCATAAGATTCTGCGTATCGTACTAGATCCATCCAATGTCGGGCCCACTTTTCACCAAATCGTGGTGAGGCTAACAAACGGTCAACCAAATCCTCGTACGCTGTGGCAGATTTATCATCTTCAAACGATCGAATTTCTTCTGGCGTAGGGGGTAAGCCTATCAACGCATAAGTCAAACGACGAATTAACGTTTGTTTTTTCGCCTGGGGAGATGGTTTCAAGCCTTTCTTCTCTAGTTTATTTAAAATGAAATGATCTATTCCCGTGATGGGCCAACCAGTGTCAATAACTGTCGGCAATTTCGTATATCTTACAGGCTGAAAACACCAGTGATTTGATCTTGCCTGAATATCAAAAGATTTGATTTCTGGCTGATGGGAATCTCTTGGATCATTCGCACCTTTCTTGATCCAAGTCTCAAAATCATCAATTATCTTTTTCGGTAATTTCCCTTTTGGTGGCATAGATAAGTTAGGGTCCTGATAATTAATAGCTGTCATCAGAAGACTATTACTTGGCTGATAAGGAACAATAGCTCCACCCCTATTTCCACCAACTATCCAACCGGGTTTACTATCGAGTCTTAAATTTCCTTTGACTTGAAGTCCACTATGGCAAGGATAGCAATACTTAACTAAGGCAGGGCGAATACGATTCTCAAAAAAATCGAAGGATTCAGTGTTTGCAGAATCTGGGAGAAAAAGTACTACCAAGAAGGCTAGAGTAGGAATATTAACAACTATCGCAAATGTTTTATGCATCTTTCAGCTATTTTACAATTTAACTTTTTAAATCAATAACTCACTGCCAATTGGGTAGAATTTGTCAACTTGTCTTTGCAGATCCATCGCTGTATTATGTTCAAAAGCGATTACTTCAATACGTTTGTTCTTTTGCTGAATTAGTTCTACCAAAGGACAAAAATCACCGTCTCCACTGGCTAAAATAACCACATCTAGTATATCCAGCATCGAGACAATGTCGATAGCAATACCAACATCCCAATCTCCTTTTGCTGTTCCATCTCCACGTAAACGAAGGTTCTTAGTTTTTATTCGATACCCATTATATTCCAATAAAGATAAAAAACCAGATTGGTCAATTTCCGGAATTTGGACAATATATGCATAAGCAGCCACCAGATGTCGAGGCCCTACGGTGAAATCTAGTAACTTAATGTAGTCGAGCCGTGAGGCGTACCGATCTTTTGCTGCGTAAAACATATTCTGTACATCTACAAAAACACCCACTCTTGTTTGATGATCTGTAAAGTCTTCCTTAGGCGTTGTACCAGTAGTTTTTGTATCCCCTTCGCCTATATCAACATTTTGGATTGAGTCCGATAATCTACACTTAATATCTCTAAGCGTTTGGTTTGAACTCTTGTGTATCCACTCTAATTTGTCAATGCTAGATTCAAAATCAGATACCACTCTATGAAGTAGCTTCTGACTTCTAGACTGCAAATCTTCTAGAGTGGATAATTCCAGATCGAGTTCGTCTTTTTTTTGTTTTGTATTCTGAATAAGGCTTAATTCTAACGATTGTTTAGCCAGTTTTTGTCTGAGTTGTTCTTTTTCAAATTCAATAGAACTGATGTGTGCCTGATATTCTTCGACTGCAATCAGTTCTTCCTTCCTAATATCGTCAGATATTTCGAGATTAACGTACTCTTGAGCCGAAAATTCGAGCTTCCCTTTTAGCTGTTTATTTTGGTGTTTTATTTTATCGTTTTCGATCTTCAACTCATCGATTCGATTTTTTAGTTCATCGGTTACTAAATTAATTTGTTCCTGTTCGTGATTACCTTTTTTGTCGGTCAATTCTTGATGTATATCTGTATTTCTAAATCGATTGGGTACAAAATCTAAATAATTACAATTCTTAAGTAAATTGATTCCATGTTTCTGAACACTTTGGCGTTTATCAATTAGCAAAGACCAAATCGTTGTTCCACTAATTCCTTGCGTGCTTAATTCTATTAAACAAGAAAAAAAATAATATATTTCATTTGTATTCATATATCCAATTCGTCGTATTAACAGGTTACTTTTCTGACTCAATTTTTCAGTAATCAAATGGAAACTGGATAAAGAATAAAAGAATTTTTCTACTAACCAGTGAATGAGGAACTCTCTTTCATACTCCTTTGCTAAATTCACTTCTAGAAAACCAGCAAAACAATCTTCGACTAATTTAGTCAATTCGTTAGTACTAAAACAATCATCCAAAATGAAGGCCAGCTGCTTTTTTTTAATTTCTCCTTTAATCCAAACTAAATTCTGATTTTTTTGTTCTGGCATGATTGTTTCTCCCTGATTTTTCTATTTTGTATTATGAATGATCCAAGAAGTTGCAGCCATTAGGTTAAGAGCAATTTGGTCTGGCACTACAGCTTTTGTGTTTTCCTGTCTAATAGGCAAATTTTGGCCAACGAGACACGTCTTACAATTGACCTTTCGGCCTGCTACTATATCTCGCAAGGAATCTCCGACCAGAAAACGATTCGTGGAATCAATACAAAAATCTACCAATGCTTTTTCTAGTAAACCTGATTTAGGTTTTCGGCAGAAGCAATCGTCCTTATCTTCATGAGGACAGTAGTAAATAGCGTCAATTTTTCCGCCAGCTATAACTATTTGTTCGATCATTTTTTCGTGGATTGAGTCGAGCTTGTCGGCTTGAAGAATACCCTTGTTAACACAAGCCTGATTTGTAACAATAATCAACTGGTATCCTTTGTCGGTCAATTGGCAAATGGAATCAATTGCATCCGGCAAAAACTCA
>MDTE01036490.1_pt1 | contig 10785 bp, 10 predicted proteins | sample 811231 | NCBI WGS metagenome assembly MDTE01 (sample SAMN05326651, study PRJNA326480) | marine metagenome | isolation source: seawater | place: Indian Ocean: Red Sea | collected 2010 | reverse complement strand
TATCAATGAGGTTAGAAAATGAAGATAGAAAAAATTTATATATTTGATGCATATGGGACTTTATTTGATGTAGATTCAGCATGTAGAAGTTTATCTAAAAAATTAGGGAGTAATTGGATTAACTTTTCAACGTTATGGAGACAAAAGCAATTAGAATATAGCTGGTTAAGAAATTCAATGCAATCATATGAAAATTTTTGGAAAATAACACAGAATGCACTTGATTATGCATTGGATAGTTTAAAAATTAATGACAAGAATTTACGAGCAGAGTTATTAGACTTATATTTTAAAATAGAAAGTTACAAAGAAGTTAATAAATTTTTAATTAATGTAAAACGAAATAATATTAAAACATGTATATTGTCTAATGGAAATTATGAAATGTTAAACTCAGCAGTCAAAAACGCAAAATTAGATTTGTTGATAGATAAAATATTATCAGTAGAAAATTGCAAAGTGTATAAACCTTCGAAAGAAGTTTATCAGTTAGTTTTAGATGAATTTAATCAAGAAAAAGATAAATATATATTTTTTTCAAGCAATTGCTGGGATATTCACGGAGCCTCAATTTTTGGCTTAAAAACGGTATGGGTAAATAGAATAAATAAAGTAGATGACAATTTACCTGGGAAGCCAGATTTTATAATAAATAAACTAAACGATCATAAAATTAATAAAATCTAAATAATTATTTAAATGACAGATAAATATAAGACAGTGGATTTAGAAAAATGGATTCAAGAGATTGACAATGACTTTGGAAAATTAATTAGTATAAAAAAATTTGAAATTGGACAATCTAATCCAACTTACAAATTAGAGCTAGATAATAAAAATCTAGTATTACGATCAAAACCAAGAGGAAAGCTACTAAAAGGAGCACATAGAATAGATAGAGAATTTAAGGTTATGTCTGCTCTATATGGTTCTAGTATACCTGTTCCAAAAATGTTTGGATATTGTAAAAATGAAAACATATTTGGAACAGAATTTTATGTAATGGAATTTATAGATGGAATTCAAGAAAAAAACCCATTGTTACCTAACTTTGAAATTAGTGAAAAAAAAAATATCTATCATGATAAATTAAGGATGTTAATTAATTTATCAAAATTAAATCTAAAAGAAATAAAATTAGATGATTACAGTAAATCAATTAATTATCTGGAAAGACAGATTGTTTTATGGATAAACCAATATAGGTTAACAGAAACAAAAAAAATTTCTTCAATGGAATTTTTAATTGAAAATTTGCTGAAGAATGTTCCAAAAATATTTGAAAAATTACCGGTAGTATTAATTCATGGTGATTTTAGACAAGATAATATGATAATTGAAAAAAATAAAAAAAATAAAATTAGAGGTTTGCTAGATTGGGAATTATCAACCTTAGCACCAGCCTTTATAGATTTATCTTATTGGTCTGTAATGTTAAGATTTAAAGAAAATTGGCCAATTAATGGTCTTGGATTAGATGAAACTAGAAAAAAAATTGATGGAATTCCTGCAGAGAAAGAATTATTTGAGATATATTCAAATGAATTAGGTTATGACATTATGAAGCATTGGAATTATCTTTTGGCTTTTAATTGTTTTAGGTTCGCCGGGATATTGCAAGGAATTACAAAAAGAGTTTTAGACGGAAATAATGCTGGTTCTCATGCAAAACAAATAGGAAATCAAGCTTTACCCGTGGCTAAAATGGGTGAAATTTTTTTAAAAGAATATATTTAATTTTTTATAAATCTCCTAGGATTTATCATCAAAAAAGATCCAAATATTAATGTTAACCCTGAAAAATACATAGATATGTAAAATGAACCTGTTAAATCAGTAATAAAACCTGCTAAATAAGGTCCAATCATTTGACCTATACTAAAGCTTGAAGTTAAAATTGCTGTAGACACTATAAACGAACCAGGAAATCTTTTTTGACCCTCGAGTAGACACATTGCAGTAATAGGAATGAAAGTTAATCCAAAAAGAAATGAAGAAAACAAAATCCCAAAAGGATTACTGAATAAAACTGAAACAAGAACCCCTGATCCTAAAATAGAACAGGCAAGAAAAAGAGAAATGTCATTGCCAATTTTCTGACTAAACCAGTTCCAAAAAAATACAGAAGGTATTCCTGAAAGACCAACTATCAACCAAACGTATGGTTCTGTAACCTCAATTCCTATTGTGGTTCTAGCCATTGTTGAAATAAAGGTTCCAAAAGCCACATAACCAAAACCGTAAAGACAATAACTAATAGATATTAAAGTAAAACCAAATCTTGAGGGTTGCTGATTGATAGGGTTTTTGTTCGATAATTCTATTTCATATGGTGTATAAAAAATTATTTGTAATGAAAGCAAAACAGATAAAATCCCAATGGCTATCCACAAGTCATTCCATTGATAACCGTAATAGCCAAATAATGAGACGACTATAGAAGAAAATACCATTCCAAGACCAACTCCAGAAAAATGAGCGGTACTTAGATGTATTTTTCCTAATTCTTGAATATGAGGGAGAATAATACTAGTACCTAAAATAAGAACAAATGCACTAAAAACACCATGGACAAATCTAATAAAAATAAAAAAATTTAAATCTTGAACAACCCCCATTAAAAAGACGGTCAAAATACAAATGAAAATAGATAAAAAAAAGACATTTCTTATTTTCTTTGGGAAAAACGGCAAAATTGGAATTAATGATCCAATTAAATATCCAAAAAAATTTGCAGAGGCAATAAGACCACCCTGCGTAGTTGTTAAACCTATTTCTGTAATCATAAATGGAAGTATCGGAGTGTATGAAAATCTTCCAATACCAATTGCAATAGTTAGAGAAGCCACCCCAGTTAAAACTAAAGAAAAAATAGTAATATTTTTTGTCATTTATGGTTTAAAATGTTATAAAATCTTACAGTAAAATAATTCTTACAAATTGTATCTTAAAAAATTTTAGGTAAAAAAAGTTTACTAAAAAATTTGAAAGAAAAAAGCATAAAACCGGAGATCAAATTAAGTGAGCATTTTTGTTGAAAAATCTAAAGTTACAAAAGAGATTGGAAAAATTAATTTAATTAATGGTCAAAAATACAACCCACTCTCACTTTCGGTATTAAAGTCTATAACAAAAGAAATTACTCTCCTATCTGAAGAAAAAGAAGTTAAGGTAATTATAATTTCATCAAATGGACCTGGATTTTCTGCAGGACACGATCTTGAAGAATTAAAAAAAAATAGGAATAATAAAGCTTTTTTTTTAAAACTTTTTTCAAAATGTTCAGAATTAATGCAAAAAATTCTAGCTATACCTCAACCAGTTATAGCTGAAGTTCCTGGCATGGCAGCAGCAGCGGGGTGTCAACTAGTTGCTACCTGTGATTTAGCTATTGCTTCTGAAAAAGCAACATTTATGACTCCAGGTGTTAACATTGGATTGTTTTGTTCAACGCCAATGGTGGCAGTTTCAAGAAATATAAGTAGAAAAAAAATGATGGAAATGTTGTTAACCGGGGAAAGTTTATCTGCAACTGATGCGGTTAATTTTGGATTAGTAAATAAATGTGTTAAACATGAATTTCTTAAAAAAACAACTTTAGATATGGCCTCATTAATTGCTTCAAAACCAAAATCTACTGTTAGAATAGGTAAGAAAGCTTTTTACAATCAAATAGAACTTCCAACTAATAAAGCCTATGAATATACATCTAAAGTTATGGCTTTAAACATGATGGAAAAAGATGCGAATGAAGGTATTGAGGCTTTTGTAAATAAAAGAGATCCTCATTGGTTTAGTTAAATCAAGTGAGAATGTTTGGTATTAGTTAATGGATAAATATGTTTTTGACATAATAATTGTGGGTGCTGGAACTGCAGGTTGTTTGTTAGCTAACAGATTGTCTAAAAATGAAAATTTAAAGGTTGCATTAATTGAAGCAGGTGGAAGTGACAATTATCACTGGATACATATACCTGTGGGTTATTTATATTGTATGGGTAACAAAAGAACAGATTGGCTATTAAAAACCACAAAACAAATTGGATTAAATGGAAGATCGCTAAATTATCCAAGAGGCAAAGTAATGGGAGGCTGTTCTTCTATTAACGGCATGATATATATGCGAGGACAATCGAAAGATTATGATTTATGGAGACAGTTAGGTAATACTGGATGGGGGTGGGATGATGTTTTACCATACTTTAAAAAAACCGAAGACAATCATGTAGGAAAGGATGATTTTCATGGCACCGGAGGAGAATGGAGTGTAGATAAACAAAGACTTTCCTGGAAAGTTTTGGATGATTTTCAAGCAGCGGCTGTGCAAGCAGGTATTCCAAAATTAGATGATTTTAATAATGGAAATAACTTTGGCGTTTCTTACTTTAAGGTAAATCAAAGAAATGGACTAAGGCTTAACTCTGTAAAAGCATTCTTGAATCCAATTAAATACAGAAAAAATTTAAAAGTTTTCAAGCATTGTGAGGCTTCAAAATTAATATTGGAAAATAATAAGGTTTTAGGAATAAAAGTTATTCATAAAAATGAAGAGATAGAAATATTTGGTAACAAAGAGGTTGTGTTGTCCTCTGGTTCTATTGGCACACCAAAAGTTTTAGAACTTTCAGGAATAGGAAATCCGAAAATACTTAAAAAAAATGGAATAAATATTAATGTTGAAAGTAAAAATGTTGGAGAAAATTTACAAGATCACTTGCAACTTAGAGTAATTTACAAATTACAAAATGCTCAAACTCTTAATCAACAAATTAATACTCTATTTGGGAAATTTAAAATTGGATTAGAGTACTTTTTAAAAAGGTCTGGTCCTATGTCTATGGCACCAAGCCAGTTGGGTATTTTTGCTATGTCTAACAAATCTTATGAAATGCCAAATGTTCAATTTCATGTTCAGCCTCTTTCATTAGATAAGTTTGGCGAACCACTTCATGATTTTCCTGGCTTAACTGCGAGTGTTTGTAATTTAAATCCTTTAAGTAGAGGTAGTGTACACATCTCTTCTGGGTCATATAAAGATTCTCCCAAGATAGATCCTAATTATTTGTCAGATCCTGTTGATAAAGAAGTAGCAGCTCAATCTATAAAATTGGCTAGAAATATCATTAATCAACCTGCCATGAAAAAGTACAGACCATCAGAATATGCTCCTGGCATTGAATTTCAGTCTGATGAAGACCTCAAAAAGGTTGCGGGAGATATCGGAACAACTATTTTCCATCCTGTAGGAACTTGCTCAATGGGAATACAAACCGATTCTGTTACGAGACCAAACTTAAAAGTTAATGGAGTTGATAGATTGAGAATTGCAGATGCTTCAATCATGCCTACAATAACATCTGGTAATACAAATTCACCAACTTTAATGATCGCTGAAAAAGCTTCAGAAATTATTTTAAGTGAGTTATAAAATTAACAAAAATTTTGGAGGTATAATTTTTTTATGCAATTCGAGTTAAATGAAGATAAGAGGACAATAAAAGAAATGGCAAAGAATTTTGCTGAAACTGAATTAATGCCCTATGCTTCAGAATGGGATCAAAAAGAGATATTTCCGATTGATGTTTTAAAAAAATCAGCTGACCTTGGCCTGGCAGCAATTTATACTGATGAAAGGTTTGGAGGCTCTGGTCTAGATAGATTATCTGCAGCTATAGTTTTTGAAGAATTGTCAAGAGGATGCGTTTCAACTGCAGCCTTTTTATCTATTCATAATATGGTTACATGGATGGTTGACAAACATGGTTCAGAGAAATTAAGAAAAAAGTTTATCCCAAAGTTGGCTGCAATGGATTTAGTGTCAAGTTATTGTCTTACGGAATCTGGTTCCGGTTCAGATGCGGTTGCGTTAAAAACATCAGCAAAAAAAAAGGGAAATAGTCATTACATTATTAATGGCTCGAAGAGTTTTATATCAGGAGGACCTTCAAGTGATGTTTATGCTGTTATGTGTAGAACTGGAGATGACAATTATAAGGGTATTTCATGTATATTGATTGAAAAAGGAACTAAAGGTCTTTCTTTTGGAAAATTGGAAAAAAAGTTGGGTTGGAACAGCCAACATACATCAACAGTAAATTTTGATAATTGTGAGGTGCCTATAGATAATTTGGTAGGAAGTGAAGGTGAGGGTTTTAAAATAGCTATGAAAGGTTTGGATGGGGGGCGGGTTAATATTGCTTCATGTTCAATAGGTGGAGCTTCTTTAGCTATAGAAAATGCTTTGAGTTATACGTCTGAAAGAAAACAGTTTGGTAAAAAATTAAATGAATTTCAAGTAACACAATTTAAATTAGCTGATATGGTTACAGAACTTGAAGCAGCAAAATTAATGGTATATAGAGCTGCAAACAGTATTGATAATAATGATTTAAATGTAACAAAAAATTGTGCAATGGCTAAAAGATTTGCAACAGATGTTTGCTTTGAAATCTGTAATGAAGCATTGCAACTTCATGGTGGTTACGGATATTTAAAAGATTTTCCTCTAGAACGGCTATTAAGAGATTTAAGAGTTCACCAAATTCTAGAAGGAACAAATGAAATCATGAGACTAATAATTTCTAGAGATCTAATTAATAAAAAATAAGGAAAAATATGGAAGAAGAGGTTATATTTAAGGTTCAGAATGGTGTTGGGGTAATAACTCTTAATAGACCAGATCGTTTAAACGCACTAACGTTTAATATGGTTAAGAGCATAAGCAAACACTTAATTAGTTGGGAAAAAGATGACAATATAAAAACTGTTATTATAGAAGGTGCAGGTGAGAAAGCTTTTTGCGCGGGTGGAGACGTTGTTAATTTAAGAAGACAAGTAATAGAAGAAGGAGGACCGCCCACCGAATTGTCTAGAAATTTTTTCTATGAAGAATATTTGTTAAATTATAAAATTAATCAATATAGCAAACCCTTTGTTGCCCTAATTGATGGAGTTACAATGGGAGGAGGAGTTGGTGTTTCCATGCATGGTAGTCATGTGGTTTCAACTGAAAAAACAATGTTTGCTATGCCTGAAACTGCCATAGGATTATTTCCTGATGTTGGAGGTGGTTGGTTGTTAGCACAATTGTCATCAGGAATTGGGGCATGGTTAGCTTTGACAGGTGAAAGATTGAGAGCTTATGATCTATTGAAAACAGGTCTAGTCAATTTTTATGTGAGTTCTGAAAAGATAAATAATTTGAAAGAATTAATTATTCAAGAACCTTCAGAGAATAATGAGGAAATTACAAATTTGATTAATTCTTTTTCTTCTAAACCAGAAAAAATGAGTATAATTGATGACAAAGAAGATATAATAAAACAAATATTTGAACTTGATACAATAGAAAAAATTTTTCATGAATTAGAATTATTAATAAATATGGGTAACGATTTTGCTATTCATACAAAAAAAGAACTTCTTGTTAAATCTCCAACATCTCTTAAAATAACCTTAAAACAAATTATTCAAGCAAAAGAAATGAGTCTAGAAGAAGATCTTGAAATGGAATACAGAATGGTTCAAAAATGCCAATCATCTGGTGATTTTTACGAAGGAGTTAGAGCTATGCTTGTAGATAAAGATAGAAAGCCAAAATGGAACCCTAGCTCTATAGACAAAGTTGATGATATCTGGGTTAATCATTTTTTTGAATCACTTAAAGAAAATGATTTAAAAATAAAAACATAAATTTTAACAATTGGAGAAAATAATGAATAATATATACATTATGTCCGCTGTCAGGTCTGCGGTTGGTACTTTTGGTGGATCTCTTAAAGATTTTCATCCAGTGGATTTAGGTACGTTGGTAGCTAAAGAGGCTATAGAAAGATCTGGTTTTCAAAAGGAAGAAATAAGTCATGCAGTTTTTGGTAATGTGATTCATACGGAGCCTAGGGACATGTATGTGAGTAGAGTAATAGCTCTGCAATCAGGTATGAAAAAAGATTCTGCTGCATTTACTGTGAACAGATTATGTGGTTCAGGATTGCAAGCTATAGTAAGTGCTACACAGCTTATAGCTTTAGAAGACACAGAATTAGCTTTGGCTGGTGGAGTTGAGGTGATGTCAAGTGGAACACACGTTGTACAAGGTTTACGATGGGGATCAAAAATGGGAGATTCAAAAATTTTTGATATGATGTTAGGTTCTCTCCAGGATCCATTCGGTCATGGTCATATGGGCATTACAGCCGAAAATATTTCAGATAGATATCAAATTAGTAGAGACATGCAAGATCAATTTGCTTTAACTAGCCAAAAAAGAGCTAGTGAAGCAATAACTAATGGATTATTTAAAGAACAAATTAAGCCTATAGAAGTCAAAACAAAGAAAGGTATAAAAATTTTTGATACTGACGAACATTTAAAACCCGATACAACTTTAGAAACTTTGTCAGGTTTAAGACCGGCTTTTAAAGCAGAGGGTTCTGTAACTGCTGGAAATGCTTCTGGTATTAATGATGGAGCATCCGCATTAATATTAGCCAACGAAAAAAATGCAAAAAAAGGGAGACCATTAGCTAGAATAGTGTCATATGGTTTTGGAGGTGTTGAGCCAGATGAAATGGGAATGGGTCCAATACCTGCGTCAAAAATGGCGTTGAAAAAATCAGGTCTGAAGTTAGACGATATAGATCTTGTTGAGTCAAATGAAGCATTTGCCGCGCAAGCATGTGCTGTCAACAAACAACTAGGGCTAGATCCAGAAAAAGTAAATGTTAATGGTGGTGCTATAGCTCTTGGACATCCTGTTGGTGCAACTGGGTCCATAATTATGACAAAATTAATTTATGAGTTAAGAAGAAGAAAAGGAAAATACGGATTAGCTACTATGTGTATTGGTGGAGGTCAAGGAATAGCAGTAATTATTGAAGCTATATATAATTAATCTGTGTTTTTTGTTTTAATCATAAAATTTGAAATCCAAGTCATGACTATTTCATCTTTTTGATTTAACACTGTTTGATGTGTTCTTACAGTACCCTTGGTCGGATTTTTGGATGAAATTTTTCTATCTAAAACTTCAACCTTTGTAATAAGAGTATCTTCGGGGTAAACAGGTTTTATCCATCGCAATTCATCTATTCCCCATGCACCCATTCCAGTTTCGTCAATAACACCAGTTTCAAAAAATTGGGTAAAAGATTTTCCTAAGGTCATAAATCCACTGGAAACTAATCTTCCAAAAGGACCTTTTTTTGCTTTTTCATCATCGATATGAAACCTTTGGGGATCATAATTTTTTGCAAAATCAATGATTTCAGATTTAGTTATTTTTTTTGGTTTAGTGTTAATAATTAAACCTATTGTAAAATCTTCAAAATACATTTTAGAGTTTTTACCTAGGGGCAAGTCTAACTGAACCGTCTAATCTAATAGTTTCTCCATTTAACATTACATTAGTAATTATACTATCGACTAAATCACCATATTCTTTTGCTGTTCCTAATCTTTTTGGAAAAAGAGTTGTAGCTATCAAACTTTGCTGCACTTCCTCGCTCATGCCTGAAAGCATAGGGGTATTAAATAAACCTGGTGCAATTGTATTAATTCTAATACCATGACTTGCTAATTCTCTTGCTATAGGTAATGTCATTCCAACGATACCGCCTTTTGAAGCAGAATATGCTGCTTGTCCTATTTGACCATCGAAAGCAGCCACAGAAGCTGTGTTGATTATTATACCTCTTTCTCCTTCTTCATTTGGAGAGTTATTTTTCATTTTGTCAGCACAAATTCTAATCATATTAAAACTTCCAATAACATTTACTTTGAGAACTTTTTCAAATAAATTCAGGCTGTGTATTCCTCTACTTGAGACAACTTTAGCACCGGCTGCTATTCCAGCACAATTGACCAAACAGTTTAAATTGGATATATCTTTGATAGCATCAATCATTAAATTTTCATCAGCAACATCACCAACAAAATACTCGGCATCAAGATCGCTTGAAACTTTTTTCAATCCCTCTTCATTGATATCAATTAAAAAAACGTTCGCACCTTTTTCTTTCAGAAGTCTAGCTGTACCTTCGCCAAGACCGCTTCCTCCTCCAGTGATTACTGCATTTATATCTTTTGTTTTCATTGTTTTTCTCCAAAATCTCTAATGTCATCTATTATTTTACCATCATTTGGTAAGCTTTTTGGTTCAACTAATTCAGTTGTTCCTCTTAAATTAAAAATATTTTTCATTTCTTCAACAATTTTGTTTTCTAGGTTAATTTTTTCAAGAGAATCATATAAATCAGACTCTATTTTTAAATGTAAATCATCCCTATCATTTTTTCTGCTGACAATCAACCTGCCCTTAACACTTAATTTAAAACAATTTTTTAAAATTAAACTTACTTGGGACGGTTGAACAAACATACCTCTTACTTTAGTGGTTTGGTCGGCACGACCTTGCCAACCTTTTATTCTTTTGTTTGTTCTTCCGGTTAAACTTGTTCCGCTTAGAAAAGATGATAAATCACCAGTAGCAAATCTAATCATTGGCAATTCATAATTATCAAGGACTGTGACAACTACTTCTCCTACTTCTCCTTCAGGGACAGAATCTCCTGTGCCAGGGGTAACAATCTCTAAAATGATATTTTCATCTATTACCATTCCATCGTTTTCAGATGCCTCATATGCTATTAATCCAAGATCTGCTGTTCCATAGCATTGAAAAAAATTAATATTTTTATTCTTAAAATAATCAGCAACATTTGGAAAAAGAGGTCCGCCTGAAAACATAGCTTTGTTTAAATAAGGAAGATCAATTTTCTTTTCCTC
>MDTE01183433.1_pt1 | contig 10786 bp, 8 predicted proteins | sample 811231 | NCBI WGS metagenome assembly MDTE01 (sample SAMN05326651, study PRJNA326480) | marine metagenome | isolation source: seawater | place: Indian Ocean: Red Sea | collected 2010 | reverse complement strand
TGCCGAGCCCAATAAAACCCACGTTTGCCATCAGGCCACTCCTTCACGACGCTCGTTGAATCGGGCGGGCAGTGTACCCCCTCCGCATTGCGTGCGCCGTCAGCGCCCCCCTGCAGCGAGCCCGGTTCCCGTGTTTCAATCGCAGGACTGGCGCCTCGCGATCGCACTACGTCACATCGTTGGGCTGACGACTACGGGAGAAGACACATGGCGGAACTCAACGGCGGACAGATCGCCGCACGACAGATCAAGGCAGCGGGCATCGACACCATCTTCGGCGTGGTCGGGGGGCCGATGATCCAGGTGTTTGCCGGAGCGACCGAGGTGGGGCTCAAGGTCGTCAACTGCCGACACGAGGAGTCCGCGTGTTTCATGGCCAGCGCGTGGGGCTTCGTCAATCGCAAACCCGGCGTCATGGTGGCCGCTTCCGGCCCCGGCATGACAAACACCGTCACGTCCCTGCACGTCGCGACGGAGTCGGCTATGCCGCTCGTGGTACTCGGCGGCTCGTCGGCCAGCGCAACCAACGGCCTGGGCGGCTTCCAGGAAGCCGATCAGACCGCCTTCGCGCGACCGGGCAGCAAGTGGGTTCAACGGGTTGACAGCACGCAGCGCATCGCCGAACTCACGCGGCTCGCCCTCGCACGGTCCGTCCTGGGTCGTCCCGGCGGCGTCTACCTGGATTTCCCGGGCGAAACCGTCGCACGCACCATCGCGGAAGACGACGCGGGGATCAGCGATCAAGCCCCGGACATCTATGCACCGCACCCGGACCCCGTTGCGATGGATCGCGTTGCAGACATGCTGGCAACCGCCGAGCGTCCGCTCATCATACTGGGTAAAGGCGCGGGCTGGGCTGACGCGGGCGGGGAACTCGAAGCACTCGTCAACCTGGGCATCCCATACGTGACGTCACCCATGGGACGCGGAGTCATCCCCGACGACAACGCAATGTTCATGAACGGCGCGCGATCCCAGGCACTCACCGGCGCGGATGCCGTCCTGATGGTAGGCGGCCGCTTCAACTGGATCTTCCAGTTCGGCCGCGCGCCGCGTTACGCCGAAGGCGTCAGGATCGCACAGATCGACATCGTCCCCGAGGAACTGACCAACGCGGCAGACGTCGAGATTGGCGTCGTGGCGGATGCCCGTCACGCGGCGCGCGCACTTGCCGAACGCCTGTCGGGCCGGGAGTTGCGCACAACCTCGACCGACTGGGCCAGCAGTCTCGCCCGTGCGAGCGCGGACAATGCCGCGCGCATCGAAGATCGCGTGACCTCCGATGCCGTACCAATCGACCCGCACCGGGTCATCGCCGCCGTGCGCGACTCGCTGCCGAGAGACGCGCACCTCGCGGTCGACGGCGAAATCACGATGGGAATCGGGCGCGTCCTGCTTCCCAGTTACGAACCCCGTTCACGCCTGAACGCGGGAACGACCGGTTGCATGGGTACGGGCGTGCCGTACGCGATCGGTGCAAAGCTCGCCAGACCCGACCGCGTCTCCGTCGCGGTGGTCGGTGACTACGCATTTGGCGCCGCCGCACTCGAGGTGGAGACCGCGGCACGGGTCGGGGCCAACGTCGTGTTCGTCGTCTGCAACAACGAAGGCATTGCGGGCCACACCATTCAGGACCGCATGTTCCCGGAAGATTCGCCGCGGATCGCGAAGCTGCTCCCGGCTAACTACGAGAAGTTCGCCGAGCTCGTCGACGGGCATGCCGAACGCGTTGAGGACCCGGCCGATCTGGAAGGCGCCCTGCAGCGTGCGATCGGCGCAAACCGACCTGCGGTCGTACACGTCGTGACCGATCCGAAAGGCAGCCGGGTCGGACGCAGCTATCTCGGCTGACAACACACCGGCGCTGACAGCGCCGAGTTGGATGTTCAACGACGCGCCGGCCTGAGTCTGTGCTCCGGCGCCAGCGTGCCGGATTCAGGTCTCGCGTCTGGACGCGTGCGGATCAGCCAAGGTCGGCGAGCGGGTGCTCGCCATCCCACGGGCCTTCGAAGTGCGCGAGCACGTACTCACGGGGCACATCGGCAATTGTCGGGTACACCCACTTCGGTTGCCGGTCCTTGTCGATGAGCAGGGCGCGGACTCCCTCGGCAAAATCGGGATGCGTCGCGCACTGCATGGCAAGGCACAACTCCTGCCTGAACATATCGGCGATGGACAGTGCTCGGGCGCGCTCGATCTGCTCCATGATGAGGTGCGCCGTCACCGGACACCCGCCGGTGAGTGCGTCGCCCGCCTTCGCCAGCCACGCGTGCTCGTCGTCAACGAGCGCGATGCGCGAGACGACCTCCGCCAGCGCGGCGCGTTCGCCCGCACTCGCTCCGAACACCGCTTCGAGCGTCGGCCATTGCGCAGCCAGTTTCCCTGGCGGAAACCCGCTGCTGTCCTCGAGGCTCATGAGGATCTGGGTCAGCAGCGACGCGTCGTCCGCATTCCCCGTCCAGACGGTCGCTTCCATCGCTTCGAGTGCCCCCTCACGCGCGTCGTTCGGCACGAGGTGATCGATCAGGTGCGCGCGTACGGAGTCAGCGGCGTTGAGCTGCGTTCCGGTCAAGGCCATGTAATGGGCGAGCGTGCTTTCCATCCTGGCGAGATAGACCGTCGCGCCAGCGTCCGGAAAGAGCCCGATCGTGATCTCGGGCAGCGCGATCCGGGTCGTCTCGGTACCCACCCGATGGCTGCAGGCGCCAAGAATGCCGAGCCCACCACCCATCACGATGCCGTGCCCCCAGGCGAGCATGGGCTTCGGATAGGTGTGAATCATGTAGTTGAGGCGATATTCGCGGGAAAAGAACGCCATTGCGTACTCGTTGGGGCCCGTTGGCGCCTCACGCATGGACCGGTACAACGCCTGGATGTCTCCCCCGGCACAGAACGCTCGATCGCCCGCCCCCTGCACGAATACCGCGGCAATCGAGGCATCGTCCCGCCACGCACGGAGACGCTCGGCGAGCAGATCGATCATCTCGAGGCTGAGACTGTTGAGAGTCGCCGGGACGTCGAGCGTGATCACACCAATTGCATGGCTGCTCGCGGTTGGCAGTGTCTCAAAACGAACCGGGGCGTCGCTCATCGTGGTGTCCTTTCGAGGCCTTGAGTGGTCAGGCATTCTTCCAGTCGGGCTTGCGCTTCTCGAGGAACGCGTTCACGCCTTCCGCCTGATCGGCCGTATCGAACAGCCCGACAAACGACCGCCGCTCGATCCGGTAGGCGTCCGCCATGTTCCCGGACCGCGCCGCCTGGATCAGCCCCTTGCAGGCCGCGACCGACGACGGACTCTGATTGCCCACCTGATCCGCGAGGGCCAGCGCCTTCTCGACCGCCGTGCCCTGCTCGACAACCTCCTCGATCAAACCAATGCGCGCGGCGGTCTCGGCATCCAGTCGCTCACCCATGAGAATCATCCGCTTGGCCCAGCCTTCGCCAACCGTCCAGGCAAGGTTCTGCGTACCGCCACCGCAAGGCAGCAACCCGACGGAAGCCTCGGGTAGTGCCATCTGCGCCTGCGCCTCCGCGATGCGTACGTCGCACGCCAGCGCACACTCGAGCCCCCCACCCATCGCGTAACCGTTGATCGCCGCTACCGAAACGCCGCGAAACTGCGCGAGGGTCTCGAACGCGCGGCCGAACCGCTCCGCCATTTCGCTCGCGTTGCCCTTGTCGCCGTCGGCAAAGAGGTTCAGGTCGGCCCCCGCGGAGAAGAACTTCTCGCCTTGCCCGGTCATGACGAGGCTGTAGACCTCTCGATTCGCGTTGAGGCTCGCGATCAGTTCCTCGAGTGCACTCAGGTTGTCCGCATCCCAGGTGTTCGCAGGCGGGTTGTCGATTGTCACGAGAGCCGTATGGCCCCGGATCTCGCTACGCAGCTTGTCTGTCATGTCAGCCTCCGAGGCGCCGGGCACCATCAGCCAGCAGCCGCCGGGCAATGATGAGGCGCATGATTTCATTCGTCCCTTCGAGGATCTGGTGCACACGTGTATCGCGCACAAACCGTTCGAGCGGGTATTCCTCCATGTAGCCATAGCCACCGTGCAACTGCAGTGCATGGTTGCAGATGTCGAAACAGGCGTCCGTGGCAAACCGTTTGGCCATCGCACAGTAGGTCGCGGCGTCCGGGTCACCCGCATCCAGCATCGACGCGGCAAGGTGCACCATCTGCCGGGACGCGGTCAGATTCGTCGCCATGTCCGCCAGCTTGAACTGCAGTGCCTGAAACTCCGCCAGCGCCTGGCCAAACTGACGGCGCTCGCCCATGTGCGTGCGCGCTGCCTCGATTGCGGCGTCTGCCGTGCCGACGGAGCAGGCAGCGATGTTGATCCGCCCGCCGTCGAGTCCGCGCATCGCGATCCGGAAGCCGTCACCCTCGTCGCCGAGGCGCCGGGTCGCGTCAACGCGTACGTCGTCGAAGCGTACCTCGCGCGTCGGCTGGGAGTGCCACCCGAGCTTCTCGAGGTTGCCCCCATAGCTGATGCCGTCGGCGTCCGCCGGCACGACAAACGTGCTGATGCCCTTGTTGCCGGTCGCGGCTGTACGTGCCATGAGCACCAGCACATCGGTTGCACCGGCGCCGGAGATGAAGGTCTTGCCGCCGTTGATCACATAACTGTCGCCGTCGCGCTCGGCGCGGGTCACGAGTGAGCCCGCGTCCGATCCGGCGCCGGGCTCGGTCAGGCAATAAGAGGCGAGCGCACGCCCTGCCGCGAGTTCCGCCACGAGCGGCGCGAATACGTCCGCAGCCCCGAACTCCGCCACCATCCACGTGGCCATGTTGTGGATGGAGATGAACGCCGTCGTGCTCGTGCAGCCTCCCGCCAGCGCCTCCAGCACAATGGCCGAGTCGAGGCGCGGCAGGCCCATGCCGCCCAGCGCTTCGAGCGTGTACAGGCCACAGAAACCGAGTTCGCCCGCGCGCGCGATGGTCGCGCGGGGGAACGTCTTGTCCTTGTCCCAGGTGGCCGCGTGAGGCGCGAATTCCGCATTAGCGAACGTCCGCGCGGCGTCCCGAAAGGCAACCTGGTCCTCGCTCAGCGCGAAGTCCACAGCCCGCGTTCTGCCTACTTGAGCGCGATGGTCATGTTCGGCCCCGTGGCGGGCTCGGACGAGAACCAGCGGGACGTGATCGTTTTCGTTTCCGTGTAGAAACGAACCGCCTGTTTACCGTACGCATGCTGGTCGCCGTAGAACGAGTCCTTCCAGCCCGTGAACGAGAAGAACGGCAGCGGCACTGGAATGGGAATGTTGACGCCAACCTGACCCACCTCGACTTCGAGCTGGAATTTGCGCGCCGCCCCGCCGCTCGACGTGAAGATCGAGACGCCGTTGCCAAAGGGACAGTCGTTGATGAGGTCCAGCGCGTCGTCGAGGGTGTCGACATTCAGGCCGACGAGCACCGGACCGAAAATCTCGTCCGTGTAGATGGACATCTCGGGTGTCACGTCCGAGAACAGGGTGGGGCCCACCCAGTTGCCGTCCGGGAACCCTTCGACCGTCGCCTCGGAGCCGTCGAGGACACAGGTTGCCCCTTCCTCTTTGCCCTTGGCGATGTAGGACTTGATGCGTTGCGTCGCGGCCACCGAAATCTGCGGTCCGTAGCCCGCGCCGTCCTGATTCCAGGCGCCGGGGTGAACCGCGGACATCGCTTCCGCCACATCGGGAATCCAGGCCTGTGCCTCGCCCACGAAGACAGCTGCGCTGATTGCCATGCACCGCTGACCCGCCGCGCCGCAGGAGGCGCCGACGAGGCCGCTGATGACCTGATCCTTGTCCGCGTCCGGCATGATCACCAGGTGGTTCTTGGCACCCGCCATGCACTGCACGCGCTTCAGGTTCTGGGTGCCCAGGCGGTAGACATGCTGGCCGACGGGGACTGAGCCGACGAACGAGATCGCTTTGGTGTCTTTGTGTTCGATCAGCGCATTCACCTGATCTTTGCCGCCATGAACGATCTGCAGGATGTCCTTCGGGAAGCCGCACTCGTAGAAGAGTTCCACAAGTCGGTTGGGCGTCATCGGATCCTGCTCGGACGGCTTCAGGATGAACGTATTGCCCGCCGCGATGGCCAGCGGGAACATCCAGAGCGGAATCATCGCGGGAAAGTTGAACGGCGTGATCCCAACGCAGACGCCCAGTGGCTGAATGTAGCTGTAGGTGTCGATCCCGCGCGCCACGTTCTCAGCCGTCTCACCCATCATGAGCGAGGGGATGTTGCAGGCCTGCTCGACAACCTCGATCCCGCGCCAGACGTCACCCTGCGCGTCGGCAAACACCTTGCCCGTTTCCTGGCAGATGATTTCGGCAATCGCGTCCTGCTCTTCCTTCAGCTTCGCCTGATAGAGCATCAACAGTCGCGCACGCTCCGGGGCGGGGACCTGCCGCCATTCCGCGAACGCAGCCTTGGCCGCCGCCACCGCCTGATCGATCTCGGCCATGGTCGTCTGGGGGGCATGGACGAGCACGCCCTGGGTTGCCGGATTCGTGACGGGAATGGACTCGGTCGAGGCGCTCTGACGGAATCCGCCGTCGATGTATACCGGAAGGTTGTCTGCCATGGGTGTTAGCTCCTTACGTGCCTGAACCATGCTGGTTTTGCGGGCCGGGAGCGTACCACAGAGGCCCCAGCAGCAGGTTTGGCGTACCCGTCGGTCGGGAATCTTTACCCCCGAGTGCAAATTCCTGGCGACACAGCCCTGCTGTAAGAGCCGCTAACCATTTAGTCGAGGCGCTCCCACTCGATGCCCGACTCACCCCGGGCTTCGAGCCAGGCGTTGCATTGCGAGAAGTGTTTGCACCCGAAGAACCCGCCATGCGCTGAAAGCGGTGAAGGGTGCCGGGCTTTGAGTACCAGGTGTTTCGACGCATCGATCACCGAACCCTTTTTCTGTGCATACGCTCCCCAGAGCATGAAGACGATGCCCGAGCGTTGCTCTGACAGCCGTCGCACGATCAGATCGGTGAACGTCTCCCAGCCTTTGCCCTGATGCGACGCCGCGCGACTGCGCTCAACCGTCAGCACGCTGTTGAGGAGCAACACCCCCTGCCGCGCCCAGTGTTCGAGGCATCCGTGTGAGAACGGTGTACCCGGCAGCGCCAGGTCCTCCTTGATCTCGCGAAAGATGTTCAGCAGCGAAGGCGGCGGCTTCACACCGCGCGGCACAGAAAAACACAGTCCATGCGCCTGACCCGGTCCGTGGTAGGGATCCTGTCCCAGGATGACCACCTTCACTGCGTCAAAAGGCGTCGAATCAAGTGCGTTGAACCAGAGGCTGGCGCGTGGATACACGACTTTGCCCGACTCGCGTTCGGCCGCCAGAAATGCCCGAAGTTCCTGCATGTACGGCTGCCCGAACTCGCCCCCGACCTGCGCGAGCCAGCTGGGTTCGAGGTTCACGCCGCCCGCCATGCCGTGTCAGCGCCGGGGGCGCATGTGCGGAAAGAGCACCACGTCGCGAATCGAGGGTGAATCGGTGAAGAACATCACGAGCCGGTCGATCCCGAGACCCTGGCCCGCGGTCGGCGGCAGCCCGTACTCGAGCGCCGTGATGTAGTCATCGTCGAAGTGCATCGCCTCGGCGTCACCGGCCTCACGTGCCTCGACCTGACCGCGGAATCGTTCCGCCTGATCGTCCGCATCGTTCAACTCGGAGAAGCCATTACCGAGTTCCTTGCCCATGAGGAAAATCTCGAAACGATCGGTGATCCCGGGATTGTCGTCGTTGCGCCGCGCCAGCGGGGACACCTCGGTCGGGTGCTGGGTGATGAACGTCGGCTGCTCGATGTGGTCTTCGACCAGCGCCTCGAACAGTTCCATGATGAGTTTGCCCAACCCCCAGGCACTGTTGACCTCGATGCCACGGCTTTTGGCGAGCGATCGGGCCTTGCCGAGGTCGGTCAGCGAATCCGGTTCGATCCCGGGATTGTGCTGCAGGATCGCTTCTTCCATCGTCAGGCGCGCAAACGGCTGGCCGAAGTCGATTGTGGTGTTCTGGTAGACGAACTCGGTCGAGCCGAGCACCTCCCGCGCAAGGCCGCGCAGCATGTCTTCGGTCAGGTCCATCAGGTCGTTGAAGTCCGCATAGGCCTGATAGAACTCGAGCATCGTGAACTCGGGACTGTGCTTGGTACTCATCCCTTCGTTGCGGAAATTGCGGTTGATCTCGAAGACACGCTCGAAGCCGCCCACCACCAGCCGCTTGAGATTGAGCTCAGGCGCGACCCGCAGATACATGTCCACATCGAGTGCGTTGTAGTGGGTCACGAACGGCTCGGCAGTCGCGCCGCCGGGTGTCGACGCCATCATGGGCGTCTCGACCTCCATGTAGTCACGGTCGATGAAATAGCGGCGAATGCCGTCGATGATCTTCGTGCGCTTGATGAAGACGTCGCGCGCTTGCTCGTTCACGATCAGGTCGAGATAGCGCTGGCGATAGCGCGTTTCGGTGTCTTTGAGTCCGTGGTGTTTCTCCGGGAGCGGGCGGAGCGACTTCGTCAACAACCGGAGCGCCGTGACGCGCACCGACAGTTCCCCTTTGTTGGTCCGCATCATGGTGCCGGTCGCACCAACTATGTCGCCAATGTCGAGGTCTTTGAATGCCTCGAACGCGTCCTTGCCAATGACGTTCTGGCGCACGTAGAGCTGAATCCGGCCGGAGACGTCCTGCAACGTGATGAAGCCTGCCTTGCCCATGAGGCGCCGCAGCATGATGCGGCCAGCGACAGCCACCTCGTCGGTTGATCCTTCGAGGGCGTCCTTGTCCTTGTCAGTGAACAGGTCGTGCAGCTCGACCGCCCTGTGCGAGCGGCGGAAGTCGTTGGGGAACGCGTTGCCCTGCTCCTGCAGTCGCGCGAGCTTCTCGCGCCGCGCGGCAATCAGTTCGTGTTCTGACGGTTCGTCCGCCTGGCCGTCAGCGGCACCCGTTTCGTCGTTCACTGTCTACAGCCCTGCCTTGAGACTTGCCTCGATGAATCCGTCCAGGTCGCCGTCCAGCACGCCGCCGGTGTTGGAGTTCTCGACGTTCGTGCGGTGATCCTTGATGCGCGCCGAGTCGAGAACGTAGGAACGGATCTGACTGCCCCAGCCGATGTCGGACTTCGCGTCTTCGACGAGCTGCTGCTCCTCGCGACGTTTGAACTCCTCCATCTCATAGAGCTTCGCGCGCAGCTGCTTGATCGCCATGTCCTTGTTCTTGTGCTGGGAGCGCTCGCTCTGGCACTGCACGACGATCCCGCTCGGTTCATGGGTCAGGCGGATTGCCGAATCGGTCTTGTTGACATGCTGCCCACCGGCACCGCTCGCGCGGTAGGTGTCGACACGCACTTGGTTCATGTCGAGGTCAATCTCGATGTCGTCGTCGAGTTCCGGCGATACGAACACGGACGCAAACGAGGTGTGGCGGCGGTTGCCGGAATCGAACGGCGAGTTCCTTACCAGTCGATGCACGCCTGTTTCGGTACGCAGCCAGCCAAACGCGTAGTCACCCTGGAAGTGAATCGTCGCCCCTTTGACCCCGGCGACCTCGCCCTGTGAGCATTCCATCAGCTCGGTCTTGAAGCCTTTGTTCTCACCCCACCTGAGATACATCCGGAGCAGCATTTCAGCCCAGTCCTGGGCCTCGGTACCGCCGGAGCCCGCCTGAATGTCAACGTAGGCGTTGTTGGGATCCATCTCGCCAGCGAACATCCGCCGGAATTCGAGGACTTCGAGCTCGGCGGTCATCCGGTCGAGTTCGCCCGTGACCTCGTCCATCAACTCTTCGTCATCTTCCTCTGCAGCGAGCTCGACCATCTCGTCCGCGTCACCCAGACCGGCATCGAGGGTCTCGATCGTCCTGACGATGAGTTCGAGGGAGGACCGCTCGCGACCGAGCTTCTGCGCGCGCTCGGCATCTTCCCAGACGGAAGGGTCCGCGAGTTCGAGCTCTACTTCTGCGAGGCGGTCTTTCGAATGAGCGTAGTCAAAGATACCTCCGGAGCACGTCCACGCGCTCTTTCAGATCCTTGATGCGGGCAAGAAAGGCGGTGACTTCGATCATGACGGCTTCCGTGAGGGCTCGAAACGGTGAAACAGGAGGAGCGCCATTGTAGCGGCGGGACCCGGGCACGTCACGACTTCAGTCGCTCCGCCCCCAGTCCTCGGCTGCCGGAGCGTCCCGGGCCTAGGAGCCTGTGACGCTCCGGAACGCGGCACGGACCTGCTGATCCGCGCCGCCCACCACACAGGGACCGTGGCCGGTCACAAGGTTCTCGAACGACAGTTCTGCGAGGCAGACTCAGCTTTTGCCTCAGCGCATCGCCCGACAGCTTCTGGAAGCGCCGCCACATCGGCGGCACGATGACGCCTCCCTTGAAGCCCATGGCCGACATCATCAGCTTGCCGCCGAACGAGGCAAATTCCGTATCCGCCTGATTCTGCACCGCATCGCAGGTCACGAGCGTACCGCCCGCGGCGGGCCCCAATACGCCGCTTCGCGCCAGCCATCGGTCGCGCCGAAGTCGATCACTTCGCCTCCGGCAACGGGACCCTCTCCCGTCAGGGGATTGCCGGGCGCGATGCCGTCCGGCTTCGAGTCCGGCAGCGTCCATGTCGTCGGCTGGTAGCAATCCTCGTACCAGGGCTCATCGATGCCGTGGGATTCACTGAGCTTGACGAGATGCGCGACCGGCCCGAGCGATTCGAACTCAGCCTGTCCCGCGTCATCCATGCGCGTCGCATTCAGGACGACAAGCCTGTCGTCCGAGGTCAGAACCGTCATTGTTCGCCCGATCATCATGC
>MDTE01145019.1_pt1 | contig 10787 bp, 10 predicted proteins | sample 811231 | NCBI WGS metagenome assembly MDTE01 (sample SAMN05326651, study PRJNA326480) | marine metagenome | isolation source: seawater | place: Indian Ocean: Red Sea | collected 2010 | reverse complement strand
GAACAAAAGAAAAAACTTGGAGCCAACGCAATTTTGGCTACTTCAATAGCCACGTGTAAACTTGCTGCTATTGAAAAAAAAACTTCTTTATTTAAACATTTGGCAAATTCAAAAAATTATCAACTACCAATTCCACTTTTAAATATCATTAATGGCGGAGTACACGCAAAAAATAATCTGGATATTCAAGAATTCATGATACGCCCGGGAAAAATAAATTCGTTTTCTGAAGCTATAAAAAAAAGTTTTTTGGTAATTCAAAACCTAAAAGGAATGATTGATACTACAAATGTTGGTGATGAAGGTGGTTTTGCACCTAATCTAGATAAAGCCGACGATGCAATTAAATTAATAATACAGGCAATAGAAAAATCTGGATTTAAGCCAGGAGAAGATGTTTCAATTTGTTTAGATGTTGCCGCAAATGAATTAAGAGAGGCAAAAACAGTAGAATATTACTCTGAATTAATAAAAAAATATCCTATTAAGTCAATAGAGGATCCTTTTTCCGAAGATGATTGGGAATCGTGGAAAAAACTTACAAATAAAACAGATATTCAGATTGTAGGCGATGATTTGTTTGCAACTAACGTAACGAGATTAAAGAGAGGTATAGAAGAAAAATCAGCGAATGCAATATTAATTAAATTAAATCAAATTGGTACAGTTACTGAGACTTTACAAGCAATTAATTTGGCGCAAGAAAATAATTTCGAAACAATAATATCGCATCGATCCGGGGATACTGAGGATACTTTTATAGCTGATTTGGCTGTTGCTACAAATTCATCTCAAATTAAAACAGGATCATTAGCAAGATCCGAGAGAGTGGCTAAATATAACCGTTTATTAAGAATAGAAGAGGAGCTTGGAAATTCTGTAAAAATGGCTAAAGTTTAAATATATGAGATTAATTAGAATTATTAATGAAAAAAAATTTACACTAGTTAGTGTTTTTTTACTCCTATATGTAGCACTTAATCTTTTTGATGGTGAGAGAGGGCTTATTTCATATTACGAAAAAAAAGAATTAAAACGTGAACTTATTACAGAAAAAAATATGTTAATTAAAAATTTAAATTTAGCCAAAAAAAAAAATAGTTTATTAACCGAAAATTTAGATTTAGATTTCCTTGAAACTCTTCACAGAAAAAAATTTGTTTTTGGAAAGCCTAATGAAACCATTTATATTTATGAATAAAGTTAAGGTCAGACACCCTGAGAAAATTAATAATCCAACTAATCCCATTAAAAAAAAACCTATCTGGATTAGAACTAAAATATTAGATACTAAAGAATATTTTAAAACCAAAGCTATTATTAACAAAAAACAACTTCATACAGTTTGTCAGGAAGCTAAATGTCCTAACATATCTGAATGTTGGAGTAAAAGGCATGCTACCTTTATGATAATGGGAGATACTTGTACTCGTGCATGTGCTTTTTGTAATGTAATAACCGGAAAACCAAAAGCTCTGGATCCTCTTGAGCCAATAAAAATAGCTTATGCAACTAAAGAACTAAATCTTAAACATGTAGTAATAACCTCAGTTGATAGAGATGACCTTGATGATGGCGGCTCGAATCATTTTGCTAAAGTTATATTTGAAATTAGAAAAATTAATAAAGATACGACCATAGAAGTTTTAACACCAGATTTTTTAAGAAAAGGAGATGCCTATAAAAAAGTTGTTCAAGCAAACCCTGATGTTTTTAATCATAACATAGAAACAGTTCCAAGTTTGTATAGGAGTGTTCGTCCTGGATCTAGATACTTTGCTTCCTTGGATTTATTAAAGAATGTTAAAGAAATTAATAAAAAAATATTCACAAAATCTGGAATTATGGTGGGACTTGGAGAAAAAAAAGATGAAGTACTTCAAGTAATGGATGATCTGTTGACGGCTAAAGTGGATTTCTTAACTATTGGACAATATTTACAACCTACACCAAAACATTACCCTTTGAGTCGTTATGTTACTCCTGATGAATTTAATGAATTAAGAGAAATAGCTTTATCTAAAGGTTTTTTAATTGTAGCCTCATCACCCCTTACTCGTTCATCATATCATGCTGATGAAGATTTTTCTAAAATGAAAAAATTGAGAGAGCAACAATCTCAATGCCATTCGCTTCAATAAAGAAAAATATACCCTGCTCTAAGGAAAAATTAATCAAAATGGTTCTTGATATAGAAAAATATCCAGAATTTGTACCTTGGTGTCTTGATGGAAAGATACATAGTAAAAATGATAAAGGAGAAAAAATTGAGATTACAGCAGATCTTACAATAGGAAAAAGTTTTTTTAATGAAACTTATAGAAGTTTTGTAACATATGAAAAATCTTCAGATTTAATTTATGTAACTAATATTAATGGTCCTTTAAAACATCTTGAAAACAAGTGGTTTTTTAAACAAAAAGGAGAAAATAGTGAAATAGAATTTCAAATTGATTTTGAACTAAAAAATAAAATTCTAAACATGCTAATGATTAAATCTTTTGACATAGGCTTAAAAAAAATAGCTGATGCATTTGAAAAAAGAGCTATTGAACTATTTCAAAAAACTTAAGATTAGATGTAAAGATTTATTAACCGCTGCTTTTTGAATTTGAGATCTATTTTTCTTTTTAAACAAGTATTTTTTTATCATCATTTTGCTATCTTTTTTAATGCCTATATAAACCAATCCTACAGGTTTTTTTTTAGATCCACCTTTCGGGCCAGCTATTCCTGTAATAGCCAAAGACATTTTGTTTTTTCCTATCTTGCTTACATTTTTAGCCATAGCCTTACAAACTTCTTCACTTACTGAACCGTATTTTTTGATAATTCTTTCAGAAATTTTAAGAACTTTAATCTTAGATTGATTAGAATAAGTAACTAAACCAAGATTAAATACTTTAGAAGACCCACTTACAGAAGTAATAGCGCTTGAAAGCATTCCACCAGTGCAAGATTCTGCAAAAGAAATTTTTATCTTATTTTTAATTAGTTTATGTATTATTTTTTTACAAATAGATTTCATTCTTTATCCACCAAAAAAGAAAAGTGCTAAGCTTAAAATTATAATTGCATAGAGACCTGCAAATACATCATCAAGCATAATACCTAAGGATCCTTTAATATTATTATCTATGTAATTAATAGGATATGGCTTCCATATATCAAACAATCTGAATAATAAAAAAGCAGAAACAAAATAATATATATTTGGAAGAGGGTATAGAGTTTCGTATATTGGAATAGCTAACAATGGCATCATCTGTCCCGCCACTTCATCTATAACTATTTCTTGTGGGTCATCTGAATTAAATTCATTAAATGAGTTATTTATTGCTATTAAAGAATAGAAGAAAATAGCTAAAGTGATTAGGAATATAGTAGTAAAATTAAAAATATTAATTAATAATAAAAATAAAAAAAAAGTAATAAAAGAAGCTACTGTTCCAGGCGCAAATTTTATTTTTCCAACAAAAAAAAATGTTATAAAAAGTAAATTGAATTTTCTAATCATTATATGTAACCGAAACTATAACTTCAGATGCTATAGCTTTTCCTCTACCAATTAAACCAAGTTTTTCTGTTGTCTTGCCTTTAATATTTATTTGATTAGGACTTATTTCACATAACTTACTTATAGTTTTAATCATTTTTTTTGAATATTTTTTAATTTTAGGTTTTTCAGCAATAATGTTTATATCGATATTGTTTATTGAATAATTTTTAGATTTAATTAAATCAATTACTTTTCTAAGCAGGATCGTAGATCTAATATTTTTATATTTTTTATTTTTATTAGAAAATAATTTACCAATATCTCCCATCCTGCAGGCGCCAAGCAAACTATCTATAACAGCATGTAATACAGGATCAGCATCGGAATGGCCCTCCAACCCAAGATTAAAAGGTATTTTTATGCCTCCTAAATATAATTTTTTTTTTTTAATCAATTTATGAATATCAAAACCAATGCCAGTAAAAGTTTTTCCTTTTTTTAGGGATTTTAAAATATCTAAATCTTCTTTATCTGTTATTTTTAAATTTTTTTTACTACCATTTGTAGCAAACACTTTTTCTCCATAGATAGTAAATAAAGCTGAATCATCGTCAAAAGGTTGATCGATGTTTTCCGCGTGTTTTTTATAAATTTTAGTGAAAGTAAAACCCTGTGGTGTTTGAGAAAATCCTAAAGTAGAACGTTGAATATTTTTAAAGATTAAATTTTTTTCAAAACGTTTTGTTGCATCATTTGTTTTAATTATCGGCACAACAGCATGGTTATAATTAAGTTTGTTAATTATTTCATTTATAAGTCTTCTGGAAGGATTAGGTCGAGCAACATCATGAATTAATACTTTTTTACAATTCATTTTTTTAATTTTTTTTAAGGCAATAAAAGTAGATTCTTGTCTAGTTCTACCCCCTGTGATTTTTATTGTGTTTTTAAGATATAATTTTGATAAGTATTTTTTGTGCTTTTTATTATAAACTATTACAGTTTTTTTGATTTTATTAATACCAGCAAAGCTTTCATATGATAAATCAAGTATACTTTTGCCATTAACCTTAACAAAGGGCTTAGGTACTGTAGATTTAAGTCTTTTGCTTTCTCCTGCCGCTAATAATATAAGAAATAAGCTCATATTATTTAAATTTTGTTATATTTACTATAAATATTAATTATTATTCAACAAATGATTCATATCATCAAAAGGTACAAATGGGTAATAGCAACGTCATTAATATGTATACTGTTTGGTATATTAACCTTTTTTACTTTCATAAATCAAAGTTCGATTCTATTAAAAGATTTAGATTTACAGATATTACTTACAGCTGATTTATTTTTATTACTAATATTTTTTACTCTTATTATAAGAGAAACATATAAAATTTTAAAAGAAAGAAAAAGTAAGAAATTAGGTTCCGAGACAAGTTCAAGATATTTCATTTTTTTTACAACCACTACTTTATTGCCATCGATCTTAATTGCAATTTTATCTTTAGTTTTATTTAATGTGGGTTTGCAGAAATATTTTGACGATAAAATTAAATCGGTTGTAAATAATTCAGCAGAAGTAGCAAAAAATTATGTAGATCAAGCTAGAAATTCTGTTGAAACAGATATTTCGTTAGTAGTGTTAGATATAAATAGAAATACAGAGTTATATTACACAAATCCAAATCAATTTTTAAAAGTATTAATTACTCAGCGTTTTTTAAGAAAACTAGATGAGGTGCATTTGCTTGATAGTTCAGGAAATATTATTATGTCCAACGTTATTGACCCTTCAATAAATTTTGTACCTCCTCCCGAAGAAGCTTTTAATATGGTTTTAAATGGAAGACCGGTGAGAATAACTGACCCTAATACAAATAGAACATCTGCATTAATTAAATTAGAAAATTTTATAGATACATATCTTTATATAGTAAAATTTTTAGATCCTCAGGTTATACAATATTTACAACAAACAAACGAGGCTGTTAGTTTCTATTTTACTGTTCAAGATAGCAAAACAGGCATAAAGATTACATTTGCTTTTATTTATTTGCTTATTGTTTCCCTTCTGCTTTTCCTTTCAATAATAATTTCAATAAATTTTTCTACTAGACTTACTGGACCGATAATAAATCTTATTCGCGCTTCAGAAAAAATAAGTTTAGGAGACTTAACGGCTAAAGTTCCAAAAATTGAAGCTGATAGGGAATTTGAAAAATTAAACGAAAATTTTAATTTGATGATTGACAGATTAAAAAAACAACAAGATAAACTTTTATTAACCGAAAGGCATTTAGCTTGGGAGAACGTAGCCAGAAAACTAGCTCATGAAATAAAAAATCCTCTTACACCAATTCAATTATCTATAGATAGAATCAGAGATAAATACTTGAAAAATTCTCAAAATGATAAAGATTTTTCAAAATATTTAGATACGATCACAAAACAAATTCATGATATTGAGCACTTAGTAACTGAATTTTCCGATTTTGCTAGAATGCCAAAACCTACATTTAAAAAAACTAATTTAAATAGTATAATATCTAGAGCGATAAATTTACATGAATTATCTGAAACTCATATTAAATTTATTTATCCAAAGAAAAGAAAAGAAATTTATATAGATTGCGATCAAGAACAAATCAATAGAGTCTTAATAAACTTGCTAAAAAATTCTATTGAGTCAATTAATGAAAGAAAACAAAAAAACCCTGATTTTAGAGGAAAAATTAACGTGGATATTGATGAGGATAGAGACTATATATACCTTACTGTTGAAGATAATGGATTAGGCTTTGACAAGATTGATAAAATTAAAATGGTGAATCCATATTTTACTACCAAGAAAAAAGGCACTGGTTTAGGGTTGGCTATAGTAACAAAAATTATAAATGATCATAATAGTTTAATTACTTTTAAATCAATAGAAGATGGTGCCAAAGTAGAAATTACGTTACCAAAAAAATTATGAATAAAGAAATTTTAGTAGTCGATGATAATTCTGATATCAGGTTATTAATTTCTAGCATTTTGAAAGATAATGGTTTTTCTGTAAGAGAAGCTGCAAATTTTGATCAAGCCAAAAATGAAATCGATAAGAAGATTCCAAATGTGGCAGTAATAGATGTAAAACTTGATAAAGGAGATAATGACGGAATTGAATTATTGGCATACTTAAAAAAGCAAGATGATGATGTTCCTGTCATAATGATTTCCGGTCATGCAAACGTTCAAATGGCTGTTGATTCACTAAAATTAGGTGCTTTTGAATTTTTGCAAAAACCATTTTCATCTGAAAGACTTTTGAACTTTGTTAATAGAGCTTTAGAAAATTTAGATTTAAAGAAAGAAAAACAAATATTAGAAAGTAAGCTTTTTCACTCTTATGATATAATTGGTGAAAGCCAAGCAGTTGAAAAAGTAAAAAATTTAATAACTAAACTAAGCAATACAGAAAGCAGAGTTTTTATAACTGGACCAGCTGGATCAGGAAAAGAACTTGTAGCTAGACAAATTCATAAACAATCAACAAGATCTTCAAAGCCTTTTGTAGTAGTTAATGGAGCCTTGTTAGATCCTGAAAAATATGAGTTAGAACTTTTTGGAGTTGAAAGCTCAGATGGTATAACAAACCATGGATTTTTTGAGAAAGCCAAGGATGGTACTTTGTTGATTGATGAAGTTTCAGAAATTCCTTTAGAGACACAGGCAAAAATTTTAAGAGTTTTAATAGATCAAAAATTTAAAAGAGTTAATGGAACCAAAGAGATAAATGTAAATGTTAGAATAATTAGCACTACAAGTAAAAATATTAGAGAAGAAGTAGATCAAGGAAACTTCCGAGAAGATTTATATCACAGATTAAATGTGGTACCAATTTTTTTACCTGCTTTAAAGGATAGGGCAGAAGATATCCCTCTTTTGTTAAAATATTTTTCTAAGAAAATATCTGAATTGAATGGAATTAATGAGATTAAACTTGATACAGATTTTGATTTATTTTTTAAATATGAATGGCCTGGCAATGTAAGAGAATTAAGAAATTTAGTAGAAAGAATATCTATATTAGCTGTAAATGAAAACAAAACTAATATCAGTAGTATTGTTAAAGATGCATTATCACAAAAAAATCTTGAAAATAACTCTAACTCATACGAAAATGTTTTGTCTTACCCATTAAAAGAAGCTAGGGAAAAGTTTGAGAAAGATTATTTAACATCTCAGTTAAAAAAACATAAGGGAAATATTTCAAAAACAGCTTCTTTCATAGGCATGGAAAGATCAGCTTTGCATCGTAAATTAAGAACATTAGGTATTAAAGGCGTAAATTAAAATGAATATAATTATATGTGGAGCTGGGAAAGTCGGCTTTTCGATTTCTAAACAATTATCTGCCCAAGGCCACTCAATAACTGTAGTAGACCAATCCAGTGCGCTCATTGAAAAAATAAATGAATCTCAAGATGTTAAAGGTATAGTTGGTAGAGCCACTTACCCTTCAGTTTTAGAAAAAGCTGGAGCAGAAGATTCAGATATGATTATAGCTGTAACACAAAACGATGAGACTAACATGGTTATATGCCAGGTAGCTTATTCGATTTTCAAGATAAATAAAAAAATTGCTCGTATAAGAGGACAAGAGTTTTTGGGAGGTAAATGGGGAAAATTATATGGAGAATCTAATCTTCCAATTGATGTAGTTATTTCTCCTGAATTAGAAGTAGCAAAGTCACTCCAGAGAAAACTAGATGCTCCTGGGGCTCTTGATAGCGTTCCATTTGCAGGGGGGAAAATAAAAGTTCTAGAAATTGATGTTAATGAAAAGTGTTTATTAGTTAACACAGAATTAAGTAAACTTACTGGAAAATTTCCAGATCTTAAAGCAAATATACTAGGAGTTATAAGAGGAGAAAAATTTTTAATTCTTAAAAAAAAAGACAAATTACTAATTAACGATAAAGCTTTTGTAGTAGTAAATGCTTCGCAAATTAACGCGACTCTTTCAGCTTTTGGTCATGAAGAAAAAATGGCAAAAAAGATTCTTATTATTGGAGGAGGAAATATTGGTTTTAACCTAGCAAAAAATTTAGAGAATGATTCTGAGGGTGTAAGAGTAAAAATTATAGAAAAAGAAAAAGAAAGAGCTGAATTTATAGCTAATGAACTTAATAATACTATTGTTATAAATGGAGATGGGTTAGATGAAGATGTTTTAAAAGAAGCTAATATAGAAGAAGCCGAAACAATTTTATCATTAACAAATGATGATGAGGACAATATTATGGTCAGTGTCCTCGCGGAGAAAAATAATCCCAATAAGAGAACAATAGCATTGGTTACTAAACAGAACTATAGTCTATTGCAATCTTCTCTCAAAATTAATGATTTGGTTGACCCACGACAAACTACTATATCTACAATATTAAAACATGTGCACAAAGGAACAATCGAAACAGTCTATACGCTTTTAGACGGAGAATATGAATTTATAGAAGCTGAAATTTTAGAGACCTCAGAGCTTATTAGTAAATCTATTAAAGATTCTGATCTTCCAAAAGAAATAAGAATAGGAGCTATTGTAAGAAAAAAAGAGGTTATTATACCTAAATCAGATTTTGTTTTTGAAAAAAAAGATCTAGTTGTTTTCTTAACTAAGAGAGAACATTTAGCAAAAGTAGAGAGTTTATTTAGGATAAGTTCATTAATTTAATGAATTACAAAAGCATACTGTTCTTTATAGGAATTTATTCGTTAATAATTTCATTTTTTTCAATTTTAAATATTTTTTATTCTATATATTTTGATTTTATTATTGGGCTTAATTCTTACTTAATAACATTTTTTATTTCTTTTATAATTGGACTTTTATTTTATTTCTTGGGACGCAATCACAGCAAAGAGGTAACTTTAACAGATCAAATTTTTTCTATTATATTAATTTTTATTTTTATTCCGTTCCTTACTAGTATTCCTTATTTTGATAGCATTTATGACTTCAATTTTTTAAATTCTTATTTTGAATCCGTCTCTGGATTTACTGGAACTGGATTTTCCATTATTAGAAATGTAGAAGATATTGATCAACCCCTTATTTTATGGAGATCCAGCTCTCAATGGATTGGCGGATTAGCTTTTTTGTTAGCAACAATAGGAACAATTGGATCTAAACAAATAAAAATTAAACCAGCTTATTTAATAGCAGGGGGGGCTTCAGGAAGAAATTTTTACAATAATTTTAATTATAATTTCTTTAAAATTGGAATAATTTATTTTGCATCAACTATTTTTATTATTTTTTTATATAGTTTAATTGGCTTAAGGCTATTCGATTCATTTAATTTAGCTTTTACCAGTGTTTCTTCTGGTGGCTTTATACCTAGTAATAATTTATCCAGTATTTTAAAAACGGATTTGCAAGTCTTTATTTTTGCTTTTAGTTTATTATTTCCAATATTTAATTTTTTCTTATTATACGACATGACCTTTAGGCAATTTTCATTTAGAAAAAATCAGGAAGATGTACACTTAACTTTTTTAATAATAATATCTACTTTGGTTTGTTATTTTTTTATAATTCCAAAAGAGGGTTTTGCTAATGTTTTATTTGCTGTTACTTCTTCGATTTCTACATCAGGAATAACAACTTATTCTTCAAATGAAGATTTATCCTTATTTTTTATATTATTAGCAATTACCGGAGGATCTTTAATATCAACTTCATCCGGCTTTAAATACACGAGAATTTATATTCTTCTTAAAATTTCTTACCAAGAAATTTATAGATTAGTTAAACCGATTAATATCATTGATAAAAATTTATATAATTCAGAAGCAAAAATTGACGATCAAGATGTTAAAATAGCTTTTTTAGTTTTTCTTATATTTATTATATCTATATTTGTTTTATCCAGTATATTAGCTCTTGATTATTTAACTTTTGAAGATTCTTTTAAACTATCTATATTAACTCTTACTAATACTGCAAGTTCAGCATTATATGGAATGCAAAATTTGAATTTTTTAGATTTGAATAATTTCACAAAAATGTCATTAATTCTTTTTATGGTATTGGCTAAAATTGAACTAATTGCTTTAATATATTTAATTAAAAAGTTTATTTTTAGGGAATAAATTATGTCAAACATACTGATTATAGGAGCAGGGGCAATGGGAACAGCATTTGCTTATCCATGTTTAGATAATAAACATAATGTATTAGTAGTTGGCACACATTTGGAAAACGATTCAATTGATGAAATTAACCGAACACATTTTCATCAAG
>MDTE01113557.1_pt1 | contig 10788 bp, 7 predicted proteins | sample 811231 | NCBI WGS metagenome assembly MDTE01 (sample SAMN05326651, study PRJNA326480) | marine metagenome | isolation source: seawater | place: Indian Ocean: Red Sea | collected 2010 | reverse complement strand
GTGGTGCCCGTCGGCAATATAGAGGGTCGGCACCCCGGCGAACGCCTCGACGAGTGCCGCCGTCAACTCCGCCGGCGCACGCCAGACCGTGTGCTGCACCCCATCGGCCGCCGCGAAGTCGAACAGCGGCGCCGCGAGCGAGACCTGTCCGACGAGCTCGTCGACGGTCGGCTGCTGTCGATAGGTGAGGAAGACGACGCCGGTCTGGGCGCCGATGGTCTCCATATGCCGCGTACGGTCGTCCTCCTTGTCGGGACGGGTCTTTTCGTGCTTCTTGATGACACCGCTGTCGTACTCGTCGAGGGAGTAGCAGCCGGCGACCCCGGTCTGCTCGTGCTGACCGTCGCGCAGTCGGTAGACGTAGAGCGAGGCGGTGTCTTCGACCACCAGCGGTGCCTGCGCGCGGAGCGTGGCCAGGTTCGACCGGGCCCGCTCGTAGACGACCGTGGCATACGGATCGGTCTCGTCCGGCAGGTCGATCTCGGGTCTCGTTACGTGCAGGAAGCTCAGGGGTACATCAGCCGCCAGTGAACGCGCCTCGGCGACATTCACCACGTCATAGGGCACCGATGCCACTTCGGACGCGACACCGGGGGCGGGACGTAACGCGCGAAACGGACGAACGACGGCCATGCTTCGGTCTCTCGATGAGGGGGGTGACCAAGGTGAGACAGGGGAGGACCCACGTCCCGCCTCACTCTATCAGGAGCACCGGCCAGATCGAAACCACGGCCGCGTCCGCGACCGGGGGCGGCTACTGGGTAGTGGCGACCGACGGCTCGTAGACGGGAGGCTGGCGTCCGGCCAGCTGGGCGATGGCGCGATCCCGCACCTCGAGGAACGCGTCCATCTGGGCGTCGGGAATCGGCTCGCCCGGCGGCATGTTGCGCAACTCGGTGAGCGGGTTGACGAACGTCCCGTTTCGTCGGATGCGATAGTCCAGGTGCGGTCCAGTCGAGAGGCCGGTCGACCCGACGTAGCCGATGACCGATCCCTGCGCCACGCGGGCCCCGCGACGCATGCCCTTGGCGAAGCGGGACAGGTGCAGATAGTAGGTCTCGTACCCGTTGTTGTGTCGTAGACGCACCATGTTGCCCGATCCACCGCTGTTGGCGGCCGAGACGACGGTGCCATTGGCCACCGCGATCACCGGCGTGCCGGTGGGCGCGCCATAGTCGACCCCCAGATGCGGACGATGCGTCCCCAGCACCGGATGCAGCCGACGATACGAGAACCGCGAGGTGACCCGGGGATCGAACCGGAAGGGCGACTTGAGGAACTGCCGCTTCAGGGACCGCCCCTCGGCGTCGAAGTAGGCCGGCGCCTCACCGGGCACCTCGAACCGGAAGCCGTACACCTGGCGACCATCGTTCTCGAAGGCGGCCGCGAGGATGTCGCCGTGGGTGATGTGGATCTCGTCACGCACGAACCGCTCGTACAGCACCGCGAAGTTGTCGCCCAGCCGGACTTCCGTGTTGAAGTCGATCTCCCCGCTGAAGATCTGGGCCATGTCCACGGCAATCTGGGTGTCGCCGCCTCCCGCCGTCACCGCCGCGAAGAGCGAGTTGTTCTGGCGGTTGATCTCCCCCCGCATCGCGACCTGTTCTCGTCGCTTCTCGTAGTCGACCAGCACGGCATCGAAGGCTGCCGCCTCGGACCGGCTCTCCACCTGGAGATACTGGTCGTCGTCGACGTGATATTCGAACCGCCGGAATCGACCGTCCGGACCGTAGACCAGCTTGTAGGGATGCCCCGAGCGGAGGTCGCGGGGGTCGAAGACCTCCCGGAGAGCCTCGACGAACTGATAGGCGAAGTCGCTCGGCATGTCGTGGGACGCCAGTAGCGTTGCCAGCGTCGCGTTGCGTGGCACCGCGTCCTCGACCACCTTGGTGTCCGGCTTGAGAAACACATCCGGGCCGCTGGTGGGCTCGGGCAGTGGGGGCTCTTCGAACGCACACCCGGACAGACCGACGACAAGCACCAGCGAAACCCACGACACCCGCCTGAACATAAGCTTCGGAGTGTAACACACTATCAACGTGAGACTTGCGGGATCGGCGGGTGCTCGCGTCGTCCCGGGCGAGGACGCGCAGCCGCGTGCAGCGGTCAGCCCGCGATCAACGTCTCGACCCGACCGGTCGACACGTCCACACCCCGCACGGCGTGGTTGTTGGTATCAGCGACATACACCCGACCGGCCCCGGCGGCCAGGCCGGCCGGCTCATGAAAACTCGCCGTCCCGGCGTCCCCATCGTCGAACCCTGGCCGCCCCGAGCCCGCCAGATGTCCGACCTCGCCGGTGCTCGGGTCGAGCCACTTGATCCGATGGTTGTAGGTGTCGGCCACGAAGAGGCGACCTTCGAGCCACGTCACGCCGAGCGGATGCTGGAACCGCGCTCCATCGCCCGCCCCGACCTCGTCGCCGAACTCGAAGAGGTCGCCACCGGCCAGCGTGCGCACCCGGTTCCGCGGCGGGAGATCGAGCTGTCGGATGACGTTCGACTCGCTATCGGCCACCCACACGACTCCGGCCGCCCCGGCCAGCCCTGAGGGCTGGGCGAAGGCGCTCTCGTCGAGGTCGCCGTCCTGGCGTGCCTCGCGGCCCGAGCCGGCGAAGGCGAAGACCAGGCCCTGGCTCACGTCCAGAGCCCAGAGCTGGTGCACCCCGGCCATGGCGATCAGCAGGAGTCGGCCCACCGGATGCAGGTCCCAGGGCGAGCTGAGGGCGGTCGCATCGGCGGCCCCGCCGCGATCGCCGGGTCGGCCCTGCGCGCCGGTCCCGGCGATGGTCGCCACCGTGCCGTGCACCGGATCAGCGGCTCGGATCAGATGGTTCCCGGTGTCGGCCACGAACACCAGGCCGTCCGCCGGCTGGACCGCTACGCCCTGGGGCCGACGAAACCCGCACCCGCCAGCGTCGCCGTCCGCGGCCGAGGGCTGGCCGCTCCCGAGCCGTCCAACCACCGCGCCGTCGGTCGTCGAGACCAGCACCTGGTGGTGGTTCGAATCAGTGACATACAGCCGGTCTCGCGGGAGGTCGCAGGCCAGACCGCCGGGAAAGGCCAGCGACCCGGTCGCAACCGATGTCGCCGTCCGGTCCCGACCGACCCGTCGGCCGCGGTCGAGCTCCCCGCGCTCGTCGAACACCTGGATGACGGCCGCGATCGCCCGGTCGAACTGCGAAAGATGACCTTCACCGGACGCCCCCGCCACCAGATAGCCGGCCGGGTCGATCAGGACGAGGGTCGGCCAGGCCCGGACGGTGTAGGCACGCCAGATCGCGTAGTCCGGATCACTGACGACCGGATGGGTGATCTCGTAGCGGTCGAGTATCCGACGCAGGTTGTCCGGGTCACGCTCGTTGGTGAACTTCGGCGCATGGACGCCCACCACCACCAGCTCGTCGGCATACGCCTCGGCCAGCCGGGCGAGACCGGGCAGCTGATGCAGACAGTTGATGCACCCGTAGGTCCAGAAGTCGAGGAGCACCACCTTGCCCCGCAGGTCCGAGAGGGTGAGTGGCGCATCGACGTTCAGCCACGCCGCACCCCCGGCGAGCTCGGGCGCCCGGACGGGACCCGCTTCGTCGATCGACCCGTCCGGGGGCGGTGCCGGATCGCTCACCCGCGCAGCTCTTCCAGCGTGCGGCGCACCAGGTCGGCATGCCCCTTGGCCCGGGCGCGCTTCCAGTGGTGGGCAACGGTGCCGTCGGGACCGATCAGCACGGTCGAGCGGATGACCCCGACCGTCTTCTTCCCGTACAGGACCTTCTCTCCGTAGGCACCGTAGGCGGACATGACCTTGTGATCGGGATCCGACAGCAGCGTGATCGACAGCCCATGCTTGTCGATGAAGCGACGATGGCTCTCGCCGTCATCAGGGCTGCAGCCCAGCACGACCGCGTCCAGCGCCTCGAACCCGGCCAGCCCTTCGGAGAAGTCACACGCCTGGATCGTGCATCCGGGCGTGTCGTCCTTCGGATAGAAGTAGAGCACCACCCACTGCCCGCCGAACGCCCGTATCCGCACCGACCCGCCGTCCTGGTCCTCCAACGTGAAGGCCGGTGGTTTCTTGCCAATCTCGACCATGTCTCGCTCCGTCGGCTCCGTTCGGTGTCCTCATCCCTCGACCAGTCGCACCGGCGCGCCGTCGCCGCGCGCGCGCGCCTCCCCGATCTCGGCCGCCTCGACGTAGCCGGCCGATCGGAGCGCATCGAGGCAGGCGTCCGCCCGCTCCTCGGGCACACCCGCCAGCAACCCGCCGGCCGTCTGTGGATCAAAGAGCAGCCGATAGCGCGGATCGGCCCCGAACCGGTCGACGTCCTCGACCGCCCGCCGGAGTCTCACATTGTGAGGATGCAGCGAGCTGAGCCACCCGGCCCTCGCGGTGTCCATCGCCCCGTCGAGCGTCGGAACGGTCGCGAGACCGAGCTCCACGTCGACGCCCGAGGCCCGCGTCATCTCCACCAGATGGCCCAGCAGACCGAAGCCGGTCACATCCGTACAGGCAGTCGCGCCATGCGACAGGAGCACCGCGGCGGCCTCGCGACTCGACTGCAGCATCGACCGGATGGCACCGTCGATCCAGCGCCCTTTCGCCCGCAGCCGCATATGGGCCGCGAACAGGGTCCCGGTCCCGAGTGGCTTGGTCAGAATCAACCGGTGACCGGGCCGCAGACCGGTCTTCCGGAGCGCACGGCCCTCCTCGACCAGGCCGGTCAACGACAGCCCGAGCGACAACTCGGCACCTTCCGACGTATGACCGCCGACCAGCGTCGCCCCCGCGTCGTTGAGCACGTCGACCGCCCCCGCCAGCAGGTCCACCAGCGTGTCCTCGACCTTGTGATCGAGTCCGAACGGCACCGTGGCCACCGCCAGCGCCGACTGCGCCTCGGCGCCCATGGCGAAGATGTCTCCGAGGCAGTGGTTGGCCGTGATCTGCCCGAAGACGTAGGGGTCGTCCACGATCGCCCGGAAGGCATCGACCGTCCGCACCTGGACCTTCCCCGGTGGCACGCGGATGATGGCCGCGTCGTCTGGAGCGTCGAGCCCGACCAGCACGTCGTCGCGTTGCACCGGCTGGAGTCGCTCGAGCACCCGTTCGAGCGGGGTCGCACCCACCTTCGAGCCGCAGCCACCACATCGCATCGCGGCGGTCGAGATCTCGGCCAGGACCTCGGGTGAGGCCAGTCCGGCATCGACGTCCGGTCCCTCGGCGGTGTGCATCTCCGGCAGGTCGCGATAGCGGCTCATGAAGCGCCGGTCGATCCAGTCCTTCCAGCGCCAGACCCAGCGTCCCTCGAACGCCCACCAGCCACGCGAACCGACCGCGTAGCGATCGCCGGTCGACACCAGTGTGAGAAATCGTCGCTGCGGGCGGAACGGTTTGAGCGGCCGGCCGAGCAGCGCGCGCCGGAGATTCGCGGTCAATGGCGGTCCTTGACGGACCGCGAACACGCCGGCCTTCTCGCGAGGGTGGTCGACGACGGCGGCCACGTCGCCCGCGGCAAAGACACCAGGGTGCGAGATCGACTGGAGCGTGGCGTCGACCTTGACGAATCCGGCGTCATCGACCGCAAGACCGGATTGACCCAGCCATGGGGCGGCGCCTGCCTGCGTCACCCAGAGGATCTCGTCGAGCTGGATCGTCGAGCCGTCGGTCATGGTCACCTGCCCCGGGGCGACCGCGGTCACCTTCTGGCCAAGATGCACCTCGAGCCCCTGACGCTCGAGCTGTCGGCGCAACCGGTCCCGCATCCCCCGGTTGTGTGTCGGCAGGATCGCCGAGCCGGCCCCGAACAGGTGCACTTCGGCGGACGAGCTCGACCGTCCGAGCGCGGTGAGCTGGTCACCCAGCGCATGGCGGACCGCCATCGCCAGCTCCACCCCACCGGCCCCGGCGCCCACGACCCCGACCCGCACCGCGCCGGACCGGGCGGCGACCCGCTCGGAGAGTCGGTCCCAGCGCTCGACGAAGTTGCTGATCGGTTTGACCGGCACCACGACCCCGGCCGCGCCGGGCACCTCGTCGAGTGATGGCGTCGCGCCGATGTTGATCGACAGCAGGTCGAATCGGATGGGCGGCCGGTCCGCGCACCGCACCTCCCGGCGCTCGAGGTCGAGACCGGCAGCCGACACGTGCACCAGCCTGGCCCCGGCGAATCGACACAACGGTCCCAGGTCGATGTGGACGTCGTCGTAGCCGTAGTGCCCGGCCACGAGCCCGGGCAACATCCCCGAGTAGGGCGTGTGGACATCGCGGGCCACCACCGTCAGCCGGACGCCCGGAATCGGTCGCATCCCGAACCGGCGGAGCACCGCGACGTGGGTGTGTCCGCCACCGAGGAGGACGAGGTCCTTGAGAATCGGGACGGGCGCGCTCTTCATCCCGACGCTCTCGTGAGGACGCGGGTCAGGGCGTCGCGAAATCGCGGGAGCGGTGGCAGCAGACTGAGCACCAGGAATGACTCGCGGGGAAAGTCGAAGAAGTAGCCAGGGTGAACGAGCACGCCGTCCTCCTCGGCCAGGCGGATCACGAGCGCCTCTTCCGAACCACGCGTCGGCACCTGGATGACAGCGTACCATCCGCCGTCCGCGCCAAGGTGCTGGATCGCCGGATAGTCCGGGAGGGTTTCGGCGAGGGCGCCGAGGTTCGCTCGCACCCGGTCGCGGATCTGGTCTGCGACCGGCCGGGCCGTCTCGAGCAGCGTCCCGAGCGCCAGCTGGACCGGCGTCGACACCGACAGATAGCTGTCGCAGATGAGCTCGAGCCGCTCGAGCGCCGGTCTCGCGAGACGGTCCGGACCACCCACCACGACCCACCCGAGCTTGAGCTGGGGCAACCCGACCGCCTTGGACAGCCCGCCCAGCGTGAACGTCAGCACGTCGGGGTCATCTACCAGGGCGCCTGACGGACCCGGGCGCGTCGGATCCCAGGGATAGCGGTCGAACACCTCGTCGCTGAGCAGCGCGATGTCGTGGGCCGCGGCGAGCGTCCGTAGCCGTTGCAGCTCGTCGGCCGTGACCCAGGAGCCCGTCGGGTTGTTCGGATTGACCATCAGCAGGGCCCGGACCCGCGGCTCGAGACGTCGCTCGACGCTGTCCAGGTCGATCTGCCAGCGACCGTGGTACTCGAGCGGGTAGGGGCTGGCGACGACCCCTTCCAACCGGGTGAGGTGGTCGAAGAGGGGATAGCTCGGCTGGGGCACCAGCGACAGGTCGCCCGGGTCGCAGAGCAGCTTGAACAGCAGCGCGTAGGATTCGCTGGTGCTCGCCGTGAGCACGATGCGCTCCGGCGACACCCGCACGCCGCGGTCGGCCAGCTCCTCGGCCACCGCTCGACGCGCCTCCGGATGGCCGAAGGGATGGGGACGATAGACGAGCCCGGCCGAAGCGCTCAGCGGCGCGAGCAGGTCCGGGGGATAGGTGAGGCCGACGGTGGTCGGATTGGAGGTCGTAAGGTCGAGGAGCTCGCGGCCCTCCGCGCGCAACCGGGCAAGGACGCGCGCCAGCCGGTTCGACCGCAGCGGTGGCACCCGAGCCGAGAACATGCCGGCACCAGGCGCCGCGGCGGCTATGCCTCGGACTCGTCCGACTCGGTGGCCGGTTCGGGGTCGAGCCGCTCGACGACCTGCCCGATCATCCGATGGAGCTGTTCGGCCACCGCCTTGTAGCGACGCGGCGAGCGGCCATACGGGTCGACGACCTCTTCGCCGGTCCCCACGAAGTCTCCGAGCATCTCGACCTGTGCGCTGAGTCGCATCGCCCTGGCGTCCTGCTCGGTACGACGATCCATGGCGAGCACCAGGTCGGCGGGCAGCCGACGCGACAACGGTCGGGCGCGATGCGCCGCTATCTCGAGTCCATAGGACCGCATCACCTCGACCGAATCCGTGCAGGGGAGATTGCCGTTCAGGGCGATCGTCCCGGCCGAGCCGACCTCGATCTGCTCGAGCTCGGGGTGTCCGTCCGCCATGTGGCGGAACAGCGCCTCGGCCATCGGGCTCCGACAGATATTGCCCGCACAGACGAACAGCAATCGGTTGACCTGGCTCATGGAGGACCCGCGCTCGAAGTCCCCGATTATAATCCCCGAACCCCGTCACAAGCAGGAGTGCGTCATGCCCCATCGCCCAGCGCCATCTCCGTCGTTGCTCACCGCGCTCGTCCTGGCGTTCACCACCGTTTCGGTGGCGGCCCAGACGCCACAGGCGTTCCTGACCCCCCCGGCCGAGATGGTCGATATCCTGGATGCGGCCCCGACCCCGGCGGCAGTGGTGAGCCCAGACGGCCTGACCGTGGCCATGCTCCACCGTCGGTCGATGCCACCCCTGGCGGCCCTGGCCGAACCGATGCTGGGACTGGCGGGCTACCGGATCAACCCTCGAACCAATGGCCCGCACGCCACGAGCCGCCGGAACGGACACCGCATCTCCGTGACCCGGATCGCGGATGGGAGCGAGCAGGCCTTCGACGCCCCGCCGGAGACGTCACTCAGCAGCCTGGAGTACTCACCCGATGGGAGCCGGCTGCTCTTCCTCCTGACCCGCTACAACGGGATCGAAGCCTGGATGATGGAGGTCGAGACGGGCCAGGCCAGACCACTCACCGACGCATCGGTCAACGCGGTCTGGGGAGACCCCTGCGACTGGCTCGACACGAACGCCACGGTGGTCTGTCTGGTCAAGCGGTCGGCTCGCGGGTCCCCACCGTCTCGACCCGAGGTTGCCGCCGGCCCCAACATCCAGCAACACGACGGAGGAGCGGCCCCCGTCCGGACCTATCAGGACCTGCTGCGCGATTCCCACGACGAGGCGTCATTCGACTACTACTTCGAAAGTCAGATCGCGACGATCGAGATCGCCACCGGACGTCGCACCGCCGTTGGACAGCCGGGGCTCTTTCGGCGGGTGAGCGCATCCCCGAGCGGAGAGTACTTCCTGACCGTCGAGGTGGAACGTCCCTACTCCTGGCTGGTCCCGGCGCGGAGCTTCGCGAGCGACGTCACCGTTCGGAACCGCAGCGGCGAGGTCGTGGCCGAGGTGGCACGCCTTCCCCTGGCCGATGCGGTGCCGATCGGCGGCGTCCCGACGGGTCCGAGGCAGTTCACCTGGAACCCGACCCTCCCCGACACCCTGGTGTGGGTCGAAGCGCTCGACGGCGGCGACCCGAGGCGTGAGGTCCCGGCGCGGGACCGGGTCCTGAGCCAGGCGGCGCCGTTCACGGCCGAGGCACGGGAGCTCGCCACCACCGAGTTCCGCTTCGGTGGCCTCCGGTGGACCGAGGACGGCACGGCGCTGCTGAGAGAAACGGACCGGCCGACCCGCTGGACCCGCACCCGGATACTGGCTGAAGGCTCCGGGCCGCGAACGCTCTGGGACCGGAGCTCGCAGGACCGTTACGCCGACCCGGGCAGCCCACTCACCCGCCCTCTGCCCGGCGGCAACGTCATTCGCCAGGAGGGGCGGACCATCCTGCTGGCCGGCACGGGCGCCTCACCGGACGGGGACCGCCCGTTCCTCGACCGTCTGGACCTCGACACCCTCGACACGACCCGGCTGTTTCGGAGCGCCGACGACGTCTACGAAACCGTGGTGGCACCGCTGGCCGACGGCACGGTGCTGACCCGTCGGGAATCGAGCACCGAGCCCCCCAACTACATGGTCAGGACCCTGGCGAACGACGACCTCCGGGCGCTGACCTCGTTCGCCGACCCGGCCCCGCAGCTCACCGGCGTCACCAGGCAACTCGTGACCTATGAGCGACGAGACGGCGTACAGCTGTCCGGCACCCTCTACCTGCCGCCCGGGCACGTCGACGGCCAACCGCTCCCGATGGTGATGTGGGCCTACCCGCGCGAGTTCGTCGACCCCCGGGTCGCGGGTCAGGTCAGCGGCTCCGACCACCGGTTCACCAGCATTCGCGGCGCGTCCCATCTGCTACTGCTGACACAGGGGTTCGCGATCTTCGACGGACCGACGATGCCGATCATCGGGCCCGGCGATACCGCGAACGACACCTATGTCGAACAGCTCGTCGCCAGCGCCGAGGCGGCCATCGACGCGGTGGTGGAGATGGGTGTCACGACGCGCGATCAGATCGGAATCGGCGGACACAGCTACGGCGCCTTCATGACGGCGAATCTGCTGGCTCACTCCGATCTCTTCCAGATGGGCATCGCGCGGAGTGGCGCCTACAACCGCTCGTTGACGCCATTCGGGTTTCAGAACGAACGCCGCACCTTCTGGGAAGCTGCCGACATCTATGCGGCAATGTCGCCCTTCTTCCACGCGGACAAGATCAACGAGCCGATCCTGCTGATCCACGGCGAGAACGACAACAACTCGGGCACGTTCCCGATTCAGTCGGCTCGGATGTACATGGCGCTGAAGGGCCACGGCGCCGAGGTGCGTTACGTCACCCTGCCACACGAATCGCACGGGTACGCCGCACGCGAGTCGGTGCTGCACACCGTAGCGGAGATGCTGAACTGGGCCACGGCACACCTCAAGGGGGACGACGGGGGCGAGACCGGACCGTAGAGGACGGCGTCAGGTCAGGGTCGGCCGCAACCCGGGCACCTGTCTGACCTGGGTGGCCTGTTCGAACGCATACGCGATCCGGAGCAGCGTCGGCTCGCTCCAGGCCCGGCCAAAGAACGAGATCCCGACCGGCAGTCCGTGGACCATCCCGGCCGGGACACTGATGTTCGGATACCCGGCCACCGCCGGATAGCTCGAGCTGCCACCGCTGAAGTGGTCGCCGTTGACGAGATCGGTCGTCCAGGCCG
>MDTE01061949.1_pt1 | contig 10788 bp, 7 predicted proteins | sample 811231 | NCBI WGS metagenome assembly MDTE01 (sample SAMN05326651, study PRJNA326480) | marine metagenome | isolation source: seawater | place: Indian Ocean: Red Sea | collected 2010 | reverse complement strand
TATATAATGAAACAAAAATTAAAAAGAATTTACATTTTGGAGAAACTCTGTTTTTACCAGCCGAAATTGAATTAATAAAACTGAAAGGAAAAAAAACAAAAATATTACATATTCACATGTAATCAATTTTTATTTTCTAGGTTTAATTTTTGTTTTAGTAGATTGCCATAAACTGAATTTTTTACATTTTCAGTGAAATTATTGTAAACAGAATCAATATACTTGGGATTTGTGTTTGGAATTTCATATAATGCTATAAATGCTGAAACTTCTGAGAAGTTATTTCTCATACTAAAGTTGAGAGAGTATAAATATCTTCTCTTTAAAAGTTTATTTGTTTCTTCATCAAATATCATGAGTCTCTCTTTATCTGTCATATTATCTTTATTATTAATATAATCATTGATTATTTTAAGATTTCTATCGTCAAATTTCCTCATCATATCTTTGTATTCTTGCCATATTATGTGATTATTTGACCCACTAATCTTTGCACTACTCTCAAATGTTGCAAGGCGAGTATTTATTATTATGTCGCCCTTTTCTGCAAAAAAAGGAATTCTATCATTAAGAGTATCTCCATCATTTTTTTTAAGATAAAGATAATAGACTTCAGAATCACTGATATTATGACCTAGTTCAAATTTGTTGTTTCCGTCAATTTCGATTGAATCAACATTTTTTATGAGTGAGTCTGATATTTTTTGTAAATATAATGTGCCTTTTTTTAATCCGTCAATTGATCCAGTGATATTCATATTTTTCTTTTCTTCAGAGTTACAACTTATTATGAATATTGAAGGGATAAAAAACTTTAGTAAATAATTCTTCATTTTCTTTACAAATTAAACCAATAACTGAGTTTAAAATTAAGACTTCTTAATTTTGGAGCAAAAATATTTGATGTAATATAGTTATCATTGTAAACTAAATAAAAATCTGATAGCGGTGCAAATCTCCACTGTAGTCTTGAATTTATCCCCAGGGATTCTCCTATATTAGAGTATTGTATGTAATTTGACCAAAAAAGTTTTTTGCTAAATGTGAAATTTATCTTAGGCCCAACCAGCCACAAACCAGCTGTATCATATGGTTTTGGTAATTTAATTTTATCATAACTGATATTCAAACTTGTTTGAAGTATTGGTTCAATCCGGTATCCTAACCTAGCTTGAATAGACTTTTTTGTTCCATTAAAAAATTGTCCAGATCCAACCTCAAAAAAATATGTAAACTTTTTGAAAAAATTATTTCTTAATGAGATTTCAAAATTTGGGTATTGATAACCACCAACAGGTATTGGAGTAGCCCCATCTCTTCGAGTAACATTAAACTCATTATCTAAATAAGTATAAGGATAACTAAAGTCAATACTCAGATTTGATAAATTTTTAAAATCAATTTCAAAATTTGCTGAGAAATCCCTATCAGTTATCAATGAATTAGTATTTGGCTTAGTAATATATCTAAATGTTGGAGCAATAGTTATAATTGATATTTTTTCAGTTTCAATCCAAAATCTTCTCTCATATCTTAAAAATTGTTTAAAAATACCCTTTCTTCTAATAAATCCAAGGTCAGAGTTAAAACCATCACCAACCTTTATTAGTTTTGAGTAAACCCCATGATTTTTACTATTGTATAAAAGATTTATTCCAGTTGAATACGAATCATCTTTTTTTATTTCATCTATAGAATTGTGATAAAATATTGATGCAGACCATTTTGAGTCTTTTGATCTTAGATTGTAGTCTAAACCAAAAACTCTATTAAACTTTTCCTGGTCATTTGTAAAATTTGAATTACCAGTTTTTTCTCTATTGATAAAAAATAAATTAATATTAGATTTAGAAAAAACCTTTTGTTGAAGTGAAAAAACCATATTATTATTTGAGCTAATTTTATTTGTTGCATCCTCTTCAGTTTGCATATTTAAAAAACCAATCCTTAAATTGTCTGAAAGTTTCCCACTTAGCCTTAAACCAGCAAGTATTCTATTTTCAATAGTATTACCGTCAGTATCTTTTGCAACTCCAATTCTTCTGGAAAAAAAAGCTCTTGAATCTCTTGAGTCACCAAGGCTTGAAAACAAGTCGCTGTTTTGAATAAAAAATTGTCTTTTCTCAGGCAAATTAATTTCAAATCTTGTAAGATTTACTATTTGATCATCAACTTCAACTTGTGAAAAATCAGGGTTAATAGTAAAATCTAAATTCATACCGTTTCCAACTGATAATTTAGCATCAGCTCCAATTGATAAATCGTTAAAATTAGTATTATTTTCAAAGTCCTTAGAAATTATCCCATTTGTGTAGGGTATTAATATTAAAGGACTTTTTGAGCTTCCTAAAGGTCTATCAAATACCAAATCACCAAAAAATGATAGATTAACTCCAGTCTGACCTTTTGGGACTAAAGTCCATGAGTTAAACTCAGAGTATAGATTGTCAGCTCTAAAAAAATTCACTTTCCATTTTCTTGATCCTTCTGGAAATTTCATTGAGCTAAATGGGATTTTAAATTCAGCACTATAATATCCAACATGCTTTACAGTTTTAACATCAAACTTGATATCCCATGAAAAATCAATATCTGTTTCAAATCTTTGACCTCCATTTGAAATTAAAGCATCTTTTTTAACTCCTGACGAAGTAGATTCAAACCAAAAAGCATTTGTGGCGTCACTATAAGTATCAAACATAACAAGTATAGCGTCTGCACCTCTAGTTCTTGCATCCCGCTTTAATGAGGGTTCTCCAACTTTATCTGCAGTTGTATATGCTTTAGCAAAAACATATAAAAATTTATCATCGTAAATAATTTTAATTTCGTTTTTTTGAGAACCCTTATTCTCAGCTATTGGTATTATACCATTGAATTCATCTGAAATCATAGAAGCTTTACTCCAAGAAACTTCATTATCAATTCCATCTAAAGTAATTGTTTCTTCAGTATATGAGGCAGATATTTTATACTTTTCTTGAGAATATAAACTATGAAAAGAATATAAAGAAACAATAAATAAAATATATAATATTCTCATTTTATTTAGTCAGAACAAATATAAAACTTATTTTGATTAATATATGTTACCTAAATGTTAATCCAGTAAGATAATTTAAACGTAAGACTTCTAACTTTTGGAGCAAAAAAATCCGAAGCAAAATAATTGTCATTGTATACAAGATATAGATCTGACAAAGGAGCAAATCTCCATTGAAGTCTTGAATTAATACCTAAGTTTTTACTTATACTGGTATACTGAATATAATTTGACCAAAATAGCTTTTTTGTGAAAGTAAAATTAATTTTAGGTCCAATTAACCAAAGACCTGCAGAATCATAAGGCTTGGGTAAATTTATTTTGTCATAGCTAATATTTAAACTTGATTGAAAAATAGGTTGAATTCTGTAATTCAATTTTGTTTGTATAGAAAATTTATTTCCATTGTAAAATTTACCAGTACTTAATTCTCCGTTGATACTAAAATTTCTAGTATTATCCCCTGAATAACTTAGGTTAAAGTTATGATAATTATATTCACCAGGAGGAAGAGGAACTGCATTATCATTTCTTGTTATATTAAAATCATTCTCCAAATAAGTTAATGATTTTTGAAAACTTATGGAAAATGATGATCTATTAGTGAGTTCTATGTCTGCTGTTGTGAAAAAATTTCTGTCAGTTATTAATGAATTTAGGTGAGGTCTGTCTATATATCTTATTAATTGTGACAGAGTAATTAGCCTTAATTTTTCATTTTCTATCCAAAATCTCCTTTGATATCGTAAAATATTTTTATAAATTCCATTTCGCATAACAAATCCCAAGTCTGATTCATAACCCTCTCCAATTTTTAAAATTTTAAATCTTACATTATTATTTCTTGTATTGTAAATAATTAAAGATCCAATTGAATATGGATTATTTTTTTTTGTTTCACTAAAAGAATTATGAGCATGAATATTTGCAGACCATACAGAGTTTTTTGAAAGTAAATTATAGTCCAGTCCTAAAACTCTGTTGAATTTTTCCTGTTTATTTATTGTATTTGAATTACCAGTTTTTTGTCTGTTTATATAAATTAAACCAATATTAGATCTTGTGAATACTTTTTGCTGAAGAGTTAAAACTAAATTATTATTTGCTGATATTCCATTATTTAAATCTTGATCGGTTTGCATGTTTAAAAATCCTAATCTTAAATTATTAGAAATTTTACCACTAAGCCTTAACCCTGCTATTATTCTATTTTCTATTGTATTTCCATCGAGATCTTTAGCAACACCAATTCTTCTTGAAAAAAATACTCTAGAGTCTCTGGAGTCACCGAAGTTTGCAAATAAGTCATTATTTTGTATAAAAAATTGCCTTTTTTCGGGTAAATTGACCTCGAATCTAGTAAGATTAATTATTTGGTCATCAACTTCAACTTGGGAAAAGTCAGGATTAAAAGTAAGATCTAAATTCATTCCATTGCCAATTGAAATTTTAGCATCGCCTCCAAACGAAAAATCACTTGAATTAATTTTATCCTCATAGTTTTTTGATATTTGTCCATTACTGTAAGGAATAATAACCATAGGAGATTTAGATTTACCTAATGGAATATCAAAAGTCAATTCACCAAAAAAAGCAAGATCAAAAGGTGTGCTGCCTTTGCGAGCTTGACTCCACAAATTAAAAGCCTTTTTTTGACTGTCAATTCTTATAAATTGAATGTTCCAATTTCGACTATCTTCAGGAAATTTAAGTGAATTAAAAGGAATTTTAAACTCGATTGTATAAAAGTCAGGTTTTATTGATGTTTTAACGTCCCATGAAATATCCCAAGTAAAATCAAGGTCTTGGGGAAATCGTTGTCCTCCGTTTGAAAGTAAGGCATCCTTTTTAACTCCATTATGATCAGCTTCAAACCAAAATCCATTATTTCCATCTTGATATGTATCAAAAATAACTGCTATCCCTTCATTTCCTCTTTCCTGGTTATCTCTCTCAAGTGATGGAGTATTTAATTTTTCCTTTGATGTAAAACATTTTGCAAAAACATAAATATTTGATTTGTCATATACAATTTTAATTTCAGTTTTTTGAGAAGGTTTATTTAAATGAATAGGAAAAAAAGAATTGAAATTGGTTATAATTTCTGATGATTCCCAAATTTTTTCTTTATCAATACCATCTAAAATAAATTCTTCATCTGAAAATTTAGCTGACCCATTTTTATTAGATTGACTGTAAAAATTTTGATGAGAAAAAAATAAAAAAGTAATTAAATAAAGAAATATTTGTTTTATACAAATCATCCTTAAAATTAAATAATTGATAATTAAAAAAAATTTTTTGATTACATTTTGGTGAATAATTAAGAATTAAACAAAAAATTAAAAAAATAATGTAAAAACAATATTTATTATTACTAATTATGAAGATTTGTGACTAAAAATCTTTCTAAAAGTCAAATTAATTCTTGAAGATATTTTCTTTGATGTTTTGGGGATTTTATGATACCACTCATGTTGAGTAGTTCCACTCATGATTAATAAACTTCCACTTTCAAGTTTAAATTTAATAGGCTCAATTTTTAGGTTTTTGTGTTTCATTTGAAAATATCTTTCTTCTCCAAACGAAACAGATGCTATTGTAGGATTAATTCCTAATTCTTTTTCATCATCAGCGTGCCATCCATTACTGTCATTACCATCCCTGTAAAGATTTATTAAAACAGATGAAAATTTTTCATTGCATACTTTATAAATTTTATTTTTAATTTCATTTAATGATTTGTTCATTTTAGTTGGGAACATTTTTATCCCAGAGTAAGAATAAGGGTTAATATTTTCAGAATGAAGTGATGTTAATCTTGGCTGATCATACAATTTTCCAAAAACCTTTATTTTATCTTTTCTCCAAGGAATAGTTTCCATAAGGTTTTCAAAATAATAATCACATTCGCTATCAGACCAAAAATTAGGATAATAGACGATTGATGCTCCAATTAATTTGGGTCTCCAAATTTTTTTTTTTGGTATCTCTAGTTCCTTCAATTCAGTTTTTTGATTATTTTATCAAATCAACACTTCTTTGAATAAATTTTGTTAAATCTTCACCTTTTAATAAATTCTGAGATAGTCTTGCTAAGTCTAAAGCTTGATTAATTAATCTTTCTCTTTTATTTTTAGTTTTTGTTTTTAATATTTCTCCAACAAGTTCATGGTTCGAATTGACAACTAGATTATACATTTCAGGGAAATTTCCATACATCCCTGCCCCAGATCCTCCAGTTTGTTGCATTTCTTTCATTCTTCTCATAAATTCAGGTTGAGTTAAAACAAATGGCAATGATGATGAACTAAGTGAGTCTATTTGGACAGTGTATTTATCTTTTGGAATAAATTTTTCTATGATTGGTTTTAAATCTTCTTTTTCTTTTTCAGAGAGTTTAGAAACAGATGATTCATCTTTTTTGATTAAGTTTTCAATGGAATCACCATCAACTCTAACGAATGAAACCTTTTCATTTTTAGATTCAATTTTTTGAATAAGATGAGGTACAATTGGAGAATCTAATAATAAAATTTCATAACCTTTTTCTTTTGCTGCTTCTATATAAGAGTGCTGTTCATCTATATTGGAACAGTATAATATTATTAGTTTTTCATCTTTATCAGTTTGGTTGTCTTTTATTTTTTCTTTTAGCTCAGAGAAAGTAAAAAATTTGTTATCAATATTTGGATATAGAGCAAACCCGTCTGCTTTGTCGTAAAATTTATCCTCAGAAAGCATACCATATTCGATAATTACTTTAATGTCATTCCACTTATCTTCGAAACTTTTTCTATCCTTTTTGAATAAACTATTTAATTTATCACCTACTTTTCTAGTAATATAATTACTAATTTTTTTTACAGCGCTATCAGCTTGTAAATAACTTCTTGATACATTTAATGGTATGTCTGGAGAATCAATAACTCCCCTTAATAAGGTTAAGAATTCAGGGACAATTCCCTCAACATTATCAGTCACAAAAACCTGATTCTGATACAATTGAATTTTATCTTTTTGAATATTTATGTCATTATTTATTTTTGGGAAATATAATATACCAGTCAAATTGAACGGGTAGTCAACATTTAAATGAATATTAAAAAGAGGTTCTTCAAATTGCATCGGATATAATTCTCTGTAAAATTTTGAATAATCTTCTTCTTTTAGTTTTGATGGTGTTTTAGTCCAAGCAGGATTTGTATTGTTTATTATGTTATCAACAGTTTTAGTCTTTGGTTTAGCATCTTTTGGGGAATTTTTAGGCAAAGGAATTGTTTCTTCTTTTGTTCCAAATTTAATTGGAATCGGCATAAATTTATTATACTTATTAAGTAATTCATTTAATTTAGATTCCTCTAAAAATTCCTTTGAATCATCATCTATATGAAGTATTATTTCGGTTCCGCGATCTTTTTTGATTCCTTTTTCAAGCTTATAGTTTGGAGAACCATCACATTCCCAGTGAGCAGACTCAGATTTTTGGTATGATTTTGTATTAATTTCAACTTTTTTGGCAACCATAAAAGCAGAGTAAAAACCTAAACCAAAGTGACCAATAATCCCAGCATCTTTTGCAGAGTCTTTGTATTTTTCTAAAAACTCTTCAGCGCCAGAAAAAGCAACTTCATTTATATATTTTTTAACCTCATCTTGAGTCATACCAATTCCTTGATCAATTATATGTAGTTTTTTGTTTTCTTTATCTACTTTTACCTCTATTAATAAGTTATCAGAATCACCTTTAATCTTTCCAATGCTGTTTAGATGTTGTAATTTAATTGATGCGTCTGTTGCATTTGAAATTAACTCTCTTAAAAAAATTTCTTGATCACTGTAAAGAAACTTTTTTATTAGAGGAAATATATTTTCTACTGCTACGTTAATCTTGCCTTTTGCCATTTTAAAAATTTTTGTAAAAATAAATATTTATTTATTTAATAAAAAAAAAATTTTGTTTAATAAATTTTTAAAATTGTTAAACATTTTATATATTTGTTGTATAAAACATTATCTGTTGAGTTTATGTTTAATATTTGATTTTTATGTTTGATGTGAGCCACTCATGTAAACCTCTTTGGTTGGGAAATAATTTGCTATGAATTTTTTTTTGAGTGGCTTTAAACATCATCTCTTTATTATTCTAAGTCCAATAAAAGTTATTGCCCCGTTTACTATTAAAATAAAAAAACCCAAATCAAACTGGTAATTCTTTATTAAAATCCAACTTAAGAAGTAGCTTAAAAATGGTGCAAGAATACATACATAAGGCACTAATTTGTCATTTATATTATAATTAGTAAATAAACCAAATGAGTATAAACCCAATAATGGTCCGTATGTATATCCAGCAAATAAAAATAACTTTTCAATTACACTCTCATTAGCTATAATATATTTAAAAATTAAAATAATAATTATCAATAAAATTGAGATTGAAACATGAGTTATTTTTCTGACATAAATTTGTTTAGTTTTTTTAAATTTCTTTTCAATTTTTAAAATATCAATACAAAAAGATGTAGTCATTGAAGTCAAAGCGCTGTCTGCACTGCTATATGCTGCTGCAATTAATCCCAAAATAAATGTTGCAGAAACAATTACACCCATTTCACTCAAATTTGCAATTGTGGGAAATAAGTTATCTTTATTTGCACTTATATTATTTAAACTAGCATATTCTGTTAATAAATAGCCTAGAGCTAAAAATAAAAAATTGACTAAAACTAAAACTAGTGTAAACCAAAACATGTTTTTTTGAGCATCTTTTAAAGATTTACATGTTAAATTCTTTTGCATCATATCTTGATCTAGTCCTGTCATTACTATTGCTATAAAAGCTCCTGATATAAATTGTTTCCAAAAAAATTTTGATTCTTTTATATTTTCAAAGAAAAAAATTTTTGTTTTTTGATTGTTAGATAGTTCAAAAATTAATGAAGAAAAATCGATATTCAATAGTTCAATAATTTTGAAAATACTTAAAAAAACTGCTATGAGCATAAATAATGTCTGCAATGTATCTGTCCAAACAATTGTTTTTATTCCTGATTTAAATGTATAAATCCATATTAGAATTATTGTAAAAGTTACAGTTATCCAAAATGGAATATTTAGTTGATCAAAAACTAAGAGTTGCATGACATTTGCAACTAAAAACAATCTAAAACTTGCTCCAATTACTCTTGAAATTAAGAAAAAGCTAGCTCCTGTCATATAACTATTAGCGCCAAATCTATTATCAAGATAAGTGTAAATAGAGGTTAATTTCATTTTGTAGTAGAGCGGAAGTAAAATCTTACCAATAAAAAAATATCCTACTGTATAACCTAAAACCATTTGGAAGTAGCTGAATTGCGAATTTTCAACCCAACCTGGAACTGATATAAATGTTACACCAGATAGTGATGCACCAATCATACCGAATGCCACTAAATACCAAGGTGAACTTTTATTAGCATTAAAAAATGATTCATTGCTTTCTTCTCTTGTGAAATATGAAATAATTAAAAGTAGAGAAAAATAAAAAAAAATTAATGATATTATTTGTAAAGAGGTCATATATTCAAAGTTAAAGATATAAAACTATATCAGTAAAATTCATAAATTAGTGTAATGAATTTCTCGTCTAAATTATTAGAGAATATTGTTTATGAGATTTCCCAATTACCAGGTATTGGTAAGAGGTCTGCATTAAGATTAGCTCTTCACATCTTGAAAGAAAATCCAGCTAAGATCAGCTCATTAGTAGATTCTATAGAAAACTTTAAAACAAAAATAATTTTTTGTCACAAGTGCCATAATATATCTGACTCAGAAATTTGTGATATATGCTTAAATCCAAAAAGAGACTCTTCACAAATTTGTGTAGTTCAAGACATAAGAGATGTTATGGCTATTGAAAATACAAATCAATTTCATGGAAACTATCATGTTTTAAATGGAATAATTTCTCCCATTGACGGAATTGGTCCCCAAGACTTAACTATTTCCTCATTAATTGAAAAAGTAAAAAGTGAAAAAGTTAAAGAAGTTATTTTTGCTTTAAGCGCAACGATGGAGGGTGATACTACTACATTTTATATAAATAAAAAAATATCAAAATTTGATATAATAATTTCAACAATTGCAAGAGGAGTACCTATAGGTGACGAAATTGAATATGCTGATGAGGTAACACTTGGCAGAAGCATTCTACAAAGAGTTCCATTTTCCTCTTCAACCTAGAATTTTGTGATCTATACTTTTAATCTTTTTTATTTTGGTAAATTTGTTCTCCATTAGTGAAGTAAATATGGGTAAATATTTTATTACTCTTCCAAGCATGGGAGAAAGTGTGGTTGAGGCAACTATAACAAATTGGTTGAAGGAGGTTGGTGACAAAATTGATGTAGATGAGCCAATTGTTGAGATAGCTACTGACAAAGTTGATTCAGATATAACTTCAGAATATAAAGGTATCCTATTAGAAAAAAAATTTGACAAAGATGATGTAATAAAAGTCGGGGATATAATAGCTATCATTGAATCCTCGGAATTTCAAGATGGAAATATTAAAGAAAAAGATGATGCAGTAGAATTTAAGTTGAGTAAAAATAAAGATTTTAACTCTGAAATTAAAAATGATATAGCTAAGTTAAATCATACTGATTCAAAACTAGAATCTGATGTTATAGAAAGTCAAATTGAAGAAATAATTGAATCAATTAGCGATATTGAAGATTCAAATTCAAATCCAAATC
>MDTE01155148.1_pt1 | contig 10789 bp, 9 predicted proteins | sample 811231 | NCBI WGS metagenome assembly MDTE01 (sample SAMN05326651, study PRJNA326480) | marine metagenome | isolation source: seawater | place: Indian Ocean: Red Sea | collected 2010 | reverse complement strand
CCCAGCCCTTTTGCGATGGATCACATAAAGGAACAAGCGTATCCCCAGTACAATATGTTGCAAAACGTGACAGGGCTGTAACATTCTGTGGCTGCAAAAGAACACAAAACCAGCCTTTATGTGATGGTACCCATGAAACCTAGAAATAATGGTTAATATCCTTATAACTGGTGCGGCAAGCGGAATTGGGGCCGCTGTTGCAAGGCGCATCGCGAAGCCGGGGCATTCATACATGCTGCATTCGCGAAAAAATCATTCTGGTCTAGAGAAAATTGTTACCGAATTGCGTGATCTAGGTTGTGAAGTTCATTCAATACTGGGCGATTTAACTGATAAAAAGTTCGCTGAAAACCTCGTTTTAGAAACCGTTTCTCACCTTGGGGGTGTAGACCAGATTGTAAGTAATGCAGGATTTGCAGAACGAGGGTTATTTGGTGATGTTGATGCAAACTCGATAATTGATGCAGAAAAGGGAATGCCTGAAGCATTTTTTCATATTGCAACGGGTGCTTTACCGTTCCTCAAGAAATCATCTCACGGTCGAATCGTCGTTGTTAGCTCTTTTGTTGCTCATGTTTTTTCGATTGATGGCCTTTTTCCTGCCACTGCGGCGGCTAAAGCTTCTCTCGAAGCATTAGCAAAATCTCTTGCTATTCAACTAGCACAAGATGGCGTGACAGTTAATTGCGTGGCACCAGGCTATACGAAAAAAGATTCTTCCGGACACTCTGCATTGTCTCAAGCTGCATGGAAAACCGCTGAAAAGAAAATCCCCATGGGACGAATAGGCACTCCAGACGACACGGCAGCTTTAATCTCCTTTTTGTTGTCTAAAGAGGCGGCGTTTATTACTGGACAAACTATTCACGTCGACGGAGGGCTGACCCTTAGGTAACTTTAATGTTTCATTCGGCAGCTGATAGGCCAGTTGAAATCTGATAGCCATACTTTTTATCAAGTTCAAGTTCTCGGCAAATATTCATACCCCTAGCAAGGTGTTCGGGCGGAATTGGCTTTAGCGGTTTACGCAAAGGACCAGCGGGGAGACCAACGGCTTCCATTAAGCATTTTACAGCTACCGGATTGATAGCTGAATATGTAAAATGTAACATTTGTAAGTTATTGAGCCATGCGTTTCGGCAAGCTATTGTATCCTCCCAGTCATTCCAAGGCGTCGAGATCGTTGCCATTTCCTGAGGAATTAAATTTCCTGACATGTTAGCTGTACCCTGACCGCCTAGTGACATTAATGGTATAACAAGTCCTAACGTCGGACTATCGCAACACATCAACGACATGTCTGGGTTGCCGGAAATTGTTTGGGCGATTTGGCCAACTCGAGCTGTAGACTCTTTATTAACGATGATATTGGGGTGTTCAGCTAACCGCAAAATAGAGGTGTGTGGCAGGTCCGTTTTCACTCTTGGTGGATTGTTATATATCCCAATCGGAATATTACTGGCGTCTGCAACTTCGAGGAAATATTCGGTGATATCTTCTTCAGGTGCGCATATATAGGGAGGCGCAGCAATTATTGCGCCATCGGCCCCTTCCTTGCCGGCATATTCAACGTAGTTGATTGTTTGCTCCGTACTTGGCCCTGAGCAACCATACCAAAACTCCATTGTCCCGGTTTTCATTTTAGAAGTTTCAGAGATTATAAGGCGACGCTCATCCGGTGTAAGCATGGATACCTCACCCGTTGACCCCATAATTAAAACTGCTGAAGTACCGTTTTCCTCTTGAAATTTTAGGAGTGAACGAAACCCTTCAAAATCAATAGACCCATCTCTATTCATTGGTGTGATGAGTGCAACGAAAGAACCTTCAATACGGCGTTTTGTCATGACACTTTCTTTTTAAAAAAAATTCTACCCATTATTTTAACTCAAAATACTTTTTATTAATACTAAACTTTATGATTGTTTCGAATTGCTTTCCAAATCCGCTCGGGTGTGGCAGGTAATGGAAGGTCCGTAACACCATAATCTTTCAGAGCATCTAAAATTGCATGAATGATTGCAGACGGCATTCCACAATTTCCTGCTTCGCTGCCTCCTTTTACCCCCAACGGATTATTAGTTGATGGTTTTAGCCAAACATCTGAGATTATAGTGGGCATCATGTCAGCACGAGGTAAGCCGTAATCCATGAAAGAGCCTGTAAGAAGCTGTCCATTTTTTTGATTATACATTATTTCCTCGACCAAGGCCTCACCAAGACCTTGAGCGATCGAGCCATGAAGCTGACCTTCCAACGTTAATGGGTTTATCACAACACCCACGTCATCAATCGTATAAGAACGGTCAATCTCAATTTTACCGGTTTCTGGGTCAACCTCGGCCTCGCAAATCATGCAACCGTTTGGGAAACTGTATGTACCTTCTTGGTGACCTATACCATCAATCCCGATGCCAAATTCAAGTGGTAGACCGGCACCCATATACGAAGCCTTAACTGCATCCTTAAAGGTTATCGAGCGGTCTGTACCGTTTACTATAAATTCCCCATCTTTAAAAACTATATCAGCCTCTGAAACCTCAAGTAACCAAGCGCTAATTCTTCGTCCCTTATATAATACCTCATCAGCGGCATGTTTAAGCGCAGAGCCTCCGGTGGCCATGCTACGTTGTGCAAAGGTACCGCGTCCGAACAAAAATTTGTCCGTATCTCCCTGAAAAATACGAATTTCCTCTAATGGAACTCCTAGCCAACCGGAAATCATTTGGGTAAACATGGTCTCGTGACCTTGACCGGTAGAGAGTGTCCCGACGTAAGCGGCAATACCTCCATCCGGGTCCACACGGATTTCCATTCTTTCCGAGAACGTTCCTGCACGCTGACAATGCAGAGCTAGTCCTATACCACGTAATCGTCCTTTGTTTATCGACTGTGCCTTGCGGTCGTAAAAATCATCCCACTCTACTAATTTTATAGCTTTTTGAAGAACACCATTGAAATCACCGGTGTCGTATACATAACCCCCCGGAGTTTTGTAGGGCATTTTGTCTTTGCCGATTAAATTTTTGCGGCGAAGATCTATCGGGTCAAAATCCATTTTGATTGCGGCATCGTTTATTAGACGCTCTAGAGTATAGGTGGCTTCTGGTTTACCTGAACCACGATAAGGACCAAGCAGTGTAGTGTTAGTGAAAATTGCGGTGACTTCGGTATATATATGTGGAATGTGATATGGGCCTGGAAAACTTATAGTGGCGTTTCGGGGCGGAATTCCAGCCCATATACTTAAATAAGCGCCAACGTCTACGGTAACTGATGTTTTGAATGCTATAATTTTTCCATTTTTATCAAAAGCTAATGACGCTCTAGACCGGGGGCTTCGCCCGTGCATGTCTGTTAATATGGCTTCAGTTCTTGTTGCTGACCATTTCACTGGTTTTTTCAATTTACTGGCAGCCCAAACTACCAAAATGTCTTCTGGGTAAACTTGTCCTTTCATTCCAAAGGCTCCGCCGACATCTAATGCCATCACACGAATATCATTTTGAGGGATATCTAATGTATTCGCGATAACTTGTCTGACCTCATGTGGTTCTTGAGTACTACTACATAATGTCATACGGCCATCGGTCTGGTCGTAGTAGGCAAGGGTGCATCTTGTTTCAAGAGTATTGGCTGTTGTACGAGGATACTGGATCGTTAATTCACTTACGTGATGTGCGGACGAAAATATTTCGTCGATCGTTTTAGAATCACCAGATTTAATTTGAAAGCTAACGTTTCCGTCAGCTTGCTCCCATACTTTGTTTCCTTCTTTTTTGTGAGCATCAACAAAAGTAACAGCGGGTAAGACTTCATATTTGACTACCAATAGTTCGGCGGCATCCTCCGCTTGTTCCCTCGTTTCTCCAATAATTAAGGCAATACCTTCACCAACAAAACGAACAATATCATTTGCTAATAAGGGCTGCGAAGGACAAAATGCCTTACTCTCTGAGGGTAGTTCTGGGAATGAATGGCAGGTTAAATCGCCAAGTTCATCTTCCTTTACATCTTGACCTGTAAGAATCTTAAGAATACCGGGGGCGGCTGCAGCAGAAGTGATATCAATTTCAAGAATTTTTGCGTGAGCATGTGGTGAACGTAGGATGTACGCGTGGCAAAGTCGAGGTAGCGCAATATCATCCGCGTATCGAGCTTTCCCCAACAGCATGCGCTCGTCTTCAATCCGGGGTATAGGTTCTCCCAATTTTATTTGGCTGCCCTTATACATAGTCTTATCTGCTAAATATCATTGTGGAAAACTTCATAGAGTTTCACTAGAATTTCAGCATTCTTGAGCCATCGCGTCATTGGCTGCTCTCGCAAAGAATTTACCAGTTTTTGCATCCATTATGTCTTCGAGGGGGGATTCGGTAATGATATGAGTTGTTTGTAATCCCCGCAGGCATCCATTAGTCTAAATCGCCCATCTAGGTTGTGAACTGGCAGAATACATTTCATACGCTTGCCAATATTTTCAAGCCTTGGGGCCGCCTTGGACATCGGTTCAAAAAAATCAGCCGGAAAGATATGTGTATAGATATCGATCAGCATAGTGTTTTCCTAGTTTTTTTTACTTGGATCAATTGTTCCGCCGAAGTCGGTTGAAATTCCAGCGGCGATGTAGCCTCCATCAACATACAAAATGTGTCCATTTACATAGGATGCTTGTTCCCCAGCAAGGAACAAAGCGGCATCAGCCATTTCTTCAACTGTACCATAACGGCCATTGGGTATTAGTTTTTTGTAACCCTCTCTGGTGACATCATTATGCGTCACCCGGGTGAGTGGGGTATCAACAGGCCCGGGTGCAACGGCATTAACTGTAATGCCGAGCGGAGCGAGCTCTAAAGCGGCTTGACGGGTCAGCCCGATGACCGCTGATTTTGATGTGCCGTAGGCGGTCCGGCCGGACCCAGCGCGAGTGCCGGCAATTGAAGCTATGTTGATGATACGACCATAATTTTGTTTTATCATTTCTCTTGCCGCCGCTTGGCTACATAAAAATGTGCCCATCAGGTTTACCTTCATCACCCGGTTAAATTCTTCAGCAGTCGCGTCCAGAAAGCTATGACGTTGGCCAGTTCCAGCAACGTTCGCGATGACATCCAATCGACCGTATTTTGAAACACAATTTTGGACTAGATTTCTGACCTTTTCTGCGTCCGTTATGTCGACAGCAACACTAGATGCATTACCTCCGTTTTTATTTATTGTTTCTTCAGTTTGGGCAGCGCCTTTCCCGTTGATGTCTGCTACCAGAACAACGGCACCTTCTTCGGCGAAAAGTTTTGCTACGCTCTCACCGATACCACCAGCTGCACCCGTGACAATAGCTATTCTGTCTTTTAGTCTCATTCGTTCACCTTTATTCTATCTTCAATTTCGTAAATTTCAGGATGCCTTAGCATCATCCATGCAAGCAATAGCATGATTACTGATGAAATGATTCCAATGATGTAAAACCCAAATTCCAATCCAACCATACCAGCTAACGCACCTAATAAAAATGGTCCTATCATTGATGTGACGCGGTTCATTGTTCCTCGAAGCCCAATGGCTTTTCCTTTTTCATTAGGTCCGACGGTTCGTAACATTAGCGTAATTACGAGAGGTTGATGAATACCGTTTGACACAGACCTCAACCCGGATACAAAGCAGAAACCAAGATAAGCTGCAATCAGTGGGGAAACTTCTATGAAAATCCCAAGTAAACCGGTGATGCCGGAAACGACTAGTGCTTTTCCTATAAGAGGAGTTATGGAAATAAAAATGAGGGCTGCAAATATTGAAGCCCAGAGTAGCCAAAAAGCTGAGAACCGTCTGCGTAGTGGCGTAGCAGCTAAAGATCCTGCTGCGGCGGCTAAAGAGGAAAAAGAAATTAAAAATCCGATTAGGGTGGCTGGAATTCCAACGTATTTCTCGAGCCAAACTATATAAAATGTACTTTGAATATTATTGCCGATATGAACCATCATTCCTAGCAGTATCACAATGGCAATGGTCGGTGAGGCTAACAATTTAAAGGATTCATAGTAATCTGTTGTTCTTGGCATTAAGGAACGAAATGTAATCGGCGGTCTTGGTGTTTCCGGACTTTCAATAAGTTCAATTGGACGAGCAGATGACTTGGGGAGCATTAAGACAGAAACAATGAATCCAACTCCGCTCAAAGCCACTAGGCTGAAAGCGGCTAAAGGACCTGACCAATCCCAAACAGCTCCAACAGCTGGCGGGCCTATTATATGTCCAGACCTAATGACTGCTCCCAACCTAGCAGCATATTTCGTGCGACCATGCATAACTTGTCCGACAAGGGTTTGAGCTCCCATCCAACCGATTGAATCACACACACCCGATAAAAGCTGTATTAAGATAAGAGCTGAAATATAAGGCAGGAGTGGATACATCAGTGGGGTAGTTAGAATCATAATGCCGATAAAGATCAAGACACGCTTGGTTCCAAGCGTATCCATAAGTGTGCCAGCATGAATAGACAAAAAAAGTGAAAGAAGTGGACGGCAGCCAAGAACAAAGCCTAGGGTAAAACCTTCCGGAATTCCCATATTCACTCGTGCCCAAATAGGTACAATGACGAGGAGCATAAAATGGGTGGTGGTGCTAAACGTTCCAATTCCGTAAACCGCAAGCTGGGTTTTAAGGGAAACTTCTTCAGAGGGTTTTGTTCTTACTGGTTTACTTGTTGGCATGATTGAGTGCTAGAATAAAACGGTTACCTAAGATACGAAAATATTTGAAAATCATCGAAATATAGTTTTGGGAAATGTAGGACCCTTTCGTAATGAATGACCCGTCTAAAACATTAAGTTCAAATTTTGATCCAAGTTCTCTGGTTCTTACTGATAGGGTGCACCGGTCCGTATATAACGACCCAGCCATTTTTGATTTAGAAATGGAACGCATTTTTGGTCGTACATGGATTTATATTGGGCACGAAAGCGAGGTGACGGAGAAAGGTGACTATGTTACTCGGCTCGTCGGCCGGCATCCGGTTATTCTCAGTCGTCATTCTGACGGAAAAGTTTACGTTATTCATAATAGTTGTGGTCATCGTGGGGCTAAAGTTTGTGTGGCAGCGCAAGGAAATGCGAGGCCACTTCGCTGTCCATACCACGGCTGGACTTTTAAGTCTAATGGAGACCTTGATGGCGTTTCCATGCCTAGAGGCTATAGCGAAAAAATGGACTTGGGAGATCCTTCTCTAGGTATGCGCAGGCTTCCCATGGTGGAAAATTACAGAGGCTTTGTGTTTGCATCTCTTGATCCTTCCGCTTTGTCACTCAAGGATTGGCTTGGCCCAGCCATTCAGAGCATTGATGACATTGTTGATCGCTCTCCGAATGGTAAAGTTTTGCTCACTGCCGGCGTACATCGATATATATTTCGGGGCAACTGGAAGTTTCAGATAGAAAATACTGTTGATATGTACCATGTGCCCTTTAGCCATGAATCAACGCTTACTCCACAGGGGCAGCAGTTTTCCAGGAGACATGGTGATAAAGCAGGATCTACCATAAGTGATAAAGGTGCAGCCGCGAAGCGCTGGGAACAGCGTGAGTCCTGGGGTGCAGCAAGGAATGGCCACAGTTATACCGGTCACCAGCCAGTTGCTGATAATAAACGAGATGATCAGATTTTTCAGCGCTACGTAGAGAGCCTAAAAAGCAAGCATTCCCCTGAGAGGCTGGCAGAGGTCATTGAACCTCGTCGCCACAACACGGCATTTTATCCGAATATGTCTCTGCAGGCGCTAAATCAACATGTCAGAGTGATATGTCCATTATCGGTTGATAGAACTGAGGTGTTGGTCTGGCCCGTTCTCTTTGATGGTGCTCCCAAGGAAATGAATATGGATATTATCAGAGGGTTAAACGTTACTCATTCCGCTGCTTCATTAATTCAGACAGATGATTTGGAAAATTTTCATCGCTGTCATTTGGGAATGGATGCACAGAATTCTGAGTGGGTATGGTTTGCAAGAGGGCTGGATACCGATCAAACAGACAACCAAGGCGATACAATTAATACGGGCACTGCTGAGTTGCCTCAAAGGACACAATTCAAAGCTTGGCTGCATTTAATGACACCGTAAAAGTTTTCTTTATCGTTTGTGGACGGGATGTTAGGGTCCGCCGGCTTCTATTATAAAAGGAAATCTATATGCGCGCTGTATTAGTTGAGGACTTTGGTTCTATCGAAAATCATAAACTGTGTAATGTGGCAGATCCATCGCCAGCTAACGATGAGGTTTTGATAGATATCCACGCAATTGGCATAAATTTCCCAGATACGCTTATGATGCAAGGCTTATATCAAACTAAGCCGGAACGACCTTTTACTCCGGGTAGGGATGTTGCTGGAATAATATCTGCGGTTGGAAAAGACGTTGAAGGTCTTAAAGTTGGCGATAGGGTTATGGCGATAGTTCCTTGGGGTGCTTATGCTGAACAATGTGTCGCATCACCCGCCCGATGTTTTCATTTACCAGATGATGTTAATTTTGTCACGGCGGCGGGCATGGCAACAGTTTATTTGACTAGTTGGGTAGCACTAATGGAGCGTGGAGGTTATCAGCCTGGAGAAAAAGTACTGATACTCGGTGCAAGTGGAGGTGTCGGCCTTGCTGCGGTGCAAATAGCAAAAGCACATGGCGCATTTGTTTTGGGAGGAAGTTCTTCAGAAGAACGCGGAAAAATAGTAAAAGAGAATGGTGCAGATGCAATCGTTAATTTATCGGTTGATGACATCAACGAGAATTTACGTCAGCAGGTATTTAAAGTGGCAGGAAAACAGGGGGTAGATATCGTTCTAGATCCACTAGGTGGTGATATTTTCACTGCGGCGCTTCGAACTTTAGCATTTGCTGGCCGAATTGTGTGCATTGGCTTTATTGCTGGTATTCCAGCTGCTCGTGCTAACTATTTTAATGTTAAGAACGTCACGTTAGTTGGAATGGCCCTAGATTTACATTTTCGTTTTAAGCCTGAGATAATTAAAATGGCTGCCGAAGATATTTTAAATTTACTAAGCGAAAATAAGATTAACCCTCGAATTGAGGGGGTCTATGACCTAGATGAATTTCAGAAAGCATTGGCACAATTCAAAACAACCAAAAGCCCTGGTAAACTTGTATTGACCACAGGGCGGAGCTAGTCGCATGTCAAGCCAGACGGAACGAATTCTAAAAGCAGCACTTGAACAAAATCAGAAAACCCTCTCAGAATTTGATAGTAAGAGGGTGCTTGCGGCATATGGGTTGCCGGTTAGCCGCGAAATATTGGTATCATCACAATCAGAAGCTAAGGCCGCAGCAAAGAAGGTTAAGTATCCTGTAGTTTTGAAAGCCTGCTCTGCCGATGAGGCTCACAAAACAGAGAAGGGCCTGATAGCAGTCAACCTAGCATCGCAGTCAGCTCTGGTAGAAGCATTCAAGTTACTTAAAAAGAGAGCTGGTAAGAGTTACACAGGGGATTACTTAGTTCAGGAAATGGTTTCTGGTTCTAGGGAAGTAATGATTGGGATGCACCGTGACCCATCCTTCGGACCCGCGGTAATGTTTGGGCTCGGGGGGATTTTTACTGAAATATTACAGGATGTAACATTTCGTATTGCCCCTCTTCGTAAAAAGGATGCCCGGGATATGTTGAGGTCTATAAGAGGAGCTAAAATTCTTGATGAGGTGCGTGGAATGCCGGCAGTAGATAGGGATATCCTGTGTCATGCATTAATGGCAGTTGGGCAGATTGCTCTTGATCACCCCAATATAGAAGAAATTGACATCAATCCCCTGATTATAAGAGGGGCAAAGCCTATCGCTGTAGATGCCTTAATTGTGCTTTCTAATGAGACTTCAGTTGGAAACTCTTCTTAATATGGTAGATGTCTTCGATAAATTCTTTTCTCCCAAAAGTATATGCGTGATTGGCGCATCTTCCACGACGGGTAAGCCTGGGAATGTAGTTGTAAAAAATATAAAAGACTTGGGTTTTAGCGGTAATGTATACCTTGTTAACCCCCGCGGAGGTGATATCGAAGGATATAAAGTTTATAAATCCGTTGATGAACTGCCAGCAAACATTGATCAAGCCGTAATAACTCTGCCAGCATCCCTTGCTCCGGAAACCGTCAAGTCACTTGGTAAAAAAGGGGTCAAAGCAATCGTATTGGCAGCCAGCGGGTTTTCCGAAGTTGATCAGGTAGGAGAAGCTCTTCAGGATGAATTGATTGAAGCAATCAAGGAGTCAGGTGCACGCGTCTTAGGTCCTAATACCACAGGCCATGTATCGGTACCATCGGCTTATACCTCAAGTTTTTTTCCATTAGGAAAAATTCCGCGTGGTTCGGTTTCATATATAACTCAAACCGGTAATTTTTGTGGAATATCTTTACGCCATATTATGTCTGCAGAAAACTTTGGAATTGCACGTTCTTGCGGCCTTGGCAATAAAGTGGATATTGATGAATGTGATTTACTAGAGTTTTTTGGACGGGATCGAGATACGAAATCTATTTTTCTTTATCTTGAAAGTATAAAAAACCCAAAAAGATTTTTACGTGTGGCACGAAGGGTGTCGGCTCAAAAGCCGGTTTTTCTTCTAAAGGGCGGTGCATCAGATGCGGGGGCGGCGGCGGCGGTGGCGCATACAGGGTCATTGGCAGCAGATGGGCGGGTCGTTGATGGAGCAATAGACCAATCGGGAGTTACGCGGTTACACAAATACTCCCAATTATTTCATTTAGCGAAGGCCCTAGACAAACAAAGTTT
>MDTE01036943.1_pt1 | contig 10789 bp, 4 predicted proteins | sample 811231 | NCBI WGS metagenome assembly MDTE01 (sample SAMN05326651, study PRJNA326480) | marine metagenome | isolation source: seawater | place: Indian Ocean: Red Sea | collected 2010 | reverse complement strand
TCGCGACGTCCTCGCGCGACACGCGCTACACGTCGAACCCCTCGGCGCGCAAACACGCGAGATGCTTTTCGATCAGCGCTCGACACTTTCCATCATCTTCCGACCCGTGCATCACGACGCACTCATCGCGCGCGCGCTTCGTCTCCGGACACGCGCAGCATATCTTCTTCGGTTTCCCGTCCGCGCCGATCGGGGCGGACGACGGCGACGCCTTGGACGCGGAGGCCCCCATCGCGACGCAATGACGGCAGGGCGCGACGCGCCGGGTCGACGGATGATGCCGATGGCGCGCGCTCGCGTCGACGCGCCGACGCCGCGTCGCGCGACGCTCGGTGGAAAGACGCACCGCGACGCGTCCGCGCGCGTCGGTCGACGACCGCGCGCGACGGTGACGCGAGGAGGACGGAGGGAGGCGTCGGCGACGACGTCGACCGTGGGACGCGCTTTTTCCTCGTCGACGTCATCGCCGCCGATGACGCGCGCGACGCGCGCGCGCGCGCTTCAGACGACGGAGGACACGCCCGTGGACGCGGTGTCGAGCGCGGGAACGTACGATTGGCGCGCGCACTGGTACCCGGTGGCGTTTTGCGTCGACCTCGAGGAGGAGGCGCCGCTGACGTTTACGCTCTTGGGGGAACCGTTGGTGTTCTGGAGGGATGGGTCCGGGGAGATGCGGTGCGTGGCGGATCGGTGTCCGCACCGATTGGTGCCCCTGAGCGAGGGACGGGTGAACGAGGTCGGGGAGTTGGAGTGTGGGTATCACGGATGGACGTTTACGGGGGAGGGGACGTGCACGTCCATTCCGCAAATCGAACCGGGAACGGGATTGGACACGGCGTTGAAGAGCGCGAGATCGTGCGTGGCGGCGTACCCGACGAAGGAGGCGCAGGGTATGCTTTGGGTGTATCCGACGTCCAAGGATAAGGCGCCGGCGACGCTTCCGGATTTGCCGTTGATTCCGGAATACGACGACCCGGAGTGCGTGTGTCAAGACATCTTCCGGGATCTGCCGATGGATTGGGCGACGCTGTTGGAGAACGTCATGGACGTGAGCCACGTGCCGTTCACGCATCATAACTCGGTGGGTAAGCGCGAGAACGCGACGCCGGTCAACTTGGAGTTGACGAGCGAATCGGGCGTCACGGCGAAGGGATTCAAAGGTATTTGGCAAGAGGGACCGCGAAAGGGTAAGTATGGATCACAGTACACGGAATACAACGCGCCGACGTTGATGCGCCACACGCTGAGAACGCCGGCGTTCACCACGCTGACGGTCGTGTACGCCGTCCCGACGACGCCCGGCCGTTGTCGTTTGATGGCGCGATTTCCGTTCATCTTCAAATCGGCGCTCCCGCGCTTCTTCTTCGGTCTGTATCCGCAGTGGTTCTCGCACACCAACCAAAACGCCATCTTGGAGGATGATCAAATTTTCTTGCACAAGCAAGAGCGCTCGATCGAGATCGAACAACGCGCTGGAAAGTCGTACGCGCAGTCGTGCTACATGCCGACCAAGGCGGACGTGTACGTCTCCGCGTTCAGAAAGTGGATCGTCGACATCGCCGGCGGCGGTCCGGCGTGGCCCAAGGCCATGAAGACCGACTTACCACCGCAAGAGACCACGCGCGAGGCGTTGCTCGACCGTTACCACTCGCACACGATCAACTGCAAGTCGTGCTCTAAGGCGCTCGCCACCATCGGCGGGGCGCGCAAGGCGCTTCGAGCGCTCACCTTTATCGCCCTCGCCGCCGCCGTCGCCGCGTTCGCTCGCGCCGCGCCGAACAAGTACACCATCGCGTTGGCCGCGCTCTCGGCCGCCGCCGCATTGATTCGCGAAAAGCTCGGCGCGTTCGCGCTCAAGATGAAAATCGGCCCGTATCCGCCGCCGCGTCGACCGCCGAGCATGATGGAAGATTCTTTGCGCAAAGCGCGCTTGCTCAATCTGTAATTACATTCGAATACGATACGTACCTACGTTTCACACGACATGCATCAATAGTATATCCATCACCGCTCCCCCCCAAAAAACGCATCAAAACGCCAGCCTCTTCGGTTCCATCATCCGACAGACTCCGCACACGAAGCGCGCCGATCGACGCTCGCGCGCCGCCACTCGCGCCGCCTTCGCGCAACGCGCGTGCACGAAACGCTCACACGCGTGACACCGCAACCACGGGTTTACAATCTCATACGATCGATGTTGCACGTCTCGCAACGGTTCCTCGCACAGCGCGCACGCGCACGCATCGAGAGACGCCCGCGCGCGTCTTCGCGCGCGAAACGCCGCCGGCGCCGAGAGCGCGTACGCCTCGTCCGAGAATGCAATCGCCGACGGCGACGACGACGCGTCCGCGAGTTCGCCGGACGCCTTGGACGCTCGAACCTTCGCCGCGCGTCCCGCGTCGCGCGCGAGACTCTCCGCGCACGCTTTACGCTGCGCTCGAACGTCAGTCACGCGCGCGCGTTGAAGACTCTTTTGCAGACAGTTTTCAAACTCGAGAGACGAGCGCGCGGTCCGACGACGCGCGACGAGGGCGCACCTTGAGCGACTCGGGCGTTCGCGCGCGCGCGAAAAAGTCCGTCTCGTCCACGTACGCGCGGTCGCTCACTTTGATTTTCGTTTTACGAGGGGGCATGGGCGAGAGACGACGAGTGACGCGCGCGGCGGTTTTCGTCGACGACGCTACGACGTCGGGGCTACGCGTCGATTACAAAGTCGGGGCTATGCATCGCGCGCGATCGGAACGGTGATGTGGTTTCGATCACACGAGGAAATCGGGGGCGAGCAGGGTGATTGTCTTTTCGGATGTTTCGTCGGCGAGAAAGAAGAATCGTTCGGCGACGTTTCGATCGTCGCCCGTCTCGGCGCCGCCCAACGCCGGGGGCACGATCGAGGCGTACTTTTCGGTGACGCGCTCGAATAAAATGCCGTCGGTGATGAGGTGTCTCAGCGCGCGGACGATGATGTGCACGGGGTACGTCTTGCCGAGCGCGTTGATGACGCGCGTTTCGGACGATCCGGGATGGTTGAGCGCGACGCCGGCGACGGCGCGCGCGCACGCGCCGAGTAACGCATCCTCCGTCGACCTGGACGAGCTCTTTCGCGTTGTGTACACGATTTCGTTTTCGATGGTTTCTGACGTAATCTTGCCGGCGCTCGTGAGAGCGTCGAGCGCGCATCGCACGACGCTCGCGCCGAGCGCGCCGACGGCTTCCGCCGCGTCGGACGCGCGAAGTTCGTCGATCACTTCCTTCGCGGACACGCCGTTTCCGGCACGTAACTCTGTGATGAGCTTCAAACACTTTGTTTCGATCGATTTCGCGTCGGCGGGCGCGATGGGAAGCGTTCCGACGGTGGCTGCCGAGACGAATTTCCCACCGTCGCCGTCGCCGTCGCGAACGTCAATCTTCACGCTGTGGAGCCCCTTCACGGCGCTATTCGGAGATTTAAAGTACGGCGAGTCGTTCACGCGTTCATCGTTGAACGCCGGTGGAAGGTCTCTCGTCGCTTCTTCGCTCGTCGTCGACATGGTGATTTTATTATCCACCAACGCTTGACACAGCGCCAACACTTGCGAACCGTTCGGCGCGACGCACGAGACGCGTTTCGGCGCGTCCGCGGCGAACAACTCCTGCGCGTGCGTGAGCGCGTCCGAACGGTGCGTCGACACCTTGTGCTCGCGCAAATCTTTGAAGGACACGTCGATCTCTTCTTCCATGTCTGAATCGTCGTAATCGCTGACGTCTTCGTAATCGCTATCGTCACTCTCGTCTTGAAACGAAATCGCGCGCCGGCGAAGAAACGCGATCGGCGCGAGCCGCGCGAGAATGATGTCGTCGTCCGCCTCGGTGAGTTCGCGACCGGCGCGAATGCGGCGCACTTTTACTTCGCGTTTCGCGCGCACGCGCGCCACGCGCGGCGGTTTCGGCTGCTTGGGCAACGGATACGGCACCGGCGATTCCTTCAAAATCTCGCGCGTCGCGTGTAACACTTGCTTGGCGATGCCTTCGGACCATTTTCCGGTGGTGTCCCACGTTTTATCCCACGTGTCCACGTCCATCGCGCTCTGAGACGTGGGAGATTCGACGAACGGAAGCGCGGTCTCTCGTCTGGCGCGCGCGCCGCGTTCGTAGAATTCAGCGCCGACGCGCAAGATTGCGTCGTGTCTGGCGGTGTTTTCGTCTTCATCGTCGTCGCCGTTGGCCACAGTCGTGAGATACCTCCACCGTTTGACGACAGCGCGTTTCTTCACGTGTGGGTACCGAGAACGCCACATTTGATCGTTGAAAACAACGGACGCGCGATAGTCGCGTTTCTGCGCGCGAAGCGCGTTCGGCCCAGATAACGAGATGAAACGAATCATGCAAAACACCAAGAATTCATCCTCCGCCGCGCCGAAGATGAACTTCTTACGCCCGCTCGGAAGGCCAAACTCACAGTCGCTCTCATCGTCTTCGAACATGAATAACTCATGCGTTTTCTGCGCGTATCTCGGACTGTTCGCGTTCCCGGCGGTCGGCGAGCTCACCGCCGGCAACCTATCGAGACGCGTCGTCTTCAGACCGTCGGGCTGCTGAGACGCGTCGAGCAATCGGTACGGGAACCGTTTACTCGTGCCAATTCGCGAAAATCGCGCGTACATGTTGAGCGCTTGCGCCGCGAGCTGCGACGTGATCAGTCCCTCGCTCTGCGCCGCACAAATCTTCGTGTAGATGAAATCTCGCCACGTCTGTTTGATGTGATTCAAGTCGCTCGGCAGATTGATATCCTGCGCGAGTTGCTCGACGCGAAGCGCCTCTTCAGTGGGAAGACCGAACTTGGCGAGACACTCGATGGCTTTCGCGACGACCTCGTCGGTCACGTCTTTCAGCGCGTCCTGGGAGATTAAATTTTCAGACGACGCGCCACCGTGCGCGAGCAAAAGCATCACGAGCGCGCGCCACGCCTCGTTCAACCGATCCATGAGAATGATGCAGTTGTCGAGTCCTAACGCCCATTTCCGACCCCACGCGCGCGCGGCGGTGAGACGAGGATACTTGAGCTCGGTGGCCGGATACGCCTTCTCCATGGCGGGGGTCCCTTTGAAATTTTGCTCCATGGCGGCCCAGAATTCCCTCGCGCCCGCCGTCGTGGACACGTCGTACGTTTCGCTCCACGATCGCTCGTCGCTCACATCCGTCGCCGTGGTTTGAAACCGCGCCTCTCGAGTCAGTCGTAGCGTCAGTTTCATCTGTTGAGAGGATTCGTCGTACTCTGGGACTTCTCGCATCAAACCGAGCGCCGTCAACCGCTGCGTGAGCTTGGCCATGTAATGCGTCGACTGCATCTTGTCGCGCAATCCCGGCGCTAAATCTCGCACGAGCTTGTTGCGCAACGCCTCCGTCTTGATGTGGTCCAAATCTTGCGTGTCAATCTTCTTGGACTCCACGCTATTGATGACTTTGATGTACATTGAAATCGGCATGTCGCCGTCGAGTGTGTCCCTGCGCACCACGTCATCGGCGCCGGATTCAAAGACGTTCTCGACCAAGTAGAGGTGTAAACACTCCAAACGAACGACGGCGGATTTTATGTATCCCAATCCGATGGCGTGAAAGTCATTCAAGGTTCGATACGTCGAACGCAAGTCGATCTCGGCGTCCACGTCCATCGGCGTCGCGGCGTCGGCGGCGGGCTCCGGAAGAGGCTCCGCGGGTTGAATGCTCACGATTTCGGCGGACGCGATCTTGTGACTCATCGGTCGTCGTTCTGCGGTTTCGAGCGAACGAATGTCCGCTTTGAGTGATTCAATGAACGCCGCTCCCTCTTCGCTCGCCGGATCGAAAGGATAGTCGATGTGAAACAGTATGACGTCTGGAACGCGTTCCGTGACGCTCCACGAAATTTCTCTCGCGACGCCGTCGCCGCTGCGCACGACATCCTCGACGAGCGCGTTGACGACTTTTTTATCCACCGTCTTGTACAACCCTCCCTCTGCGACAGCGAGCCATTTGCTCAAACGATTGACGTACAGAAAACCTTTGTTACGAAGCTCGTCGAGGAGAAGCTCGCGTCGACGAGACGCGTCGTCCACGAGCATCGGATCGACGACCCTTGCGTTCATCACCGGTTCAGTATCTAAAGTCTCGACGCTTTCGGGGCGTTTCCGCGGCGCGTCTGTCGACGTAAAGCACGTCGTCTTCACCTTGCCTCTCTGCACGCTCACGCGTTTGAACAATTCGTCCTCGTCGCACATCTTCAGTAATCGTTTTTCTACACTTCTCGGCGCGTAATCGTACGCGCGCAAAATGTCCGCCTGACTGATTGCACCGTCCGACGATCGCACGCGCTCGCAGATTTGCGTCTCGAACGTTTGCTCGATGATGAGGTCTCCCGCGATCCCGCGACCGGTCCACCGCGCTCCGTCGTGCGCGCCGTCGGCGCCGTCGTCACCGTCGCCGTCCAAGACTCGGTACGGTGTGATCAAGCGTATCGCATCGCCCATATCGCTCTTCACGGGTTCGATGAAGCATAAACGACACAGTTCAGCCTTGGCGGCGGCGAAGATTTTCGTCTTTGCCTTCTCAGTCTTGCCGCGTAAGAGCGACAACTGTTGAAAATCCCCATTCAAACGCTCTCTCACGCTCTTCGACGTCGCCGTCTGTTGCGGAGACTCGCTCAAAATCGTCGTCAACGTCGTGTAATACGCCGTCTTCTCGTCTTCGCGCGACGCCTCCTCTCGAGGCGCGAACCGCGTCAGATACACGACGTTATTCGTCTTCCCGCTGCCTCGCACGGACGTTTTCCGCCAACACGCCAATCCCGCCCCCGCCAACTGTTTCACCACGTGATCCACGGATTTCCCCTTATTCGCCGCGTTGAGCTCCACCGTCGTTACCCCTCGATCGCGCGCGCGTCCGATCGCCTCTAAAATCGTTCGCGCGTTGTCGCTCAAACCGTTTTCCCACGTCGACTCGTCCCCGATCCCCAACGCTCTCGCGCGCACCGCATCGGTCGCCACGAACGTCAACCCCGACGACACCGACGATCCATTCGCGCTCGTCGACGCCGACTCGGACATCCCCACCCGCGCGCGCGCGCGACGCGCCGCCTCGTCCGCCGCCGCCGCCGCCGCCGCCTCCAAGAGCTCGCCTTTGATTTCCGACGTCTCCTCCTCCTCCAGACTCCCTCGCCTCTCCCTCTCGCTCGAAACGACGTACGCGCGCGCGTCCCCCCTCGCGCACGCCGCGCACGCCGCGCGCGCGACGACGATCGACGCGTCGCGCGCGTCGGCCTCGCCCTCGGTCGTTGCGAGCGCCACCGCGAGGTCGCGCTCCAACAGCGCCCTCGCGTGGATCCCGCGCGCGCCCGCGAGGGCGATTCGATCCAGCGTCTCTCTCGCGACGTCATCGCGCGCGATGCGCGCCATGGCGACGCGCGAGGGCGTCTGCGGACGCGCGCCGCGACGCGCGCCCGCGCCAATTCATCACTTTGACCGTTCATGACTCAAAAAGCAGGGACTCTTGGAGTCCCGCGCCATCGCGCGCGCGAGGGGTCGTGAAGCGCCCGAATCCGCACACGCGCGCGCGCGCCCTCGCCGCGTCCGCGCCGTCCGTCTCGACGGTCGACCGCGTTTTTCCTCCATCGCGCGCGCGTTCGAACGCGACGCGACTCGCGCTCGACGTCGAGCGACGGGTGATTCCCGCTCGAATTTCAAAGACGCGCGCCGTTCGCGGATCGCCCGCGCGCGAGCGAGATGACGACGACGCTCGACGTGGACAGCGTCATCGAGCGTTTGCTCAGCGTGAGAGGACAACCGAATAATCGCACGGTGCAGTTGGCGGAGGGAGAGATCCGGGCGCTGTGCGCGGCGGCGAGGTGCGTGACGTGTGCGCGACGACCGCGATCGCGCCGTGCCAGCGCGGGCTCGCGGAGCGGCGACGCGCGGGCGAGCGCGCGACGTCGACGCGCGGGTCGGGCGAACGCGCGTGGACGCGGGGAATATCGCGCGATGGATGGTGACCGCGCGGGGGGGGAGAAGACGCGTCGACGGTGACGCTCGCGGGAGACGGCGCCGATCCGCCTCGGCGAACGCGCGAGAGAGAGAGAGAGAGACGCGAATGAGACGACTGACGATTCCTCCTCGCCCGCGTTCTCATCGATGACACAGAGAAATCTTTCTCGCGCAGCCGTGTTTGTTAGAGCTCGAGGCGCCGTTGAAGATTTGCGGCGACGTGCACGGCCAATACTCGGACTTGTTGCGGTTGTTCGAGTACGGCGGGTTTCCGCCCGAGGCCAACTACCTGTTCCTAGGCGATTACGTCGATCGCGGCAAGCAAGGTTTGGAGGTGATTTGCTTGCTCTTGGCGTACAAGGTGAAGTACCCGGAAAACTTCTTCTTGCTCAGAGGGAACCACGAGTGTAACTCGATCAGTCGGATTTACGGATTTTACGACGAGTGCAAGCGGCGATACAACATTAAACTGTGGAGAGTGTTCTGCGACGTCTTCAACTGCTTACCCTTCGCCGCCATCGTGGATGAAAAGATATTTTGCATTCACGGCGGTCCGAGCCCAGAGTTGAAGGATCTTCAACAGATAGTTCAAATCAAGCGTCCGACGGATATTCCCGACATGGGCATGTTGTGCGACTTTTTGTGGAGCGACCCGGACGCGGACATTCAGGGCTGGGGAGAGAACGATCGCGGCGTTTCGTACACGTACGGCACGGACGTCGTCGGCGATTTTCTCGCCAAGTTTGATTTCGACTTAGTTGTTAGAGCGCATCAGGTGGTGGAGAATGGGTACGAGTTTTTCGGAAAGCGTCAACTCGTCACCGTCTTCTCCGCCCCCAATTATTGCGGAGAGTTTGACAACGCGGGGGCGATGATGACGGTGGATGAAAACTTGATGTGCAGTTTCCAGATATTAAAGCCCGCGGAGCGCAAATTAATGGGTGGTTTTGGGTCCATGATGGGCGCGCGGCCGAGCACGCCCCCTCGCAACGCCGGCGCGTCCAAGTGAACGCGAGACGAACGAGACGAACGGAACCGTCGAGCGGGAGACGGAGACGAAAGACGGAGAGGACGCCGGCGAACGCCAACGCGAACCACCGATCGCATCGCATCACCGGCGGCGTATTTGAAACTTTAGCTCAACCTTGTGTAAACGAACAACCGACGATTAATCGCCTCTTCCCGCCCCGTCCCGTCCCGTCGACGCCGACGTCGACGAGACGACGCCGACGCGCGCCGCACACGCCGACGCGCACCGCGCCCGCGCTCGCACACCGCACCTCATGTCCACACCACCGAACCCTTTCGCGAACGCACCACCGAAACCACCGAAACCACCGACCGCGACCGCTTCGTCGTCGTCGTCGTCGTCGTCGTCGCTCGCGCGCCGCGTCGCCGCCGTGCGCCGACGAGACGTCTTCGGAGGGTACGTGGTGGCCGCCGCCGCGATGCGGTGTTTCGGAAGTCGAAGAGCGGTGAAATTTCCCGGTCGATGGCGATTGAGACGCGAGATCGAACGTCAGGTGCGAGCGCGAACGAACGACCGAACGACCGACACGACCGTCTCGCGTCCCCGTCTCGCGAGACGCGTCCCGTCGACGGGACGCGCGAGACCCGCCGACTGACTCTCCTCTCGGGTCACTCAATCAGGGCATCTCGCACGTCGTCACCCCGAAACGCGCGCAGAGCGCGGTTGAGGCGCTCGTGGACGCGCGCGTCGTGAACGTCGTGCGAAGTTCGGGGTGTTTTTTACGCGTCGGGTCGGTGGGCGAACTCGTCGACGCGTTGCGGGATCGATGCGTCGCGGAGGGACGCGAGTTCGTCGCGACGTTCGTGACGAGACATTGGGACGAGGTCTCGCGAGAGGTGAGGGCGAGAGAGGGGGAGCGGACGGTGTCGTCGGGGAGACGAGCGCGGGAGGAGGGGAGTGAGAGGGAGGAAGAGGAGGAGGAGGGACGCGGGACGGGGAAACGCGCGCGCGGCGACGGCGAAACGGAGACGGAAATGGAAATGGAAATGGAAGAAACGGGAAAGGACGAGGGAAACGAAGGGGCGGTGGTGGAAAACAGACGATCGGTCGATGGCGGGACGACGGTGGCGACGACGCCGACGACCGCGACGACGACGACGTCGACGAAAACGCCGCCGCCGCCGCCGCCGCCGCCGCCGAGTCTGACGGAGCGTTTATTGACGCAGACGAGAGTCGCCGCGACGCCGCCGAAACAGAAACAGAAACCGAAACAGAAGACACCGATCGCGACCGGCGATCCACCGTCGTTCCGCGTCCTCGGCGCCACCATCCTTCGAGGAATTCACGCCGTGATTCACGAGAGAGACGACGCGCTTCGACGAGACATGCGCGCGCTCGTCGACGCCATCAACGCGTCGCATCGAGAGATCGCGGCGTTGCGCGCGGACATCGCCCCCCTCGTCAACGCGCGCGTCGAACACCGCCGCGACGACGACGACGACGACGACATCAACGTCGACGTCGACGAGGACGACGCGCGTCGCGCCGTCGCGCGCGTCTCCTCGCCCATGGACGACGCGTCCCCGAACGGTTCGAGACGCGCAACGGAACGCGACACTCTCGTCAACGCGCCGAACCCGATTCGCGCGCCTTCATCCGCGTGTTTCGACGAACTCGTCGCCGCCGCGCACGTCGCGCGAACGCGAACGCTCGGCGAGACGACGACGACGGCGCCGCCGCCGACCGTCGGCGAGACGCGCGAGACGTCGCCGCGCCGCCCCGAGCGATCGACCGCCAACGGATTCAAACCTCCGTACCGATGAAATAC
>MDTE01010160.1_pt1 | contig 10789 bp, 6 predicted proteins | sample 811231 | NCBI WGS metagenome assembly MDTE01 (sample SAMN05326651, study PRJNA326480) | marine metagenome | isolation source: seawater | place: Indian Ocean: Red Sea | collected 2010 | reverse complement strand
TTTCGGGCGGTTTCTAATATATCCCTGTCGGATAGTTTGGCCATCTTTAAGTCAGGTAGGCCACTTTGACGCGTACCAAAGAAATCGCCTGGACCTCGCAGTTCTAGGTCAACTTCGGCTAATTTGAAACCGTCATTGATCGTTTCTAACGCCGCTAATCGCTCCTTGGCTAGTTCAGATGGGTCATCGGATACCAGGATGCAGTAGCTCTTATGCTCCCCTCTACCAACGCGACCTCTGAACTGATGAAGCTGAGATAAACCGAATCGATCCGCGGATTCTATCATCATCACAGTAGCGTTTGGGATGTCTATGCCTACCTCTACTACAGCTGTTGATATGAGTATATGGATTTCTTTGTCTCGGAACGCTCGCATGACTTTGTCCTTTTCTTTAGCTGACATGCGGCCATGTAGTAGCCCGACATTCCACTGAGTGAATATGTCTTGGGAAAGGGTTTTATGGTCTTCTATAGCGGATTTTGCTTCTATCGAGTCCGATTCATCAATTAAGGGATAGATAATGAATGCTTGCCGGCCTGATTCGATTTGTTTTGAGATAAACCCGTAGGCTATCTCTCGGCGGTCGGGACCGATCCAACGGGTCTGTATAGTTTGACGCCCGGGAGGTAGTGTATCGATAGTTGAGACGTCTAGATCTCCATAGAGAGTGAGGGACAAAGTTCTTGGAATAGGAGTAGCTGACATTACAAGACTATGGGGGGCATCACTGCCCTTCTGCTTTAATTCAGACCGCTGTAATACACCAAAACGATGTTGTTCGTCCATGACAGCGAGTCCAAGCTTGGGAATGTCAATCTCCGATTCGATCAAAGTGTGTGTTCCGATGACGAGATCTATCTCGCATGTTTTTAATTTGGCGATTATTTCAGACTTTGCTCGAGCCCTAGTACTCCCTGTTAATAAGGCAACTTGCATGGGTTTATCCGATGAAGGCAACGCTATCGTGAGAATGTTGTTGTTTGTACTGCCTGGATTGGCTTCTTCAAATAAGTTTTTGATAGTTTGGAAATGTTGCTCAGCCAATACTTCGGTCGGAACCATTATGCTACCTTGGTAACCACTGGTAATTGTTGCAATTAATGCCGTTAGTGTAACGATAGTCTTGCCACTACCGACTTCCCCTTGAAGAAGCCTGTTCATGGGAGAATGGCCTTCGGACAAATCTGCAAGTATTTCGTCTATGCACCGTTTTTGAGCCGGAGTAAGGGGAAAGGACAGCGAGTCTTCAAAGGATTTGACCACTTGTTGATCGGGCGTTATAGAGATACTAGAGTCTGTCTTCTGTAACGCTGCACGGCGACGCAAAACCGCAATCTGTAAAATAAAAAGTTCGTCGAAAGCCAATCTCCTTCTACTGTTTGCTAGTGTGACTTCATCAGATGGAAAATGTGCTTGTACAATGGCGTCCTGTAATGGTATCAAATCGCAGCGTTCTGTAATTTCTGGTGGGACATGGTCAGTAATGCCCTGTAGCCATTCGGATAGGCATTGCCACATGAATCGTCTGAGGTTGCGGGAGGTAATTCCATTAGTTAATGGATACACTGGTACTTGTCTACTGGTGTTTAGGGGAGTTCCGGAGTCAGTTAGAATGTCGTATTCTGGGGATTGTAATCCTATTTGGCCTCTGTAGACGGTCGCCTTTCCGCTGACTGCTATCCTAGAGTTGGCTTTTATAGTGCGCGCTAAAAAAGATTGTCCGAACCACGTGATCTTCAAGTTTCCCGACTCGTCACTGATGATTGCCTCAGTAGCTTTCAATTTTCCTCCGGAGCCCATGTTGACGACCCGCGATTCCCATACCACACCATGAAGTGTGACTTCTTGATCTGGGATGAGGTTTGCAATCAATTGAATTTGCGAATAGTCAATGTGTCGGCGGGGGAAAAAGTAAAGTAAGTCCCGTATAGAACTGACTCCAAGCTTTTGAAAACGTTCACTGATCTTTGCGCTGATGCCTCTAAGTCTGTCAACAGGCACATCAGGATTAAGCCGAGTACTGATTTTCGGGATAATGTTGGAATTTGGGATGTTATTGGTCGCACTGCCTGATGTCATGGGAGGGGCAGAAAAAGTGTCCCTATAATTTGTATTATCCATATGAGGCTGGGCCTGTGACAGGGCAGTGCCTTCGGTGTCGAGAGCCTCTAGCCAGTTGGTGACCCATTCTTGGCGTTGCTGTTTATTAAAATCTGAATAAGTTATGGGGAAGTCAGTCGGGAGATGTCTATTTAATTGGAGGAGAGAAGTTAATTCTGTATGCCAATGGGATAGAAAGCGGTCCAGACCACCAGCGACTGATTTGTTGTCATACTCTCTTGTCTGCTCAAGTTTAAGTATGTGCGAAAAGATTGTTAGCCAGCTTGTCGGTGTCTCTTGCTTTGACGGCATAATACACTTAACGAATTGAGTTTGCACGATGTGGGTGTTTTTCGAACAACTTTGTTATTGGGTATACTTCCAAATGATTATATCATCGCACAAATTATTGAGTTGGTGGTCGCCTAGAAACCCTGAGGCTAGCTTGAAGTGATGAAACAAATACCCACTGCATTTGGTCCGACGTGCGTGCCCAGAGTGGGTCCAAATTGGCTGATTATCGGCTTAATGGGGGAGTCAGTGGTGCTCAAGAGTTTCAACAAGTTGACGCTATTATCCGCGTTAGTACTATGAATAATTCCTACATCTGTGACAGGAAGGTATTCTTCAAACATCTGACTGAGTCTGTTTGTGGCCCTTGCAAGGCTACGTGAGCGTTCCAGTGGATGCACTTCCCCATCCTTCAAGTTCAGTATAGGTTTTACGCTTAGCATTCCTCCCAGAAACGCTTGTGCTTTACCAATACGCCCGCCCCTATACAGGTTGTCTAACGTATCTAGAGCTACTATGCAGTGAGTCTTATTGCATAGGTCCACTATCGAGTTTTGAATAGCTCCCAAGTCTTGCTGTTGTTTTGATAGCTCGATGGCTCGCATGGTGACTAATCCCAATGCAAATGATGCTAACTTGGAGTCGATGATTATTATATTTGGAGGATTGCCCAATGCTAATTTTGCCTGTAATGCCGAATTGACAGTGCCGCTGAGTTTGCTTGAAACATGAATCGATATGATGTCGTGCCCTTTATTCAATTCTTCCTGATATAGGGCTTGGAATTCTGCAATACTAGGCTGCGATGTAGTCGGAAAAGTTGGGGAGTTCTGGAGGCGATCGTAGAAAGTTTCAGTGGAAATGTCTATGCCATCTCTATAATCATTACCATCGATTAAGACATGGCAAGGGACTATCCGGACTCCAAGGGCTTCGGATAAATCTTTCGGTATATCTGATGCACTGTCAGTAATAATGGAGATAGTCATGTCGCCTCCAGTCTAAGGTTATTCTAATGATACCAAATACAGTGAGTTTGACTGATTTGCGAATAACATACTAATACTCGTGTTGGGATATTTGCGCTCAAGTTCCATAAACAGGTCATTTGCGTCGGTTTCCGATACATGTGCCCCTCTGTAGATAGTGATGATAGGGTCGAGATATGCTTCCAGATCTGGAAGCGATGCTTCTATTAGTGCAGGAATCTCTGAGTGACGTGAAACCTCATTACCCTCAATAGTAGAGATATATTGAAGTTGATTACGGGATTGGGAATCATAAATTGATAACCGGCTTGTGTCTGTTGAATGAATTGAGATACAAAAAGTGTCAGACGCTTGTAAAGACATACGTTTTATATTAGCGCTTGTTGTTTGATAAGGGTTAAAGGCAAGGGCTGCGGCAATTGCATGTACGGGATTGGGAAATATTAAGGTCCTTATTGTTCTCCCGCATATGCTCGATTCGTCCAAGTATTGGACTAATTGAGACTGAGGCACACTTGTCGCCATCAGAATGATGTTCGCGCACAGAGTTCTTTCGATGACTTGAGCTAATGACGATAGGAATCTAGGATCGTCCGTTTCAGTGTGAATATTAAATGCTAGTCCGGATTCTTCAAATACGTCTGCGAATCCGTCGTCGGTTATGCTGATCAGGCAACTGGTTTGTTCTTTGCCGGTCTCAGGAATTGGAGCTTCTTGTAACGATTGATGGTCATCCATGTTCTGTATCATCAGGCCTGTCAGATGTCCGGATCTCAAAGCTGTCCGGATAACCTCTTGTGGCATTGCGGTGTGTATATGCAGTTTAACGGAACTATCAAACTCGGTTGTGAGTATAGAATCGCCTAAAGGAGACAGTAACGTACGCAGTCCTTGAGGCGAAGTGTTTCCGTTGCTTATTACAAATTGTGTGCAGAACCCCCAATCGGAGAGTCGCTCTGAGTTATTGATATCGTGTACTGGTGGGCTTGATTGGAAAGCGTTGTCGATTTGTATCGGAACAGAGTCCAATAGTTCGTCAGCATAATGGGCCCAAATACCCAAAAATATTACTAGCAAACCGAGGGCGCCCGAATCTACAACACCTGATTGCGCTAGTAACGGCATTTGGTTGGGTGTGTCATCTACGTGAGTTTTCGATGTGTCAACTATATGCTGCCAGAACGATTTTAAATCTGACGGTGGGGCAGAGAATAACTCAAAAGCTAAACTTATACTTTTCATAAGGCTTAGCATGGTACCTTCGACCGGTTGGTGCATGGAGTCGTAGGCAGTCAAGTGACCTGCCTTTAATGCTTCAACCATGTCTTTAGTGGTGCAGGTGTCATAGTTCATCAGATGGCGGTATAAACCTTGTATGAATTGAGATAACAACACGCCGCTGTTACCTCGTGCACCCCAAAAACAGCCTCGTCCGAAGATTTCTAGAAATTGTCCCAGATGGTCAGGACAGGAGTCATCTATACCATTCAAGCCCGCTGTTAAGGTTGCTAGCATGTTCGTTCCAGTATCCCCATCTGGTACAGGGAATACATTTATCTGGTTGATGGTATGCTGATGTAGGGTGAGTGCGGCTTGTGCATTCATCATTGCAGAAAGTAGAGAACGCCCTGTAAATGTTTCCACGTTTGGTCCTTGAGATCAGGTATGATGATGTGTTCGGTATTATATACTAGTATGATTATGAGCATGTGGCCGAATGGTGGAAGTGACAAAGTGTGATTGACCATCCAGATGGCCAAGATTAGAATTTGTCAAGATAGAGTCTTTGGGATAAGGAATACAGGAATAGATGTACGATCCTGAAATTTCAGAGAAAGGCATTTCTCAGTTTGAGGACCCGTCCGAGCCGTCCGAGAGACTCGTGGCCGGAGATCTCCACCCGGATGAAGAACTATCTGAACAATCTTTGCGACCTCGTTTCTTGGAAGACTTTGTCGGACAACCCCAGGTTAAAGAGAACTTAGGTATAGGAATAAAGGCTGCTAAGATGCGGGCCGAGCCTCTAGATCATGTTATAGTCTATGGTCCTCCAGGTCTTGGTAAAACTACGTTGGCGAATATCATTGCCAATGAAATGAATGTAAATATCAAAGTGACATCTGGGCCTGCAATAGAGCGTGCTGGGGATATTGCAGCAATATTGACGTCTTTACAGCCTAATGACGTTTTGTTTATAGATGAGATACATCGTTTGAATCGGGTAGTGGAAGAGGTTCTATATTCAGCGATGGAAGATTTTTTCTTGTCATGGATGGTTGGAAAGGGGCTGTCGGCAAGGAATGTAAATCTTCGGATAAGCCCATTCACACTAATTGGTGCGACCACCAGATTCTCCTTAATTAGTGCTCCCCTTCGTGATAGATTTGGTTCAATATTTCGCTTAGATTATTATTCGAGAGAAGATATGGAGCAGGTAGTTACCCGTTCATCAGAGATACTATCTGTAGATGCGGACACTGAAGGGATTAAGCATATTGCCGAACGGTCGCGAGGAACACCGAGAATAGCCAATCGGTTGTTAAAACGGACGAGTGATTATGCGCTTGTCAAGGCGGATAATCGAGTTACAGATAAGATCGCTATGGAAGCGCTGAATCTGTTACGAGTCGATAGGCTAGGATTAGATGAATCAGATCATAAATTATTAGAAACAATAATAGAGAAATTTGATGGTGGACCGGTTGGACTCGATACACTCTCCGCAGCTTTGAGCGAAGATGCAGACACAGTAATGGATGTCTGGGAACCATACCTGATGAAACTTGGACTGCTAGAGCGTACAAGTAGAGGAAGAATGGCGACACGATCTGCTTATGAATACTTGGGAGTCCCAGTCAAGCGCGCGACCGACGAAACTTTTAATCAAGGTCGATTCTCAGACATATAATTGCGGAGTCCAAACCGTTCCGTAGACCGACTTTACGAGATCGGAATTTCACGCTAATATTCCTTAGCTGTCAGAGTTTAGGCTAAGAGGTGTAGCGATGATTTATGAATTGAGAACCTACGAGACTATCCCGGGTAGACTTCCAGCTTTGAATGATAGATTCGCAAATCATACTGTTGGATTCTTTGAACGTCACGGCATACACGTGGTTGGGTTTTGGACAGAAGAGGTTGGGACGAGTAATCAATTGGTTTACATGCTGGGGTTTGACAGTTTGGCGGATCGGGAACAGAAATGGGCGGCTTTTCAGGCAGATCCCGATTGGAATCGAGTAAGATCCGAGTCTGAAGTCGATGGCCCAATTAACGCACGCGTTCATAACCGAATTTTGCGGCCAACTAATTATTCGCCGATGCAATAAAATTAAAGGACGATATCCTAATTCCAGGTTTTGTGGCGATCGAGGAATGATATGAAATACGATGTAGTTATTGTTGGTGGTGGATCGGCAGGGTGCGTATTGGCTAATAGGCTGACCGAAGACCCTACCAGGTCTGTCCTGTTACTGGAGGCTGGTCCTGATTACGCGAAATTTGAAGAACTGCCGATAGATTTAAAGGATGGTTACAATGTGTGGCGTTCCGCTTACGGGCAACACAGTTGGGCGTATCAGGCGAATGCAACACCGCAGCAGGAATTCTCAATTGAAATCCCAAGGGGCAAGGCGATGGGCGGATCCAGCGCAATCAATGGCCAAGTACTATTTAGGGGTGTCCCTGAGGACTACGATAATTGGGCTTCTTGGGGTAATGATGAGTGGGCATTTACCAAGGTTTTGCCGTACTTTAGAAAACTTGAAAACGATCTTGATTTTCAAGGAGATGATTTTCACGGGTCGACTGGCCCCATACCAGTGAGAAGATTTAAACGATCAGAGTTACTGCCTACCTCTTCAGCATTTTATGACGCCTGTGTGGCGTTTGGGTTTCCGGAAGACCCAGACCAAAATCATCCTGACTCGGATGGAATTGCTCTTAGGCCTTTGAACAATATAGACGGAGTCCGTATGAGTACTGCTCTCACGTACTTAAGTGAAGCACGGCATAGGATGAATCTCACGGTTAAAGGAGCTGTCACTGTACACCGAGTTCTGTTTGATGAGAAAACTGCGGTTGGGGTATTGGCCGAGAGTGGAGGAGATCTGTTTTCGGTGGAAGCGGCGGAAATTATAATATCAAGTGGTGCCATTGCATCTCCTCAGATACTCATGTTGTCAGGGATTGGGCCTGCGAATGATTTGGAAAAACTGGGTATATCTGTGGTGCACGATGCACCTGGAGTTGGGTCTAACCTAAGGGATCATCCCGCGGTATTTACGCTTTTTAGAGGAGTTGGAGATGGCCCTCCCGATAGTTCGCCAAGTATACAAGTAGGATTGCGATACAGCCATCAATCATCTGACACTCGAGCGGATATACAAATAAGTCCGATTTTAATGACATCGGAACATAGGCCAGCAAGTGTTCAGATTGACTCGGACGATTTCCATTTCGGATTTAGCGCAGCGTTGCAGAATGCTCGAACTGCAGGAGAATTGACGCTCAAGTCAACCGATCCACATGATCAACCTAATATAGATTACAACTATTTGTCAGACCAGACAGATAGGGCTCGTATGAGAGAAGCTGTTCGTCTTGGTATAGAGATGGCGAAGGACGGTGCGTTCTCCGAATTAATTGCCGCTCGCATCAATCCCACTGATGAAGATTTATCATCCGATGATAATTTGGATAATTGGTTATTACGCAACGTCTACACACAGCATCATTCTTCAGGTACTTGCAAAATGGGCACCAATGATGACCCCATGGCGGTAGTTGATCAGTATTGTCGGGTTCGGGGTGTTGCAGGGTTAAGAGTAGTTGATGCATCGGTAATGCCTGATGTGATACGAGCAAATACAAACGCTACAACCATTATGATTGCTGAGAAGGTATCCGATTGGATCAAGCAATAGTGATTATTAAACACATTGGTATAACGAGAGGATAATCTCTAATAGGAAAAGTAAATTATCAAAGGGGACTCAATGGTAGAAAACAAGATGCGAATAGAACGAGATTCAATGGGAGAGATGGAGGTGCCATTCAATGCTTTGTATGGCGCGTCGACTATGCGGGCGGTTTTGAATTTTCCAATTAGTGATCTGAGGTTTCCAAGAACGTTTATCCAAGCCTTAGGGATAGTGAAACAAAGCGCGGCTAAGACAAACATGGATTTAGGAGTATTGAGTAAAGAGATCGGAAAGGCAATAGTAGCTGCATCGGATGAAGTTATTCGGGGAGATTGGGATGCAGAATTTGTCTTGGATATATTTCAGACAGGATCTGGTACATCAACAAATACAAATGCTAATGAGGTCATTGCGAATCGGGCTACTCAAATTATGGGCGGAGATTTAGGAGAACGCCTAGTTCACCCTAATGATCATGTTAATTTAGGGCAGTCGTCCAATGACGTTATCCCCACAACAATTCATCTTGCGGGATTGATAGCAATTAGTGAAAACCTTATCCCTGCACTAGAAAACCTGCGTACAGCATTAGGTCGTAAATCGGAAGAATTTTGGGATTTAATGAAAACCGGGAGGACACATCTACAAGATGCTACGCCTATCCGGCTGGGGCAGGAATTCTTAGGGTTTTCCGGGCAAGCTGAGTATAGTATTGAACGGTTGAAACGTTGTCAGCGTGCGTTGCGGGAAGTGGCATTAGGCGGAACAGCCGTAGGCACCGGAGTAAACACTCACTTTGAGTTTTCAGAACGAACATGCAAGTATATTAGTGACGCGTCTGGTGTGGATGTGGGTGAAACTCGCAATCACTTTCAGGCGCAATCTACGCTCGATGCGGTAGTAGAGGCGAGCGGAATTCTCAAAACTATAGCAATAAGCTTGCACAAGATAGCGAATGATATACGGTTCCTATCATGCGGTCCTAGAGCGGGTTTAGGTGAGATATTGTTACCAGAAGTGCAGCCTGGTAGCTCTATAATGCCCGGCAAGATTAACCCTGTAATATCAGAATCTGTAGTTCAGGTTGCGGCCCAGGTAATTGGAAATGATGCTACCTTAGCCTTGGCAGGCCAGGGAGGCTATTTTGAACTCAACACCATGATGCCTGTAGCAGCATACAATTTACTGCAGTCAATATCATTACTGGCTACTTCTTCTAATAATATGGCTGATCAGTGCGTGAACGGTATAGAGGCTACATCGGTTGGACCTGAGATGGTCGAACGAGGATTGATGTTAGGTACTGCACTTGCGCCAGCGATTGGCTATGATGCGGCTGCGATCATTGCAAAAGAGGCAGCTGCAAGTGGTAGGACGATCAGGGAAGTTGCAAGTGAGAAAACCGAATTGACAGAAGATGAGATAGCTCAGCTTCTTAATCCTCAGGAAATGACCAAGCCGGGACTTGAAGTTAAGGGAGGAGGCGGGTGATGGTTCAATGGACTATAGGAAATTATTAGATTAAATCGTGTATTCGGTAGCATCTGTAGCTTGACATAAACTCTAAAACCATTATAATGTTTGGTTACTGCTTTATGGATATTGCTCCATCTTTGGCTATTTTTCAAACAAACTTCAATCTCGCGGATGACGTGCGCCCTTTTTGGTTTCTATAAAAAGGCAGGATATTCCCGTCTTGTAAAGGAGTAGGTTATATGGTTATTGCGTTGCCCAATGAATCGAGTAACACCCGGTCACACAGTGTGAAAAGTTACGCGAATATTGCACAAATATTGGATGTACCCAATCTAATACAGAGTCAATTAGGGTCATATGATTGGTTTAAATCGGAAGGCCTTCTTGAAGTATATAAAGAAGTATCTCCAATTGTGGACTACACAGCGAAGAAGTATGAATTACACTTTTTAGATCACTATTTTAGGGAACCGAAATATAGCCCCGAAGAATGTAAAGAAAGGGAGATAACCTTCTCAAGGCCGCTTTACGTAAAGACTCGTCTGGTTATGAAAGAGACGGGCGAAATAAAGCAGCAGGAAATCTTCATGGGCGACATCCCGATGATGACGAATAATGGCACATTTATCATAAATGGAGCCGAGCGAGTGGTTGTAAGCCAACTTGTGCGGTCACCAGGAGTGTATTTCGTCTATGAGAAAAATCTAGTCAGCAATCGGGATCTTTGTTTTGCTAAGCTGATCCCTTCCCGCGGGGCTTGGTTAGAGTTCGAAACTAGTAGTAAAGACATTTTATCTGTAAAAGTTGACAGAAAGCGAAAGGTATCGGCGACATCGTTTCTTAGGGCATTGGGAATCGCATCTGATGATGATCTGATGGGGCTGTTTGATGACGTCGATCTGGATGAGAACCATAAATATATCGAATCAACTCTTGAGAAAGATCCGATTCCAGAAGACAGAGAATTGAATTTTAAAAGCGACGATCTAATGGCTGTCTGGCAGTGGTT
>MDTE01201603.1_pt1 | contig 10790 bp, 12 predicted proteins | sample 811231 | NCBI WGS metagenome assembly MDTE01 (sample SAMN05326651, study PRJNA326480) | marine metagenome | isolation source: seawater | place: Indian Ocean: Red Sea | collected 2010 | reverse complement strand
TTTTTTATAACCGTAACTTTTAATTTTTTTTACTTTACCATTAAAAAAAATAGATAAATCAATATCATGCACCATAAGATCAGTGACTACATCTACATCTTTTATTCGATCGCTAACTGGGCTTGCTCTCATAAAATTGAAAAAGATCTTTTTATCTTTTTTTTTAATAATTTGGATTAAAGAGATAATTGCAGGATTGAATCTTTCGATAAAACCTGTTTTAAGATTTATTTTTTCATTTTTGGCATATGAAATAATTTTTTTTGTCTCTTTGAAATTTTGAGCCAAGGGTTTCTCAATAAAAATATTTTTTACATATTTGCCAACTTTTTTAATAATATTAAAGTGAGTTGAGGTTGGTGTGGCAATTATAATAGCATCAATTTTTAAGTTGGAGACAAAAGATATATGTTTTAAAAATTTAGAATATTCTCCAAGATTTTGTATTTGATTTTTTATGTCATTCAAAAACACAATATCTACCGAATTTAAAGCACCTAAAACATTCAAATGATTAAGGCCCATTTTACCAAGGCCAATAATACCTATTCTCATTTTCTTTTTTACTTTTATCATGTATGTTTAAACTTTTTGGCCTTTCTTATTTATTTGCCCCATCTCAATAGCTGGATTCCCGGCTACTAAAGTAAATTTTTTTACATTTTTTGTTACAACTGATCCTGCTGCAATCATTGAATATTCACCAACTTTTATCCCACATAAAATTGTTGAGTTAGCACCAATACTTGAACCTTTGCATATTTTAGTTTTGCTAATTTTCCAATTTTTATTAAATGCACGAGGAATTTTATCATTAGTGAAACATACATGAGGGCCTACAAAAACGTCATCTTTTATAGTAACTCCATCATATATAGATACTCCATTTTGAATCTTACAGTTGTTCCCAATTTTTACATTTTTATCAATGTATACATCTTTTGATATGATACATTTTTTACCGATAGAAACGTTCTCTCTTATTTGAACATTTACCCAAATTTTTGTATCAGAGCCTATTTTTTTTGTTGATTGTATTACAGCACTAGGGTGGATAAATAATTTTTTACTTTTCATGGTAATTTATTATCCCCTATATATATATTTATAATCTGTATAACAATAATTTTAAAATCCGTATTTTAATAATTAGATAATTTATCAATAATAAACTGCTGATGTTCTTTCTTTAACTCAGGACTCATAGGTAAACAAATAACTTTATTAGATGCATTTTTTGCTTCAGGTGTACATTCAGGGCAGCAAAAAACTCTGTATGCTTTCTGTTCATTAATCGGATTTGGATAATTTATTGAAGTTGGTATACCATTTTTATTTAAATGTTCCTTAACTTTTTCTCTATCATCACAAAATATTGTGTATTGTCCAAACACACTATTGCGATCTTTTTTTTGTTGAACTCTCTTTAAGCCAATTTTATCAATCGATAAATTATAAAATTCTCCTATCTCAATTCTTTTTTTAATTTCAAAATCAAATCTTTCCAATTTTGCCAAAACAATAGCACATTGAATAGTGTCCATTCTTCCTCCTACTCCAACCTTGTTGTGCACATATCTGCTGATCTGGCCATGCTCCCTTATCACTTTGGATGATTCAGCAACTTTATCATCATTAGTAAATATAGCGCCTCCGTCACCGTAACAACCTAAAGGTTTACTTGGATAAAAACTAGTGCAACCAATATTAGATAAATTACAACTTTTTTTATTTTTATACGTTGCACCAAAACTTTGAGCGGCATCCTCAATTACAGGTATCTTACCATTCCGCTCAGCGATTTTATTTATTTCATCCATATTAGAAGTTTGCCCATAAAGACTCACTGGCATTATAGCTTTTGTTTTTTTTGATATTTTTTTTTCGATTAATTCTGAATTTATATTGCAAGTATCTGGCTCAATATCTACAAACACAGGTCTTGCACCAAGTAATACAATTACCTCAGCAGTAGAAATGAATGAGAAAGGCGTTGTGATCACCTCATCACCGGGAGAAATATCTAATGACATTAAAGCAATTAATAATGCATCAGTTCCACTTCCAACAGTAATACAGTGTTTAGAACCTGTATAAGTTGCTAACTTTTTTTCTAATTCATCCACCTCTGGTCCCATAATGTATTGTCCATGCTCTAAAACTTTATTTATTCTTTTTTTAATTAAGGGACTTAAAGTTTTAAACTGTGATTTTAAGTCTATGTAAGGAATATCCATTTTTTCAATTATTTTTTTCGCTCAAATAAAATTTCGTTGCAACCCGAGCCATGACTTTTTTTTACTTTTAAAAGTTTAAAACCTCTTTCTATAAAAAAATTATTTAATTTTTCTACCGAGCTGTATTCATAAGGATAACCACCTATCCAATCATCAAGATTTTCCCAAAAGTTCATTCCTCTTCTTTGCTTTCGAAGTTTTTTGTAATCTAATTTTCCAAAATTCTTTATTGTATAATTTATGTAATAAAGCAGTTCAAATACTTTTAGATAAAATTTACGTAAAAAATTTGGTAAAAAATTATAAATAATTTTTATCATCCACCAGATTTTAGATTTAATGCCCTGATCATTATAAATTGCTATAAATAATCTGCTATTTTTTTTTGTCAAAATTTTCAAGTTCTCTAAAGCTTTCCACATATCCCCCGTGTGGTGAGCAACGCCCCAGCAATATACCATATCAAATTTTCCTATTTTTTTTAAAAATTTTTTATTAAGAACAGAACCTTTTTTTATTCGCCATTTTTTTGAGTTTATCTTGAAAGTTTTTTTTAGAGTTTTTGTTGCTAATAAAGAATTATCATCAATATCTAAAGAAAGAATTCTCTTGTAATAATAAGTTGCGCTTAAACTAAAAAGTCCTGACCCACATCCTACATCTACAAAACTTTTGTTGTTTTTTTTACTTAATATAAATTTTAAAGAGTTTTTAGCATTTGCAAAATTTTTTTTATCTACATTTTGTAAAAAACGTAACCAATTCTCGCCAAATTTGTATCTCAACTTAAAATCTATTCATTAGTTCATATTTTATTTTATTGCGAGTATTAACTCAAAATTGATATATTTTACTAAAGTAACATAATCCTTAAAGCCAGATCTTTTTAATAAATCATAGTTTCCTTTTGAGGAAAAAGGATCCAATACTCCCTTTAAGCTTTTTGATTTATAATAAATTTCATTTATTGAAAAACCCTTTTTCTTTTTCCATTCTTGATAAACTTCATTTGACATATCTTGTGTTCTTGCATCATAAGATCTTACTTTTTCAGCAAATATAAAACCACCACCCCAATTTAAGTTTTCATAAATTTTTTTTACCAATTTCTGTCTTTTAGATTGCGGTAAAAATTGAATTGTAAAGAGAGATATCATTAGATCTGATTTTTTAAGTCTCAATTGAGTGATATCTGCTTTCTTTAAAAAAATATTTTTTTTTTTTATCTTTTTTTTAGCATAACTGATCATATTGCTTTCTATATCAATTCCATAAAATTTAATATTTTGTTTTGATGAATTATTTTGTGCTAACAAATTTAATAATCTGCCTGTAGAACATCCAAGATCATAAACAATTGAATTTTTTTTTATAAAATAATCGGCATACTTTATTACTAACCAATTCATGTCTTCATATAGAGGAATTGATTTATCAATATGATTATCAAATTTGTCAGGCTTTATTCTTCCAAATGACCAATTATTCTCATAAACAGATATTTTTTTATCAACTTTTTTTTTCATCAAAATTTTATTATCGCTGGTGGTGTAAAAGGAGATTCATCTAGTTCAATTTTCAAATTTTTTTTTTGAGCAAAATCTTTCATCGCCTCCCATTCTGCTCCTTGTGTCTTTTGATCAATAGATATTATGCCACCAGGCATCATTTTTTTTGATAATTCCTCTAAACCTAAATATGCAGCATCATAGGTACTAGTATCAATATATACTAGTGCAAGTTGCAAATTACCTTTTGAATGGTATTTCGATTCAGAGTTTTCTAAAAATTTCGGTAAAGTAATTCTTATATCTCCTTCAATAAAATTTACACAACTGGAAAAGCCTAGTCTATCAATTCTATTTTTTACATACTCTAAACTATTATCTGCCCATCTATTTTTATTGAGATACTTGTGTTTTTTAAAATCCTCTGGTGTGTAACTTTTAAACGTATCAAAACCAAAATAAGTTCTAGTGTAATGATTATAGGCTTTAAAAAAGTTTGAGAATAAAATCGCATTTCGCCCTTTTCCAACACCTAACTCTATAATATGACCAGGGACGCTCTTAATTTTATTATAAAGATTATATATTCTACATATATAATTAAATTCATCATATTCTAAATATAAGTCAGATGAGTCGAATCTTGGTACCTTAAGAGACCTAAAGAGATAATCTTTTAAAATTTTTTTCATTTTAAGAACTTTATAATTAAACTAAAAATTTTTAGAACTTTATATCTTATTAAATCAAATTGATATAAGGGAAAATTACGTAATTTATAAATAAATGCATTTATTAAAAGATTAAATTTGTTTAATTTAATATTTCTAGTTTTTAAATAAGGTTCCTTGGTAATTATTGCAAAAATTTTGTCATAAAAAAAAGGTCTAGATGAAAAAATTGGTAAAAATTTAAATGTGTCGAAACTTTCTTTATTTTTTGAAAATATCTTATCAAAATTGTTATGAATACCAAAAATAAATGAAAAATTTAAAAAAATTTTATTAGCTTTTATATTTTTTGATGCTTCTTTTAAATCATCTAGATTATAAAAAAGATCATTGTCGCTTATGATTAAATTCCCATTTTTATTTAATAATTTAAATAATTTTTCTATTAGCTTTAAATTTTTTATTTCATGAAATGAGCCATAGGCTATAATTGTATCAAATTTTTTTTTTGAACGGAATTTTGCTAGATCGGAAAAAATTAGCTTTACTTTTTTTCTTATTCCAAATTTTATTATATTTTTATCAAAATCTTTTTTAATTCTTTTATTTATATCTAAACATACAATACTTCTTATCTTTTCATTTCGACTAATCACGGCTGTGATTATTCCAGGGCCACAACCAACATCTAAAACATCTTTTTTGATGATGTTTTTATTTATTAAATATTTAGAAAGTTCAATTCTATGATTATATGAAGAGAATTTATAATTTTTAATCATTAAAATTTATTTTTAGTAATTTAAGAGTTTTATTATTTGTTTATATTTGTACTTATTAATTTTAATAAACTTATAGGGTGAATCAATATCATTAACATAAATCAAGACTTTATATCCCTTGTTTGCTAAATAATAACCTGCATTTGTTTTATCACTCACAATAATAAAGTCGTTTTTATTTAATTTATATTTTTTTTTTGAATAATTTTTTGAGAGTGGATGATAAAATAATTCAATATTTCTTTTATCTAAAGTCCTTTGAATTTTTTCAAATAAAATTTCTTCATCAACATCATTAGATAATAAAATTTTTAGATTCTTTTTTCCTATTGATTTAAGTTTAAAACGAAAATTTTTTTTTTTTTGAATAAAAAATGATTTATTAAATCTACTCCCAAACAATTTTATGAATGCAATTTTTTTTTCCTCAAAAAAAAAAATAAAGTTTTTTGGTAAAATCTTTGTATGACCAATACTTGTAATATTTTTCCTTTTATACTGAAGAATTGGCGTGGTAATTATTGCTGATATCTCAAATTCATTTTTAAGATATTTATTTACAATAAAATCTCTTGTTAAATTTTCATAAAAAAAATAAATTTTCTTTATTTTAAAAAAATTTTTATTCTTTAAAATTTCAAAAACAAACATGTATAGATACAATCTTTCTAATTTCATCAAATCATTCAGAAAATATAAAATTAATTTTTTTTTAGATTCTTTTTTTTTAAAAACATAAAAAGCAGATTTAAAGAATTTAATAAGACTTATATTTATTATCTCAAAATCTATTTTTCCAAATTTTTTTCTATTGTTAAAATTTAAGAATGGTGCATGAAAATTTATATGATTAAATTCTTTAAAGTTAAACTTTTGAATAGAATTAGGTTCTTTATCTTTAAGGGAATAGGTAATTAAAATTTTTTTTTTGGGTGAAAATTTTTTAATAAATCTCTCACAAAATGAATGAATATAAAATTCTGATAATGCGAATTTCATAAATAAAAACAATAATCTTGGAATTAAATTTATTATTTCATAGATAAATTGAAAATTATTAATCTTTTTTTTTCTAAAATTTAAAAAATCTGTGTGCCTATCAACTTGATTAGAATTACATGATGCTTCTTCATAAGATATTTCATTCAATTCTTTTTTAAAAATCATAAACTATATATATCTATAATTTAATTTGAAAATACCTAGTCAATTCTTTAAAAATATACCAAACCGATCTTAAATGATACTTGAAAAAATTTTTTATATTGTATTTTAATCTAATGTGTTCCCATTCTTTAATTACCTGTATAACATTTGAACTTGTTGAAATATTTGTCCTATTATAATTAAAGTATCTTTTATTTATATTATAAACCCTGGCTTTACCATAAGCTGCCACCAAGAACTCTGTATCATATACAATCTTACAATATTCATCAAAAATTTTTTTTTTAAAATGCTTTCTCAAAAATTTTATTTTTATAATCATCGTGCCTAAGCCTATTGAGTGCCAATACAAAAGTCTTGGATATTGATAAGAACTATTAAAGAATATTTTTTTCTTAGGTAAATGCATATAACCTTGACAATAAATAATATCCCTTGAAAAATTATTTTTTGATATAAGACTTCTAAGCCACATTGGATGCCACCAATCATCTGAATCACAAAATGCCAAAAAGTCATTTTTCTCTGCTTTACGTAATACAAATTGAACCGCTAAGTTTCGACATTTAACAAGAGACTTTTCAGATGAGACCCCTAAAAATGTATAATTTTTGACATTATAATTTTTAATAAGAGATAATAAAATTTTTTTACTTTTATCTGAACTAGAATTGTCAAATAGAATAAAGTGAGTATTTTTATAGTCTTGTTTGATCAGACTTTCGAAGCATTTTTTAATAGTTTTCTGAGAATTTCTAAAGTTTATGATTAAATATATCTTACACATGTAATTTTATACAAAATTTATGTATAACAGAATAACCTCTAATTAAATGAATAAAAATTCAGTAGCCAAACATTTTTAGATTAATATATTTGTTTTCTAATAAGTTTGCCTCTTTTAGAACCTTGAAAATTTAAAGATTTAGCACCAATCACTCTACCAGAGTTGTGCAGCAGCTTGTTAATTATAGGATAAAGATATGAATTGAATTTTGAAAATCTTCCACTCCAGAAAGCTTTTTGTTTTGCAATTGTATCTGCTCTTACAACAATTCTATTATCTGAAGAAATCTTTCCACCTCTATGCATTCCATCAGGATCAAAAATAAACAAATCACCAGGTTCTCCCTCTAAAACAGTGTACTTATTATATTTTATTCTTTGAGGGTTAATATCATTTGGAATATTTCTTAAATTTGATCCTTTTGATAAATACGAATTAACTTTGAATTTTCCCTCCCAGTGTGAGCCAGGTATATATTCCATTGCTCCATTTTTCGTGCTTGTTTTCTTTAAATAAACCCAAAATTTCAAAGTTTGTTTTCTGTCAGTGTGCCATGGCAATATTCTCTTATCACTTTTTTTTAAAAAAGTAATATTTATATCCTCACAAAAATTAAACTGTCTCGCACCAAAATATATTTCACAAAGTCTATAAAAGAATTTTGTATGGAAAATACTATAAAAACTATTGAACTTATTTTTCTTTGCTTCTATTGGATTAAATATTAAAACTTGACCTGACTTATTATTTTCATGCTCATATCTAATTTTAATAAAATTAGTTTTTGAAGAATTTAAAATATCTATAGTATCTTTTTTTAAAGATTTAATTTTTTTCATATCTAGGTATTTAGGAATTTTTACTATTCCATAATTATTCAATAAATATAAAATTTTACTTAAATTTTTATTTTTTATTGAAAATTCCTTAATTGAGATTTTATCCATATTTAAGTATTAAATTTTTTGTAATTAATAATTTGTAATTTTTTTGAATATTATTTTTTAAGCAATCTTGCAAGTTTTAAATCTTCTAATGTGTCTATATCAAGGCTTTCTAAACTTTTAGTAACAAAAGGTATTGCTCTGTCATAAATTGTTCTTCTTTTATTATTTAAATTTTTAATCCACAAACAATTGGCTACAGGATTTGGTTTATAGTAAGTTTTTTGATCTTGGCTTCTCGTATTCCCGTTTTTTAAAGGGCTATTTATGAATAATGGTTTCCATTTTAAATTTTTCTTAATTTCCAAAGCAAATTTAACATGAAAATTATATTCACTTACTGTAAAAATATTTACTTTCTTTTTAATGGTAGTATCTATTATTTTTTTTAAAGTACTTTTTTCTCTTAAAGGTGCCGTAGGTAATAGTTGAACCAATATATCATAATCCTCCAAAAGTTTACTTTTAGACAATTTTTCTTTTATATAATCGAAAATTTTTGTTTTACTTGATGAATCTTTTTTGCTTCTAATTGAATAGATTAATTTTTTATCTGAAATTTTGTTTCTTTTTAGAGATCTTTTTAAGATAGTTATATATTCTTTAGTGTCAGTGCTGAAAATAATTTTATCAATTACTTTTAAATCAACCGCTGATTTTACAGACCAATAAATTAATGGCTCACCGTTAATTAATTTTATATTTTTATGTTTAATTCTTTTTGATCCACTTCGTGCTGGGATAAATGCTATAATTTTATTTTTTTTCATTTAAAATAATTTTTAAATTGATTTTTTTTTATTTTCTTAAATATAGTTTTTATTTTGATCATTTCTTTATTTGAAAGTTCTTTTAAAGGTAATCTTTCATATCTTTTAAAGTTTTTATTGATTTCTAAAAAAGCTTTGATTGTTAAATGCCACCCGTATTTATCTTTAATTTTAAAAAATGGATCCTCGATACTCTCTATTATCATTCTTATTTTTTTTTTTTCGTTATTCTTATAGTAATCATAAAAATCTATAGCAATTCTCGGATTTAAATTTGAAACTCCAGATAGCCAGGAAGTGGATCCATGTTTAGCAGCTTTTAACCACTGTCTCTTCCCACCTCCAGATGTGATGATTGTCATATTCTTTGAGATTTTCTTACATATCTCTTTTGTATAAAAATTATTTTTTGCATCCTCTTTCATGGCAACAAATCTTTTCAATTTAGAAATTTTACTTAATAACCTAATGCTATAATGAACATTTGAAGGTTTATTAGACACACCATTTTCTATGGGTTGTTGATGCAGTAAAAGATAACAATTAGTTTTATGATGAATAAACTTAAAGTGATTAAATATTTGTTCATTTGAATAAAATTTTTCTCCAAAAATAACACTTACTAAATCAGCACCTTTTTTTTTAAAATAATTTATATATCTTATCGACTGTTCTGTAGAACAATGATAAGGCTCAGCACAAATTATAAGATTTTTTTTATCCAGTCTTTTAACCTCCTCAATACAAAAAGTATTTATTTTTAAAATTTCTTTTTCTGTTAAAAGACTTAATCTTGAATTATATACCATTACATAGAAATTCCTGGCTCCATAAAAGTATAAATATTTTAAATATTTCTTTAATGCCAAATAATCAATTTTACCTTTTTTATTGAATGGAGTAATAATTGAAAATATTGGACCTTTTAACTTATTTCGAATATAAAAATGTTTGTTCATGAGTTTTTTCAAAAAAATAACAAAAAATCAAACATTCTTTATAGCAGAAATTGGAATAAACCATAACGGGAATGTTCAAAACGCTATGAAATTAATTGAGTCAGCAAAACTTGCGGGTTGTGATGCTGTAAAATTTCAAAAAAGGACACCGGAAATTTGTACTCCTAAAAGTTCGTGGAACATTATGAGAGAAACTCCGTGGGGCAAAATGAGATACATTGATTATAAAAAAAAAATTGAGTTTGGTAAAAAAGAGTATGATCTAATTGACAAGTTTTGCAAAAATATCAACATAATGTGGACCGCATCATGTTGGGACGCACAATCAGTAAAATTTATTGAAAAATATAAAACAAAATTTCACAAGATCCCATCAGCATGTTTAACTGATTTATCTTTACTAAAAGAATTAAAAAAAACTAAAAAACCAATAATATTATCAACTGGCATGAGCACAGAAAAACAAATTAAAAAAGCAGTAAAATTTCTCTCTCAAAGAAACCTATCAATATTGCACTGTAATAGCTCCTATCCAGCGCAAAATCATCAGTTAAATTTAAAATATATATCTAAATTGCAATCTATGTTTAAAAATTCAGTTATTGGTTACTCAGGACACGAGATGAATTTAGCATCTTCAGTAGCTGCAGTAGTTTTGGGTGCAAAAATTATTGAGAGACACATTACATTAGATAAATCTTTATGGGGCACAGACCAACAAGCATCAATAGAGCCTCTAGGTTTTGCTAGATTAATTAAAGACGTTAGAACTGTAGAAAAATCTTTAGGAAAACCAATTAAAATTGTTTACCCAGAAGAAAAAAGTATAATGTTTAAACTTAGAAAATATTTATAATTAATATCTATTAAAAATTTTTTTCAGTGCATAAATCAAGCCAATTGAGCTATTAGTACTGGTCAGCTGCACGCATTACTGCGCTTCCACACCCAGCCTATCAACGTGG
>MDTE01146455.1_pt1 | contig 10790 bp, 7 predicted proteins | sample 811231 | NCBI WGS metagenome assembly MDTE01 (sample SAMN05326651, study PRJNA326480) | marine metagenome | isolation source: seawater | place: Indian Ocean: Red Sea | collected 2010 | reverse complement strand
GTTTCGCACCGATGGTTTTCGCTTCCAAGCAACCGACACCATTGTGCAGCGAGCCGAATCCGCCATCCGTGCCGCCGGCCGACAACCGCAGCACACCGTTACTTGTGGCGGCAGCGACGCAAATGAGTTGAACGCCAAGGGTGTCCCAACGGTAGTGATCTCCGTTGGTTACAAGGACATTCATACCAACGAGGAATCCATGCCCATCGAGGAATTAAATTGCCTGGCGGAATGCTGTGCTGCCTTGATACTGGATCAATGATGATCGCCCGACAGCCGCTTGGTAACAGATGAAGTAATACTCAGCAGAGGTTAGGATTCCACGAATCTACTCGAAACATAACAAGGAGTTAGAGGCCCCGGCCCGAGTTATCGAAAAACGTCGTGCCAAATGGATTGTCCAAGTCACATTCCGACACGACTACACCCCGCAATACAGGACAGACTAAGTGCCCATTGAAGTTGTCGAAAAACACGTCGTCTATGAAAATCCCGAGCCACAACTACGGGCGCGCCATGGTTATTTTCCAGGAGCAGTTCGTTTGCCGTCAGGAGATTTGCTCACGCTATTTGTGCTGGGGGAAGCCATGAATGCGACGAACGGAAATACATTCGTGACTCGCTCAACCGATGGAGGCCGCACCTGGAATCTGGAAGGGCCACTATACACCAAGTCGCTTGAACATCAGCACAACATTTACACGTTCAAACCGACTTTGTTGCAGGACGGAACTTTAATGGCGACCGGTTACTGCTTCTATCGCACTGATCCTGACCAGCGACTTACGAATTCGGAAACAGACGGTCTGCGAGATGGAGACAATCTGGTGAGCGTCTCCACAGACGACGGACACAACTGGTCGGAGCCTCGTATCATTCCGCGTAGTCGATCCGAAGTGATCGAAACTTCCGGCCCCAGCGTACAACTGCGTAACGGGTCGATCATACAGGCGGGATCATTATTTCCGGTCTGGGACGGATCTCATCCGTCCAGCAACGTCGCCGTGATCATTCGCAGCGACGACAACGGCGAAACTTGGGACGACCAAACTGTGTTTTACCGGCATCCGGAGGGACGATATACCGGTGCGGAACCACGCCTTGTGGAGATGCAACCGGGACGTGTCGCCTGCTTGTTTTGGACGATGGACCACGTGGGTGGCACAAATCTTCCTAATCACATCACTGTTTCACACGACGGCGGACAACATTGGAGTGAAGCGATTGATACAGGAATCTCGGGACAGGCTTCTAATCTCATCTACGCCGGGGACGACACACTACTGACGATACATTGTCATCGAGAAATGGATATTGGACTCTACGTGCGAGTGGTCGATTTTTCCAACGATCGTTGGAAAACGGTTGAGGAATTGAACATCTGGGACAATGCCCCGTCGCGACAAGTAAGTCGTTACAAAAACATGGCCGTCAATCTCAAGTTCGGACAACCGTCTTTGTTACCGCTGGGAAACGACGAATACCTGGCAATCCATTGGTGTGTGGAAGATACAGTATCTAAAATTCTTGCGCACCGATTGCGTATTCGGACTTGACGATCCCGAGATCGTATTAGGATGGTAAAGTGAGTGGAGACGACATCTACCTAGATAACAAATCGTATCATTTTGAGGAAAGCAACGGTCGATCAGGATGGGCTCTGAGCCGGCCCATGATTCACTCCGACCAAAATCCAAAACTAAAATCAGCATAGGATGAAAAAGTGGAAACACACACCAAAATCAGTACTGGAGCAACAAACATGCCCTCTTTCTATTGGTTCACTCTTCGATTATCCCAGTTTCTCGGCGGTTTCCTTTCCGTCGCGTTGACGATGACAACCGTGACGGGTAGCGAACAAGGATTGGATTACGTCGATGTCTACACTGCGGGGATGAATGGGTATCACTGCTATTGTATTCCAACCATCGAGGTCACTCCCAATGGAACACTCTTGGCGTTTTCAGAAGGCCGGCTTCAAGACGATGAAGACCCGGGCATGCTGGCCACTCAGGACGTCGACTTGATATTGAAACGAAGTACGGATGGTGGAAGAACCTGGGCAGAAATGGAAATCTTCGCTAATCCAGGAAAGTTTTGGTCGGCCGCCAATGCTAGTACGGTTGTTGACCGCGATACAGGAAAAGTTTGGGTGATCTATCTTCGTGGCAAACCCGGGCGCAATACACTTACGTCACGCCCCGGCACCTATGATACGATGACTATTGCAAGATGGAGTGACGACAACGGAATGACCTGGTCCGATCCCATTGACCTCACCGCCATCGCAAGGAACATGCAAGACGAAAACTGGACCGCCAGTTGCCCCGGTCCCGGAGGCGGGATTCAAACCAGGAATGGTCGACTGATCATTCCTTGCTGGAAATTCCCTTGGCATACTTTTGCCCTTTATAGCGACAATCACGGCAAAAACTGGCATCGAGGTGAATTGGTTCCAGGTGGTAACGTTGGGAACGAGTGCCAATTAGTCGAGCTGGCGAACGGGCAGATCATGATGGACATGCGACAAACCAAAGGTCTTCGTCGGAAAGCACTTAGCAGCGACGGCGGAATCACCTGGTCCACTGTCGAGGATTTCTTGCCTATTACACAATGCGCATGCGCGATCGAAAGGCTCACTTTGGAATCCAACGACGAAATCAATCGAATTCTGTGGACCGGCCCCAAAGGGCCCGGTCGCGTGACCCTGATGGGCCGCATCAGCTACGACGAAGGCAAAACATTTACGCCCGGGCAGGTAATCTACAAAGACAAAGCCGGCTACTCCGACTTGGTCTTGCTAAACGACAACAATGTCGGCTGCCTTTGGGAACGCAACAATTGCAGGTTCATGTCGTTTACACTATTGCCGTTGAAAGCGATGGAGCCAGATGGCCCTCCTAAAGAATAGCTGAAAAGAAACCTCCCCGTCAGTCGCTGACAAACCAACGCATCGCATAGTGTTGCACGTCTCGATGAAACTTCAATGTATATGGGTCGCATAACCAACGCGCCACGTATCCATCAGTACGTGGCATCAACCAACCAAAATCCCAGCCGTGCGAAGCATAGAGAAGCGGGATCACAGGCCTCACCCGAACTACCGGATTGGCCGATGTGATCAGCAACTGCTGTTGTGTGTAGTAGTAGCACGCACCCACGTGAATATATGTTTCATGATCCATGGCTTCCGCAGCGTCTTCTGCTAGATCGTCACACAGGCCACGGATGGCAATTTTGACTTCGGCGCCTTGCGTGACGGCATCGATCAGGTCGCTTAGACTACCGCCAACCGGATTGCCATCGGCATCATTGGCGAACATCTCCTTCCAACTGCAACGTACTTTAAATTCGTAAAATTCGAAATCATAAATGAAGTTACAGCTAGGTGCGTTGGTTCCGTCGTCGAATCTTGCCAATTCGTGATACTTGGGCCACCCGATGTAGTCTTGTGGGTTCGCAGTCACGCCGTCCTCGGATTCAAGACGACCGTCCAAATAGGGTCGAGCAACGGCTTGCTGGGCATCCTGGTTGTATAGAAAAAACGACATCGACTCGCGTGGACCAAATCCGTCAGGCAGTTCGATCGGGAACCGCAAGTTTTCAATTCCGGCTACCCAACGATCTTCTAACAGGTAGGTGATTCGAAAATCCGTCACCTCACGAATGAGTTCGTCGTTATCGGATGACGGATCGACATGCTCGTTGTGACGAAACGCTGTTCCCACGCGCATGTCCGCTCCCGCACGAATGGCATCGGCTAGCGCACTTGCACTGCCCGATTGAGGTTCTCGGTTTGTATCGAGGGATAATGCTGTTTTCCAACCTGACATCAGTACTCCTCCGGGAAGCGTTTATCCTGGTAGAAAGAAATGGTTTACGGCATAATGTATTCACACGGCAAACACAATATAGCCTTGACGCGTTTTCGTCCAAATAGCTCCATCGACCGTTCCGCATGAGTCATTGCTATAGAATCGGTTGGACATCATGACATTCGTTGCTCATCACTTTGCTCTCGTCATAGCACTTTCGGCCGTCGTTGACGATGGCTGGACAACGTTTGCTCCGCGTGACGAAATCGAACCCCATTTTTCCATTGAATCGAGAACAGAAGACGGGCGTCCCAACATCCTGACGATCCGAGCCGGCGATCGTCAAGCGATCGATGGTGCGTGGATAAAGGTCTTTCCGGTTTCCGGTGGCAATCACTATCAGTTTTCCGTTTTACGACAAACAGACAACGTGCCAACACCACGTCGCAGCGCCATTGTCAAAATCAGCTGGCAAAATGCCGAGGGCGAGCTAGTGTCTGGTGAGCAAGGTACGGCTCAGCCCGAATATCCTCTGGACGGTCACGCAGAAGATTCTAGTTGGGTTCGCGTGTGCGACACCTATCGTGTACCGAAACAAGCCACACAAGCCCGTGTGGAATTGCATCTGCGTTGGACCGCAGGATCTGTAAAGTGGCGCAACGTTCAGCTCCACAAAGTTACGCCTCCCGAACCACGGCTGGCACGACTAGCAACGATTCACTTTCGTCCCAACTCGGGCACCACCAACCTGGAAAAGTGCCAATTATTTACGCGGCTAATTGCCAAGGCTTCCCGACAAAACGCAGACCTGGTATGTCTGCCAGAATCAATCACCTACTATCATTCCGGTAGGTCCATGGCCGATTGTGCGGAACCTGTTCCAGGGCCTTCGACAGAATTCTTCACTCACCTGGCGAAACAACATGACTTGTATATCGTCGCCGGGTTAACCGAACGAGAAGGCAGTGCGGTTTACAATACTGCAGCATTGTTGGGACCAGATGGATATGTGGGAAAGTATCGTAAAGTCTGCCTGCCGCGTGAAGAAATCGAAGCTGGTGTGACACCAGGAGACCACTATCCGGTGTTTAGCACTCGTTTCGGTAAAGTGGGTCTGATGATCTGTTGGGATGTCCATTTCCCTGAAGTCGCCCGTAATCTTTGCAATCAAGGAGCAGAAGTGATCGCGATGCCCATCTGGGGCGGGAATCCCAAATTGGCAGCAGCCCGGGCCATTGAAAACCAAACCTATCTGGTCTCTAGTACCTATTCGAAATCTGCTCCGGATAAGATGGTCTCTGGAGTCTGGGACCATCACGGGAATTTACTTGTGTCGAATGACACCGAATGGGAGAAGGTCCTAGTCGCAGAAGTCGACCTCAATCAACGTACTTATTGGCCTTGGCTGGGTGATTTCAAAGCGAGGATTCACCGCGAACGACCCAGCACTAGTTTTGCCGACTAAGTTGTGTTGGCAATGGGTCAATCATTGCTTGCGGCTAGTGACAAGTCCATATGATCTAACACAAACTGACTCACACACCCTTCAAATCACATGATGCATCCATTTATTTGCTCCGTTTTGGTCTCTCTGTCGATCATCACCACTCCCTCACTCGCAGCAGAAATCGCAAAGCTGAGTCATGCTAATTGGGACGACTATGCACCCACTGGCAAAGAAGTCGACGCCATTTATGGTGACTTTGTCATCCGCAACGACAAAATCGTGTCGGTGATGGCAAATCCCATCGAAGGGCGTCACGGCAATGTATCGACACCAGATGTCGGTGGAGCCGTAATCGATTTGACGACTGTCGACCAACCCAATGATCAGCTAACCGCTTTCTATCCCGATTGGGGTAACTATCCACTAAAATTCAAGCGAGTCAGAACCGACACTTCAACCAATGAGGATGCTGACACGGCTTCCGCTCACGGAAGATGGGTAGAAATACAGTGCGAATCCAAGGCAGCCGAGGATGGCTTGTCGGTTCTTGTCACCTATCGACTGACCGATGGTGAACCTTTTTTGCTGGTGACCTCACAATTCACCAACAACCACCACGAATCGGTGGAAATCGCCTTGGGGGATCGCATCCGAGCCGACAGGACGTTTGAGGTAGGTACCACCCCCACAGTAACCTGGCGATACGACAAATGGTTTGGCCAGGCTTATGGCATCGTGGTAGAAGACCTTGATTTTGAGCCTCAAGAAGACACGATCAAGCGTGGATCGCGCATGTATTATTTGCATGAGGGCCAGTCCAAAATGACACTGGCTCCTGGCGAACGGTACACACTAGTACGACGATTGTTCCCTGCCAAGAATCTGATTGAAGTGAGGTCCATCGCCAACGAGCTTGCTGGTATCACCAATCGTGAGCTCTCCGTCTACGTTGTTGACGCAGCGGGACCGGTGACGAATGCCAACGTAATATTGAGCCAACAAGGCGAACCGTATGCCTGGGGCAGGACCACAGACACTGGCACCCTGTTTTGCAACATTCCTGAGGGAGAGTATGAGGTCACTGCCGTGTCCGATCCGCGTGGCAGAAAGACCATCGTTGTCGATACGCAATCCTCCATTAGCCTTGAGTTACCTCAACCGGGATACGTCAAGGCTCACATCACGGACGAAGGCGATAATCCCATCCCATGCAAGGTCCAATTTCGCGGTGTAGGTGACACCATGGATCCAGACTTCGGGCCAAACAGCGGTGAACATGCGGTCAAGAATCTCTACTACACAGAAAAAGGATCGTTCCATCACGAGATGGCTCCTGGCAACTATCAAGTGTTTATCAGCCGCGGTCCTGAATACGACGCCGTTTTCCAAACATTAAGCATAGAGCGAGGCCAGACGACCCAGTTGACCGCTACGTTAGTACGAACGGTCGACACGCCAGGTTGGATCAGTACCGAATTTCACAGCCACAGCAGTCCGTCAGGTGACAACACCACTAGTCAATTCGGCCGCGTGTTGAATCTGCTCTGTGAACACCTGGAATTTGCGCCGTGCACCGAGCACAATCGGATTTCAAGTTACCTGCCTCACCTGAAACGGTTAGGCGCTACTAAATGGATGGCAACCTGTGCTGGGATGGAGCTGTCGGGGCAACCATTGCCGTTGAATCACCAGAATGCGTTTCCTTTAATTCACAAACCACACACACAGGATGGTGGTGGGCCTACTACCCATGAAGATCCCACCTTGCAGATCGAACGGCTTGCCTTGTGGGACAACGCGAGCGACAAACTGATACAACAAAACCACCCCAATATCACACAACTTTTGGAAGATCGTGATCTGGACGGCAAACCGGATGAGGGTTTCCAAAAGATGTTTGGGTTCATGGATGTCATCGAAGTCCACCCACCAATCGAAATCATTCAGGAATCCAGCGACCAACAGACAATCCTGCATTGGCTTCGATTGCTTAACTTGGGTTACCGTATTCCGGGGGTTGTTAACACTGACGCCCACTTCAACTTCCACGGATCAGGTTGGCTACGAAACTATGTAAAATCGCCGACGGACGACCCATCCCAAATCAAACCGCTAGATGTTGTTCACGCCACGGAGCATGGCCAGCTGATCATGACCAATGGGCCGTACATGGAAGTGAAACTTCTGGCTGACACTGCGTCGGCTGATGTGGGTGACCAAATTGAACTACCCGAGGGAAAATGTCTGCTCCATGTCCGCGTACAATGTCCGAATTGGTTTGATGTAGATCGAGTCCAGCTTTTCTTTAACGGCCGTCCACAGGAAACACTTAACTTCCGCCGTGCACAATTTCCAAGACTCTTCAGTGCAAAGACGGTACGGTTTGAACACCGAATTCCTATCGCACTAGACGGTGACACACATCTCATCGTGGCTGCGGTAGGCGAAAATTCAAGACTTGGACCGATCATGGGCCCCAAACATGAAAACGATCTGCCGGTCGCGGTCAGCAACCCTATCTTCGTCGACGTTGACGGCGATGGCTTCGCACCCAATGGGGATCAGCTCGATTTCGTTTTGGGAGCAGAGTGATGCCAACTGCCGTCATCCTCCTGAGTATCATTTTTGCCGCCGAAAGCACCAACGCCGGTCACAGCATTGATCTCGCTGCGCTCGACGGCTGGGATATTGTCGTCGGAAAGCATGCCACCGTTACCGAACAGTACGCTGCCAAAGAGCTGCAAGAGGCATTGCAACACGTAACCGGCGTAACACTGCCGGTGCAGAAACACTTTTCGAGACCAGATCGTCACTTTTTTGTTGGCCCCAGCCTATCCATGCAAAATGCTTCGGTCGGGTTCAAAACGGAAGGATTCGGTGAGGAAGAACTGCGGATCGTCGTTGGAAAAAGGAATATTGCAATTGCGGGTGGTCGACCGCGAGGTACGCTATACGGCGTTTATGAGTTTCTCGAAAATTATCTGGACGTGCGTTTTCTTACGGGTGATCATACACACGCGCCTCGTGTCAGAAGGCCACATCTGCTGGCCCCAGTTGACCAACGTTATCATCCGCCGTTGAAGTTTCGCTGGAGCTTTTATCGAGAAACAAACGCGAATCCACCGTTTGCAACCCGAATGCGGATCAATACCGTTGGAACAGGCTGTTCCGAGTCGGTGCCTAGCGCCCCGAAACTGGGAGGAAAATCTTCCATTCGGTTGATCAATCACAGTTTTTTTCAGCAAGTCTCGTCTCTCAAATACGGTCGAGCACACCCTGAATACTATTGCATGCGCGATGGTCAGCGCTGGCTGGAAAACCCACACGATCGCCGCAGACAGGACCGTCAGAACCAGCCGTGTATGACCAATCAAGAAGTGCTGTCGATTGTCACCAAAGAGACACTAGCCGAACTGAATTCACTCACGGACTACGACACCGTCAGCGTTTCCCAAAACGACAACGAACAGTTTTGCGAGTGTGACTCGTGCCAAGAGATTAATGCACGTGAAAACGCACCAAGCGGATCGCTATTGCAATTCGTCAACGCGGTTGCCGACGTTGCGATCCTAGAGCATCCCCAGCGCGAAATCGGGACTTTGGCCTACCAGTTTTCGCGAAAGCCACCGGCCAAGCTACGGCCTCGTTCCAATGTACGGATTCAACTCTGTTCCATCGAGTGTTGTGTCAATCATCCGTTGGACGATCCCAATTGTCCACGTAATGCCGCGTTCATGCGCGACTTGGAAGGGTGGGGCAGGCTCACCGAACGGCTGAGTATTTGGCATTACCATGTCAATTTTTCCGATTACACCTTGACCTACCCCAGCCTGTATTGGCTGGACCATAACGTGCGACTCTATGTGAAACATCATGCCGACGGTATCTTTATGCAGGCCGCTGGCGAAACCGTCAGCGCTGCCCTCAGCGATCTCAACAACTACGTCATCGCCCGTGTTCTATGGGATCCTTCCCAGGATGCCCGGGAAGTTGCCGGTGAGTTCATTCGCCTTCACTACGGATCGGCAGCATCACCCATTCAGCGATTTGTTGATCTGATTCACAAAAGAGCACTATCCAGTGGTTTGCATGCTCATTGCTTTGGCGGGGCCGCTCGTTTCGGGTTGGACGATCCAGAGATTGCCCAGTTCGGCCTGGACATATTTTCCGAAGCACTTGATTTGGCCGACAATTTAAAGATTCGGCAGCGCGTCGAAAAGGCTTCGATTGCAGCCTTACGACTGGCGTTGGAACCCGCCTATGTTGCAACCAAAAGTGACCAGCCACTAAGTCCCGCCGAGGTGGAATATCTGCGCCCGCTTGCCCGTCGCTATTTCGAGCTATGCAGTACGTACGGCGTCGACACCTTGAAGAGTGACGGACGGGGGATACCTTGGGCGAAAGAACAACTACAAAGCGTACTTGGCCCGTGGTAAATTGTGTTCATGTCAACCAGACCTAAGTGTGACTTGTCGGGAGCGCTACGATGTCAGTTCACAAAAAGCACAAGCATGTTTTTTTGCTGTTGATCACAATCTCATTCAGCGTCACCATGGGTTACCAGCAGTCGTTGTCACAGGCTGGTGAAAAGGCTGTTGGACTTGATGATTCGCCCGACACAGTCGCCTGCTTGAATTACGCCTACTCGTACATGTGGCCGTATAACAAATCGAGTGACGCCGTGCGGGTTGCCATCGAAAGCCGCATCATTCTATTTGACGACCGATCCCAGACGGCGGCGATCTACTACCTGGGTGCCTCTTGCAAGAGTGAGGACACTTATGGAACACAAAAAGACTACAGTCCAAACGGCTTTCAACCTGGTGCCAATACATTGTTTCACGATCCAAACTATGACTTTTCATGGATCGTTGGGAACAACAGCGCATTAATATTTCGGCGTTTGTTGAATGGAAAAAGATATCGCGAAGTACTCGAGGATACGTCTGTGGAATGGGGAGAAATGCGACTGCAACTTAGCCCGGCCATCGGCGCCTATTGGATACCTGTCGACAAGTTCGAACCTGCGGCCCGCGCTACGGATGCCGGACATGCGCTAGTAGCGCAAACCGAGATCTCCAACAGGACGACCGGACTACGAGCTGTGATCGAGTATCCGGTCAAAACGATGAACGTGAGCCGTGACGGATATCCTCAACTGGATGGTAACGGCGTTTGGCAAATCGACACCGGTCCGATCGGCGTACCCGATCTGTCCAAACGACATGATCCGCCAGTGAGCTCGTTCTCGCTCGGATTTATCGCCACCATTAGCCGAAATCCACAAGCTGCAGACTTTGTATTGGAACAACCAACCCCGCTAAAACCGCCGAACGAAGGCATATCCATTCTGCATTACTCGAAGCCATATTCACACCGCGCCACCAATCGTCTGATCGGTATCCCTCATCCGGAACGATAATCGGGAAGACCACAAGCGAACCTTTTAGAACATCTAAGCCGCATCGAACAGGTACGCGAGATTCAGGCTTCACACTTCTCGGCACAAGGTTGTCCAGCCCGGTATC
>MDTE01123454.1_pt1 | contig 10790 bp, 5 predicted proteins | sample 811231 | NCBI WGS metagenome assembly MDTE01 (sample SAMN05326651, study PRJNA326480) | marine metagenome | isolation source: seawater | place: Indian Ocean: Red Sea | collected 2010 | reverse complement strand
AGAAAGAGACTGAAACAGAAGATCATCTTTATTCCATTAAATTCAATGGCTCCAGACTTAAAAGACTTACCAAAGAAAAAGGCTCTCATTCATCATCTTTTTCTCCAACTTTGAATTATTTCATAAATTCGTATTCAAGTTTTACAATTCCTCCAAAAACTTTCATAAGAGATGATAACGGTAAAATTATTAGAACTCTTGTAGAAACAGATAAATCAAAATTTGATGCTTACAATCTAACTTATCCTCAATTAATTAATATTTTTACAGATGATGGTACCAGGCTTAATGCTTTAATTACATATCCTCATAATTTTGATCCTATGAAACAATATCCTGTTATACTTTATAATTATGGTGGTCCTGGTTCTCAGTTAGTTCTTAATAGATGGGGTTCAGGAAGTCATATTTTCCATCAATTTTTTTCCAGCAGAGATTTTATCATTTTTTCATTCGATAATAGAGGTACGGGTGGAAGAGGAAAAGCATTTAAAGATTTAGCCTATGGTGATTATGGAAAATATCTTATTAAGGATCATATTGCCGCAGCAAAATATCTTCAAGGATTAACCTATGTAGATGCTGAAAATATTGGAATTTGGGGATGGAGCGGTGGAGGCTATCTAACTAATATGTGCATGACTTTAGCTAGTGATTATTACAAAGCTGGTATTTCAATTGCTCCAAATGTAGAGCCATTATTATATGATACTATATGGACAGAAAGGTATATGGGTTTAGTAGAAGAAAATCCTGAAGGTTATAAAAATGCATCTGTATTGACTCATGTTGATAAGGCCAAAGGACACTTATTACAAATACACGGTAATGCAGATGATAACGTTCATCATCAGCATTCAATAAAACTTGCTAAAGCTTACGCGGAGCGTGGTAAAGACATGGAAATGTTCATTTATTCAAATGCAAATCATGGAATGTATAACAATAATTTTTTAAGTGAAGATAATCCTGCTGATGGCTGGAAAAATAGATTCCATCTTTACAAGAAAATGACTGATTTCTTTATGGAACATCTAATTACAGATGATTTTTAATTTTTAGATTGCATTGCAATTTTTTGAAATTTTTGCATTGCAATTTCGTGATTTGAAGTAATATTAATTAGCTCATTTGCCCAAGAAAAATTCTCGTTTTCAACTAAATTTTTTAACCTATCAATACTATGTGTAAACATCTTTGGAAGGAAGGTAGGCGTTGGAGATCCTCCTGTCCCCTTTGTTTTTGTCTGACGTTGATATGGATCGGGTGCTCTTAAAATATAGCTTACAACCATTTTATAATGATCTATTCGATGTTGAATAATCCATCTTACTGCACTAGCTAATATTTTTTTATTATCTTTACTGGACTCAATTTTTGAAAAATAGTTTGAATTTTGAATAACATTTCTTGTTTTGACTATCATCGCATGATGAGCAGGTGGTCTATATCCAACTCTAAATGATTTTAATAGTTTGGTAAGAGAATCAACCTTAATGTTTTTGGGTAAATCTTCAGAGCTAACATATCCTTTATTCAACACTGCTTTAATCATTGCTTGATCAACTATTTTATCAGCTATATATGCATGAGTGTGATCACCTACACCAGTAATTTCGTCAGCAATAGGATGATAAGAGCTATTAGCTCCCGTTTGACCGTGTAAATTTGAAAGAAATAATCCTTCAGAATTATTTTCTTCATAAATTTCCTTTCCACAATTTTCAAAAAATAAACCTTTTTCTGGATAAATACTTCCTTGATTTCCGAATAAACCTTGAATGAAAATCCTAACTTCTTTATTGTAAAGTAGAGGTTCGCTTACTTTCCACATTGCATTAAAAAGTTGATTTGATTGTTTAGTAGCTAGTTCAACTTTTTCAAGATGTTCTTTAATGTCATTATTTTTTACAGCTAAAAGAGCATTTTCAATCATCATATTTGATGTTCTCTCCATAGCAAGATGAGTCATTCTAAATCCTTGTTCATTTGCATCAAAATCATGGAAAGCAACCAAAGGTTTGATTGATCTGATATATTCGATATTCTTGTTTAAGTCATCATAATTATCTAATTCTTGATCTGGAAGAACTCCAGAACGTAGAACATAATCTGCAGCATACTCAAATTCAGGCTGCTGTCCAGTTACCCTTGATGAGAGCAGCAGTAATCCTGATAATGGCCAAGGAATGAATGCGCATGCCTTCTTTTTTCCATTAAAAATAGGCTCAATCTTTATACCATTGGCTAGCCATGAAGACCAACACCTAACATTTGCGATTAGTTCAGCTGATTCATGTGTTGGATTGGCAATATGATTTTGCACATCTAAAATAAATTTATCCATTAATCCATCATCAATTAATTTTACTTCGCTGAAAAGTGCATTCTTTCCAATTAAACCCGTTTTCGATTTATTGTGCACCGTCATTTCAAGTGCAATATCTGATAATATATTATATGGAGCAGGAAGCTTTTTTAAAGTTGAATAAGGTAAAGTTGAATTTGTTTGCCAAATTAATTCAGAGGTCTTTTGAATTAATTCAGCATCAAAATCTAATCCAAATAAATTTTCATTAAATTGAATTCCCCTTCCAAGGTAGGGAAAATGATTATCAGTTGAAATTACAATATTAGATTTCATTATTACCGATTAAGCTATCAATAAATTTGAAAACAGATTCATCATTCCAAAAAGCAGTTCCTACATCTTTTACTATCACTTCTCCAGTAGAATCAATAATAAAAGTTGTTGGGATGCCAGAAGTTGCAAAAAATTCATCATCAGTGATAATTTTATATATTGGAAGTTTTTGAAGATTTTCATCCTTCGGAATATAATTTTTAATAGTTTTTAAATCTTCTCTCGATAAAAATAAAAATTTAATATCTTCTTCATTTTTATATTTTTCATATAACTCGACCATATAAGGCATTTCAGCTAAACAGGGATTACACCAGGTCGCCCAATAATTAACAAATAGATTTTTTCCTTTAAAATTTTGAATGGTGGAAATATTATTTTCAAGATCTGAAAATTGAAGCATATTACTTTCAAAATCAATTGTTGTTACTTTCATTTCTTCTGAAGATGGCGCTAAGAGCTTTGGAGCTTCAATTACTTCTTTTAGATACATAATTGATAAATCCTTATAATACTCTTTGTATTTTTTTAAGTCATTATTTACCTCATGAAATTTGAATGATACAAGAGCAATACAAATAGCCATTCCAGCAATGATAATTTTTAGTTTTTTTGGGTTCATTGTATATGATATTTTGTAGTTATTTAGAAGAAAATACTTAAATTTTAAAACTTATGAAATGTTTAAAATGTAAACATACTTGGGTAAGAACCAAATGGTATGAGTATATTAGCTTTCTTGCAAAATGTACTAAATGTGGCAGTAGATTTATTTTAAGATACTGATTATGAATCAAAAAATATTTCAAGTTGATAACCTTCATTTTTATTTTCGAATAATTTTTAATAATGATAAGCTATATGAACTATCTTTTTCAGAACAAAAAAACAATTTAATGGAAAGACAGCTCTCATTAAAAATTGCCAATAAAAGCCCTTCAAAATTTGCCAAAGAGGTTCAAAGTCAACTAAATGCTTACTTTAATGGAAAGTTGAAAAAATTTGATGTCCCCGTTCATATTGAAGGTTCAGATTTTTCATTAAAAGTTTTTAAAGAAATGTCTAAAATTCCATACGGAAAAACAAAAAGCTACAAACAAATAGCTGAAAAAATAAAAGAACCAAAATCCGCAAGAGCAGTTGGAAGGGTAAGTGGCTCAAATAAAATTCCCATCATCATTCCTTGCCATCGAATTGTTGGTAGTAATGGTGAGCTTGTTGGATATAGCGGTGGAGGTGGATTATTATTTAAATCATATCTTCAATTACTGGAAAAAAAATGAAAAAATTATTAATGATATTTTCATGTTCATTTTTAATGTCACAGGAATCATTAAATGAAACTATTGTATTTGAAAGTGCAAATCCATTTTCTTTTGAAGAGATAATTACCGATCTTGAAAATCAAGAAAAACAAACTGTATCTGGGATTTTAGGGTTTCCAGTAGATTTTGATTCTGAGAAAAAATATCCCCTTATTGTTGGAGTTGCAGGCAGCTTAAACTGGGGTCCTCATCATTTAAAATATTTAGAAATGTATCGTTCATTAGGGTTCGCGACATTTCAATTACAGAGTTTTGATAGTAGAGATGTTCAGTCTACAGTTGGTAGTCAAATTGAAGTCACATCCGCCATGATGATACTTGATAGTTATGTTGCGCTTGAAACATTGTCTACACATCCAAATATTGATATTAATAAAGTTGGAATCACAGGATGGAGTTTAGGCGGAACGGTGTCGCTCTATTCTGCATGGATTCCATTAATTAATTCTATAAATAATGGTGAATATAGGTTTGCTGCTCATTTGCCAATTTATCCAGCATGTTTAGCATATCCTTATCCTCAAGAGTCGATGATTTTTAGTCAAGCACCAATACATATTCTTTTTGGAGAATTGGATGATTGGGTACCTGCTTCAGCATGTACAAATCTTTTAGGAAAATTAAATGAAAGTGGATTACCGCATAATATAGATATTACCATTTATGAAAACGCTCACCACTCTTTTGATAGAGAAATGGAGCTAACTATAATGGAGCATGGATATACGCTCGGAGATTGTTTCTTTCCGATGAATGATGAAGGTACCTTATTTTTAAGCGAATTCTGGAACATTCCAATTAATTCTCCCACAATGCAAAAACTGGCATTATTGACCTGCGCTGGAAGAGGACCAACGATGGGCGGGAATGATGAAGCTAGAGAACAATCTTTTAAGTTTGCCGCTGATTTTTTTATGAACCATCTTAAACAATATCATTGATATTTTTTTAATACTTTAAGATATTCGTTGATGCGAAATTTTTGGCTTCTTATTAGCGTATTATGGCTATGGACATGTAGTGGCGGAGGAGGTAGTTCTCCAACAGAACCTCAAGAACCAGCACCTGTATCTAATTTTACTGCTACACCTACAACATTGATTCAAGGACAATCAGTTACTTTTACTAGCACTTCTACTGGGACTATTACTTCCTATGCTTGGAACGTCGATGCTGATCCAGAAATCGAAGGAGTCACATCAACCTATACGCACACTTACTCTGATTTTGGAACTTATAGTGTTGTTCTAACTGTAACTGGACCTGGTGGTAGCAATTCAAAAACTGTTGCAGATATGATTATTGTATCTTCTGCAGCCCCAACTCCAACTACTGTAACGACACAAACCACCCAAGAAGATGAAAGTACAACTATTAGTTTAACTGCTACCGATCCAAACGGACAAGCTGTGACTTTTGCAATTACTTCAGATCCAACTAACGGTACTGCTACTTTAAGTGGAGCAGAGATAACCTATACCCCAAATGCAAATTTTTATGGTACGGATAGTTTTGATTATACTGCATCCAATGGAACTTATACATCAGATCCAGTAACTATTACTATTACGGTTGAAGGAGAAGATGATGGAAATCCAACCACCAATGATGTATCTGCAACTACGGATGAGGATACAGTAGTCACTGTTAACTTAGATGCAACGGAGATCGACGGGGATAACTACTCGTTTAGTATTATAAGTCAACCATCTAATGGAACTTTAGGAAGTATTAACGGAAACCAAGTGGAATATACCCCAAATCAAGACTGGAACGGAACGGATACCTTTACTTTCGAAGCAACCGATGACAGAACTTCAAGACGCAATGTTGCAACAGCAACTATTACGGTAAATGCAGTAAATGATGCTCCAACCACGGAAGATGTAAGTATTACCATCGATGAAAATCGTACAGCAAGTAGATCAACAGGTATTACCTTACAAGGATCAGACGTTGATGGTGATAACTTAACTTATACTGTTGTTAGTGGACCATCTAATGGTAACGCAAGTATCGCAGGATCTATCTTAACTTATGCAGCCAACCAAGATTGGAATGGTACAGAAACTATTACGTATAAAGCTAATGATGGAACAGTAGATAGTAATACTTCAACGGTGACTATCACCATTAATAGTATCAATGACGCTCCAGTAACTCAAAATGTTTCATTTACAACAGACGAAGATACTCCATATACTGAAAGTTATACTAGCTATGTTAGTGATGTTGAGGGAGATAACTTGACTATAACTGCTGTTACAAACCCAACAAATGGTACTGCTGCTTGTGATGGTACTGATTGTACTTATACCCCTAATCAAGATTTTAATGGAACTGATTCTTTTACTTACAAAGTCAATGATGGAGAATTAGATAGTAATGTATCTACAGTAACTGTTACGGTAACTGCAGTAAATGATGCACCTGTAGCAAATGATATGACAGCAACCATGGATGAAAATAAAATCGCAGGACGTTATCAACCTGTCACTATTTTCTTAAATGCAACCGATGTCGATGGTGATGATTTAACCTACAGTGTGGTTGGATCTCCAACCAATGGAACTTTAGGCAGTATCAATGGAAACCAAATTATTTATACTCCTACTCAAGACTATAATGGGGAAGATACGTTTACTTATAAAGCAAATGATGGGACTGTTGACAGTAATACGGCAACGGTGACTATCACCATCAATAGTGTTAATGATGCACCGGTTGCTGAAGATATAACTGTTTCCACCAATGAGGATACACCCAAATCAATTACCTTACAGGATGCAGTTTCTGATGTTGATGGTGATGTGTTAAAAGCTTGGCGCATTATTGTTACCCAAACTAATGGATCAACAAGTGGTGTAGGTACAGGAGGAATTATAACTTATACACCACCTGCAAACTTTAATGGTACCGATACATTCCAATATAGGGTTATTGATCCAGCTGGTCTTGAAAGTAATACTGCTACCGTAACCATTACGGTTGCTGCAGTGAATGATGCACCAGTAACCAGCGATCAAACTGCATCCACAGATGAGGATACTGCAGTAGATATTACTCTGTCATCCACTGATGTTGAAGGGGACAGTGTTACCTATTCAATTGTCAGTGATGTATCCAATGGATCAACAAGTTTATCAGGTTCAACAGTTACGTACACACCTACAGCAAATTATAATGGAACCGACACGTTTACCTTTAAAGCCAATGATGGCACTGATGATAGTAATACTTCTACGGTAACCATTACGGTTGCTGCAGTCAATGATGTTACAACTTTAACTAATAAGTCGGTTACTATTGCTGAAGATGTTGCATCTGCAAACGTTCAAAGTATTGAAGTTGGATCTCAATTAGATATTGATGGTGATACTTTAACTTATAGTATTGTTTCTAACCCATCCAATGGATCAGTAGGTAGTTTTGCAAATACTTCTGGAGCAAAAACCATTAAATATTTACCTAATGCAAACTTTAATGGAACCGATACGTTTACCTTTAAAGCCAATGACGGTACAGCAGATAGTAATACTGCTACAGTAACTATTACCGTAACAGCTGTCAACGACGCACCCGTAGCCAATGATGTAAGTACTACTATTGATGAAAATCGTTTTGCACGTATGGCAGACCTTGCTTTAGATGCAACCGATGTTGAAGGTGACGCACTAACTTATATTTTAGTGAGTAATCCAAGTAATGGAACAGCAAGTATTAGCGGCTCTACATTAACATATAATGCCAACCAAGATTGGAATGGTACAGAAACTTTTACCTATAAAGCAAACGATGGAACAGCTGATAGTAATACAGCTACAATAACTATAACTGTAAATGCTATTAATGACACACCGGTGGTTGTCGGTACAGATGAAAAAAATAGTAAATCAATTGATTTTGATGGAGGTACAGGTTCATATCTTGGAGTTACTGGTTCTCCAGGAATTAATGAAAATGTAGGTGTCTTTACAACGGCGATGACAGTGCATGCATGGGTAAAAGCAGATCAGCTAGAAAATAATAAATATATTATTGCAAAAGGTAATGCCCAAAGCAGTGGCCAAAGAGCATACTCATTAAGAAGTCCAAATGCTACTGGATCAAATGCAAATAAATGGGAAGCAGCTTTAACCACAGAATACACAACTGATGGCGGTGGGTTAAATAGTATTGAGTATCAACTCTATTCTACTTCAGATGCTTCTTTAACGGAATGGACTCATCTTGCAATGACATTTGATGGCTCTGATATAAAGTTTTATATAAATGGTTCTTTAGAGACCACGCAATCTGTCACAGGAAACGATATCAATAATCCGCAAATACATCCTAATGCTGCAGATGAAGATTTTAGAATAGGAGATATGGCTGGATCTGGTGATTATAATTTTGATGGAAAAATTGATGCCCCAGCAATATGGAATACTGCGTTAAGTTCATCTCAGATAAGCAATCTTTATAATTCAGGAAATGGACTAAGCCCAACAGAAGTGGCTACATCCAACCTTCAAGGCTATTGGAATTTTGAAGATAATCTGAATGACCTAACTTCGAACGATAATAATTTAGGATCTAGCGGAGGTCTATCTTATGTTTCTGATGTTCCTGGTCAATACAATACTCCAGTGACGGCATCTACCAATGAAGATATATTATCTTTAGAAATTAGCTTGGTCGGTACCGACGTTGATGGAGATAATCTAACTTATAGCATCGTAACAAATCCAAGCAATGGAACAGTAAGTATAAGTGGATCTACTGCAACTTACATTCCTTCATCAAATTACAATGGAAACGATAGTTTTGTTTATAAGGCCAATGATGGAACAGTTGACAGTGCTAACAGAACTGTGTTCATTGAAATTGCTGCAGTAAATGACGTACCAACAACCAGTGCAGTAAGCGTTTCAACCAATGAAGATACAGCTAAAGCTATCACTTTAGTAGGTGCTGATGTAGATACTGGAGACACCTTAACTTATAGTATTGTTTCTAATCCTTCTAACGGATCATTAGGGAGTATCAGTGGCTCTAGTGTAACCTATACCCCAACTGCTAATTGGAATGGAACTGATACCTTTACCTATAAAGCCAATGATGGAACAGTTGACAGTAATACTTCAACCGTAACTGTCACCGTTGCTGCAGTCAATGACGCACCCATAGCTTCAAACTTTGAAGTCAATACGGAAGAAGATTTAGCTATGAACTTTACTTTTAATTATACTGATCCTGATGGAGATGAAAATTTGACAATTAATATAACTAATAATCCTTCAAACGGATCTTTGTCGCAAAATACATTAACGGAATACAGATATACACCAAATACTAATTTTTCTGGTACAGATTCATTCAAGTATACTGTAAGCGATGGGTCTTTGAGCTCTTCAGAGGCTACAGTAACTTTAAAAGTCTCAAATCCATTTTACGAAATCCCTTTTGATAGCAACACCCAAGCATTGTCTGTTTTAAATAAAGGAAGCTACATTATTATTGGCAATTCAGATGGAGGTGCAAAGAAATATGATTCTGATATGAATGAAATTTGGGCAATTAATGATAATAATGTAAATAATCCATATAGAATTAGAGAGCATTCAGATGGTAGTTTATTTCTTTTAAACTCTTCAACAATTGGAAAATATTCATCAAATGGAACATTTGAATGGAAAGCTGATTTAAATATGGATTTAGCGAGGGATTTCATACTTGTTGATGATGGAATTATTATTGGAGGACATAAGTCTATAGATACTTGGAACTCATATTTAGCAACTGAGAAATTAAGCTACTCTGATGGTTCATCTTTGTGGACTAAAGAGCACACGGCTTATTCATCTTCTGATTGGAAAACATATCACCAAAGCGCTACATTGCTTCAGTCAAGCAGTGGAGACATATTTTTTGCTTCATCTAATTATTTAATGAAGTTTACTTCTTCACAACCAATACCATCTTGGGTTGAATCAATTGGAGTTGTGTTAAATAATAATATATCCATGTCATCAAATGATGAAATAGTAGTGTTAAGAGATTCTAGTACTAGGTGGTATTATGAATTATATGACTTTTCTGGAAATAAAACATATAGCCAGCAATTAGATTTAGGTGCATGGCATTCAAACGGATCTCTTAAAATGATTTTATCAGCAGCAATTTCTAATGATGGCAATATATACGGTATATCTTATGACGGCGATTGGGGAGGATTAGAAATTGTAAGTTTCGATGGTTCTAATACAACTATATTTCAACGAATAGAGCTAATTGAAGATGAAGAAATTGGTACATATTCAAACGGACCTATGTGGCCAGCTTCAGTTGATAAAGATTCAGAAACGGTAATTCATATATTTAATTTTAAATCCAATCGTTTCAATGATGATAATAGAGTGCCTTTAATGATTAAAACGGATTTAAATGGAAATATTTTAATCCCATAACCTTACAATTTTTATCTTATTAAATTTCTTTTTATTTATTACTTTTTATAATGGGGATGCGGACCAAAATTCTATTTTTAATAATCACTCTATTCATTGTAATTAATTATGCTGTGAATGTTTTTTTAAGTCCAGTCGAAGTTTCATATGAAGGTATAAATAAAGAGCTTTCATTATCAAATGATGTGGAGGTATTATTTGATGATTATGGTGTTCCAAGTGTTTTTGCTGAAAACGATTCTGATATGTTTAAAGTAGCAGGTTATTTGGGTGCTAGAGATAGATTATTTCAAATGGCCTTTTTAAAATATGCATATAAAGGTCAACTTAGTGCTGTTGTTAATGATACACTTTTTACAGAAGATCGTT
>MDTE01071700.1_pt1 | contig 10790 bp, 6 predicted proteins | sample 811231 | NCBI WGS metagenome assembly MDTE01 (sample SAMN05326651, study PRJNA326480) | marine metagenome | isolation source: seawater | place: Indian Ocean: Red Sea | collected 2010 | reverse complement strand
TGGGCCGGTTCGTGTTGGTATTACTTGAGATTCATTGACCCTTCCAACGCAGAAGCGTTTGTTGATTCTGAAAAAGAGAAAGCATGGATGCCGGTGGATCTGTATGTCGGAGGGGCCGAACATGCTGTGCTGCACCTACTGTATGCTCGGTTTTGGCATAAGGTTCTTTATGATCGTGGGCTGGTCAGCACTCCGGAACCGTTTCAAAAACTTGTTAATCAGGGGATGATCTTAGGAGAACTGGAGTTCACAGGATATCGTGATACGTCCGGATCTTGGGTGAGTAGCCGCGACGTCCACACCGACAACCATGGACAAACCGTACAACGAATCAATCGCGAAAGTGTGGAAGCTGTTAAAGTCGAAGCCAGTCAAGTCGAGAAAAAGGGCGATGCTTTTGTCCTGAGTGCGGATCCTGATATCCGTATCGACAGTCGAGCCCACAAAATGTCCAAGAGTCGGGGTAACGTCGTCAATCCAGACGAAATTGTGCGAGACTATGGGGCAGACAGTTTGCGTTTGTATGAGATGTTTATGGGACCTTTGGAGATGCCCAAACCTTGGAGCATGTCTGGAGTCAACGGGGTTCGTGGTTTCTTGGATCGAGTCTGGCGAATGATCATTGACGACCGTAGCGAAACGCTCGAATTGAACGCTGCAGTCCAGGAAGTCTATCCGACCGAAGAGCAGGCCCGCATGCTGCACCGGACGATCCAGCAAGTGACCCAAGATACGGAGAATATGGAGTTTAACACAGCCATCGCCCGCATGATGGAATTCGTGAATTACTTTACGAAGCAATCCGTTCGCCCAAAATCCATCATGGAGCAGTTTATTCTGTTGCTGTCTCCTTATGCCCCACACATTGCCGAAGAGATATGGCACACTTTAGGCAATGACGACACACTGGCATATGAGCCTTGGCCAAGTTTTGATGAAGCGTTGATTCGCGAGGATACCATTGAAGTACCCGTCCAAGTCAACGGGAAGATACGTTCAAAAGTAAAAGTACCTGCTGATGGTAGCAAGGAAGATCTTGAGCAAGCTGCACGTTCGGATCCTAAGATTGCTCAAATTCTCGAGGATTCGAGCGAACAAAAAGTTATTGTCGTACCAGGGAGAATGGTGAATTTTGTCGTGCGATCTTGTGATTGATCTCAATGGCAGTTGCGTTTCTCTGTAGCCTGGGACCCCGACTCAATCAATGAGTAGGGGCGGGGCTCAAGCTGACAACGCAGCAATCATCTATTTCCTGTCTTTTTACGGTGTGCTGTGGCATTTCGTTCTAGCGATCCAAATGAGGACGACCGTCGTCTGTTCCGCGAATGAATTTGTTTTCAGCCCACCAACTTGGCTGTGCGAACCAAATTGAGGTCCGCCAACTCATTGATCTGAACCGACGTGCGTTGGGTTAACGATGTCGGTTCATAGGCTTATGCTCTCAGAGTTGGATGCCTGCGTGACACTTTTCAACGTCTGTATTCATGGTTAACGGCTAACGGAGTACTCCCTGTAGATACAGTGGGTACAGCTTGGGTTCGAACATCGAATTGACCGGTACCTCGATGGGAGCCAAATCCTTTCCTTGCTGCGTGGCGATGGCCATGACCTGTGGGGAAAGGAACTTCGTTTTGCTGATATCCACGGGGAAACGATCGGGCATCTTGCCATCTTGAGCAGCTAGGTGAAAGCCCCATATACCAAACGAAGGTACCGTGACGCAAAAGCTGTAGGTGTGCATGGGACCCAAATCTTTCAATTCGGCTGCCTGCATCGTGCGCGCGATACACCAATACGCTTCGCGAGTGTAGAACGGTGAGGATGCTTGCGTTGCCACAAAGCCACCATCCGACAGCAGGCGTCGTACTCCCTTGTAAAACTCGACGGAGTAAAGTTTGTTCAAGACCTCGTTATGGGGATCTGGCAGGTCAATAATGACTCGGTCATAACGGTGTGATGCGTTTCGTACAAAATTGAAGGCATCCTCGTGATGGATCGTGATACGAGGATCGGTCAGGCTTTGTTCGTTAAGGCGGGAAATAGGAGGAAATGTGCTACAAAGCCTTGTCATTGTTGGGTCGATATCGACAAGGTCGATCTTTGCAACATCGTCATATTTCAAGATCTCACGTGCCGCCATCCCGTCACCACCCCCTAATAACAAAATTCGTATCCGGTCGCCTTTCAATGCCATGACTGGATGAACCAACGCTTCATGGTAGCGGTATTCGTCTCCCGAGGCGAATTGTAAATGCCCATCAAGGTACAGACGTATCTCGGCGTTGCGATCATTCCTGGTGACGATGATCCGTTGATACGGCGTCTGTTCGCGGTGAATGATTTGGTCAGCGAACAATTGCCCTTCGGCAAAGGTTGTAACGCTGGCGGAATAGATAAGGCCTGCGAGTAATGTTGTGATGACGAAGAAGCACCCGAGGAAATAGACGCCAGGACGTCGAAGGGCGTGCCGAAAACAGTATACCGTTACGATTGCTACGATGGCATTCAATAGTCCAATGACGTACGAAGCACGAAACAGTCCCAGAGACGGCAGCAGCAGGATCGGAAAGCCAACAGATCCAATTAACGCGCCGAGATAGTCAAGTGAAAGAACATTGGCAATGGCCAAACGTAAACTACGAGCCTGACTGAGCAGTCGAGTGAGTATGGGGATTTCGAGGCCTACAAGAGCGCCAATGCTGATGATCAAGGTGTACATGACGGGACGGTAAAACGCATAAAACGGAAATACCACAAACAGCACTGTGCTGGATACTCCACCGACAAGAGCGACAGCGATTTCAACCGTAACGAAACAGCTGACTAAATGGTGATCTAAGTGCCGCGACAAATAAGATCCGACTCCCATCGCGAACATGAAGAGACCGATGGTGATCGAGAATTGATAGACACTGTTTCCTAAAAGATAAGAAGAGACAGTAGCTACGATCAGTTCGTAGGTGATGCCACACATGGCGACCACCATTACCGAAACTAGCAGCACTGACGTCTTCCAAGTACCAAGTTCGGCGGAAGGAATGTCGCGTTCGTTTTCACTGGCCGAAAGAAATTCCGGCATACTATTTTCCAAAGCTGAAACCGCGAGAGCCACTGCGCGAACGAGCAGAGCGACTACGCGAACGAGCAGGGCGGCTGGACTTACTGCGGACCTTGGAGCGGACCGCATTGACGGCACTGGCGTGGTAGTTTTTGGGACTCATCTTCATGTTGTCAAAGCGAGGTTTTGGCTGCGTAGCGTAAAAGCTGTTTTGCCGTCCTAACATCGAACCAAGCATGTACGCCGTAAAAAATCCGCCCATGCGGGGACGGTAGGGATGTTCGCGGTGGTAGTCATTGGTGTCGGACGCGATCAGACGTTTGCGATCTGAATCAATTTGTACGGTGAACAGTTTTTTGTCACCAGTATCCTTTGTCATGTTTTGGTTCCGGTCCGTAAAACCTTCGATCGCACCATTGGCATTCAATGATACTCCAATTGGCGATTGAATCAGTTTTCTGCTGTTTAGCTCGGTGGCGAATCTGGTCAGAAGCTCCTGTTGTTTGGCAGCATCTTCTTCAGCTGCAGCCACCTGAGCTATGTCCTCCGGTTGTGATGAATTCGCCGGATTAGCAGCTGAGGCCGCATCGGACTCATCCATAGTCGCCATCAATATATCCAGAACTTGGTTCAAGTCGATCACTTCCACGTTGGTGTGTGTTACGCAACCGCTTGTGCCCACCATGCAAAGGAGGCTTACACCAACGAGTAGTACGGAAGTCCATCCGAAATCGTGGAAACGTCGCATCATTCACCTCATGTTTATGGACTGAATCAGATGGCAAGAATTCCTGGCAAAGCTGACAACATAATCTGACTTAAACAAGGTCGTAGCGATAGTGCAGTTCATGAATTCCGTCTGCAAAAAAATCACTGAGCATGCCTTCTTGGCGAAAACGACTGGTGGAAAACAAACGGGCGATTTTTGTCGCATCGGATGGTATTCCTACAAAAATGACCCTTCCTTCCCATTTCTCTACTTGGCGAATGACCTCGGCCAAGTCGTCTGCCGTTGCTCCAGGCCCGTCGGTGGTTTCCCACTGGATGTAATAGGCGTCATCGGTTTCAGGAATTTCGTCGACGTCAACGATTTCAGCTCCCGAATCAAACATTTCCAAATTGCTCGCCTTCTCCAACTGCTTAACGCGGTAGCCAAGTGCAATCAGTGCCTCGTTGCGATCGTAATAATGAGGATGTTTGAGTTCGTCTCCGAACCCAATGGCCCGATACACATCGTGGGCCACCCGATAGATCTCGCCACGGCCCGGAGCGACGTAATCGCTGGTGTTAACGAAAATCTTGCGAGCGCCCTGATTCCTTAACAGGTTTACCATTTGTTCGATCATCAACTTCCCCAAACCCATTCCACGTTGTGCCGTGTGCAGATAGGTCCATGACAATCCGTAGGTGTTATCAGTGGTGTCGATATGCTGAGCACCAGTGACGCCCGAAACGAGTCCTCTTACATCTAGTACGTAATGCCCACCAATGTCCCGTTGGTATGTCTTGCGAGCAAAGTCATAGTCATCTTCGTCGTGCTGCCGGATGATGTCCAAGACAGGAAGCACGTCATCCGAAGACATCTCTCTAAATGTCACACCCGAAGGCAATGCTGGATTAGAATCCATCCATTCCTCTCTTTGCGGGCGACAGTCTCGTCTGCACTCCTCGAGGCACTGCGGTGCTGTCGATTCGGGTCGCGGTGAACTTTTTCTGGAGATATTTTATTCCTGGTTCCGGGATAATGTGTGGGCTGCAGCTGAACAAATCCACGCAAACACTCGCGTGCTCTGGCCAAGTATGAACCGCCAAGTGAGACTCGGCGAGGACGACCATCCCGGACAACCCGTACGGACTAAATTCGTGGAACGTGGAGTCGACTACCGTGGCACCCGTCAGCTCGGCAGCATGAACCATGATTTCTTCGAGCAGCTCGCTTGAGCTGGGAATGGTACGGCAGTCGTAAAAATCTATTAAAGTGTGGTGGCCTAATGGCTTGGCGTGCTGCTCTTCCGCTACGGTGTTTGTGGGTTTGGCGTCTTGGATGTCGTGCGCGCAAGCATTATGGACGTTGCGATTGCAAGGTTGGTGAGAGCCTGCCGAAAGACAATCCCTATCAGGAGTCGCCAAAATACCGTTCTCCGTGGGCTGATTTTTCGGTAACATTTCTACCTCGTGCTGTCCGCATGATGATCCTAGAATTGTTGCACTTTCCTCACACGCGTCAATGCGGCAACGACTCGCGAGTAGATCCTTGTCATTTCCGTTCACGGAGTCAGGATTTGGAGAATTCATTTGAAATACGGATGCCAAGTCTGAGCCGGTACGCTGGACAAACTGCAAACACGTCAACACGGCGGTCCGTTCGGCTAATTGACGAATGTTTGACCGAAGAGTCGATTGACGAGCCGTTTCTGATTGTGGACCATTTTTTTCACGAAAACTCGTTTTGGCGGGCGCGGATTCCTTTGAATAGTGTCGTTCATGTTTTTGGACAGGCTTTTAATTTCTCAAAAATCAAATTTCGCAACGTTAACGGTCGTTCCGAACCGGTCCTGGGACGCGACGGAATTCCTAAACGGAAAATACCACAACTTAATCACGTCCAAAGTCGTTTCTTGCTTTCTCAAGATTCACCAGTCGAGTTGTTTCCATTGGGGAAAGACATTGACGGTGAGCCATGGCACCTCGTCCAGGACTTTGTCTATTCTATCGAGGCGGTTGGTCCCGAAGGGGTAAATTTTAATCTGCGAGATGCATTGGGTGGTCACCTGCTGAGTATGCACCGATTCATGTCGACAAGGCAAATGGTGTTTGAACGAGTAGTTGTCGAGGGCCAGTATGTGACAGAATCACCGCCTCTTCCGCTCACGGAATCCTCCATGCGTGCATTGTTAGTGAAGTCTCTATTCCGTAGCCATCGGGCGGGTACTGGCGAGGCATACTACATGTATCGTTGTTGTGCTACGAATAATTGTACCTCCAACCCATTCCAGATCCTCGACCGTGTCGTTTCATATCCGATGCCATATCGACTGGGGGCCTTCTTATACCGTTTACCTCTCAGCCCGCGGTTCTATCTCCGAGTGCGTGGTTTGGATACGGATTCCAGCGTGAGAAAGTTGGTGCGTGACGAGTTTCAAGACTACGTTCAGGATCCTGAAACGAAGAAACAAAAAAGAGCCTACGTTCGTCAAATGACGCAGGCCGTTCGAAAGGCTCGGCAAGCACAACAGGCAGAAGATAGCTAGTTAGGACAAGTCAGTTGGCGACGACTGAGTTCTTTGGGGCAGTAGACGCTTGTTGCTCGATGCAGGCTGTTCGTAGCACTGGATCCAACCGTCGGTTCAGTGGGGTATGAAAACAAACTACGCGTAATGGTACATCATATAGACTGCAGTGGCAGCCAGTATGCCAGCCCAAACGCGGTCCTCTTTTAGCCACGCTCGCCAGCCCACCGCCTCATCTCGCTTTAGTTGCGCACGCGCTAAAGCGGCGAACATGCTGAAGGTCCAAGCCGCAGCGATTAAGCCGGCAACAGAGTTGGCTAAGATGTTTCCAATCATGAATCCACCCAGAAATCCATAGATGATAAGCGATATGGTGAGCCAGAAAATGATTCGAGGTACGGTGTTAGGAGCATGATTCCCCAGTTCTGTCCACGTCAGGTTTTGTTTTTCGGGTTCGGCTGGTGTGAGCAAACTTACGGTCACGTGCACCACTGTGGCAGCGATGGCAGCTACGAAGGCGCTGTGGAAAAAATTCAGAGAAGTTCCCAACCGGGATTCTATGCCTGGCAAGGGTGCTAGGTAGTTTGCATAGACGACAGGCGCACTATAGCTGCAAACAATCCCCGCCAAGATGGCTGCCAGGGCCCCCATCCCGTTGGCTCGTCGCCAGAGAATTCCGAGTGCAAAGGCCACAACGATACCCGTCACCAGCTTTGATGTGTGGCCGGCAACGGTCGTAAAGAAGTGTTCTGTGCGATTCGGGTCCATGTAAAAAATCGCTAAAGCGGCGGCCCCGATCACAAAGATTGCGATACAAATTCGGCCCACCAAGACCAATTCACGGTCAGACGCTTGTGGGCGAACATAACGACGGTAGAGGTCAAAAGTGACAATGGTGGCGCCCGAATTGAGCATCGAATCGATACTGCTCAAGATCGCCCCAATCAATCCGGCTGCCACAATACCGACCATACCGGCACCTAATGGCGATACGACTTCTCGCATCAGGACTGGAAATGCGGTGTCTCCGTCGAACTGGATTCCAGGCAAGCGTTCCATGAACAAATAATACGCAGCGACACCGGTACCGATGCTCACGAAGGGGATGAGCAACTTGAAAAACCCTGCCACGATGATGCCGATACGTCCTTCTCGGTCATTGCGCGCTGAGAGGGCACGTTGCACGATAAATTGGTTGGTTCCCCAGTAGTTGAAGTGGAGGATGATGAGTCCTGTGAGCATGCCGGTCCACGGTCGTTCTGGGTGATGCGAGGGAAGGTATAGATGCATTTTTGCTGCGTTATCTTGTTGAGCGTCGAGTGCCATCATGCCCGACCAGCCTCCAATCTCTTGGGTGCTGAGTGTAAGTATGGCTACAATCGCAGCTGCCACGATCATCATGACCGACTGAATCACGTCGGTCACAATCACGGCCTTTAACCCACCAGCGATCGTATAGGTGCCAGTGACAATGGCCATGATGAGAATACCAATGACGTAGTATTGTTTCTCAATGGTAACCTTTCGCTCCGCTTTGTTGTTTTCTGTTTGCTCAACGGTATCCTCTCCGGAGAAATTCCTGGTGTGAATCGGAGAGGCCGTTTCTGTTGGTTCGTCTACTTGTTTGTCGGTTGCTGAAACTGCCAGGTTGTCGAGCAAAAGGATGTTGAGCGATCTGGACCCAATGTAAAATCCGGTCATCATCTGCACGCCGACGATAATAACAATCATTACTAGGGCATAAATAATCCGGCATCCTTCGTTGTACCGACGGCCCAAATACTCGCTTAGCGTATAGACGTTCAGCCTTCGGTAGACGGGTAGAAATCCGTAGCACAGCAACAGCAACCCTGCAATCGCCGATATTTCAAATTGGCTTTCAACGAATCCGAGCGTAAATCCAACACCCATCATGCCGACCATATGGTTGGCCGATATGTTCGACCCAAATATAGAACCAGCAACTCCCCACCAACGTGTTGTTTTCCCGGCTAAGTAAAAATCCTGAGTTGTCTCTTCCTTGCGGCCTGCCCACAGTCCGACGACCATGACGATCAGAAGCGTGCCACTGAAGATCAGGAGATCGAGCGTAGAAAAAGTACCCATAATGCGTTGCCGTTCGTAAACCTGCTATTCCTTGCTGCTGTCGCCATATGGTGGCAACATCTTAGAGAGGACATTGGTGCTGTTCAAGCCGTATGTTCGCAAACGGTTTTCCTGATGCACAAATCGGTTTATACTGATTTGGCTGTGGTCTTTTGGTCGTCACGTCCTATTTGGCCTCGTTCATAAATTCCTAGGTGGATAAATCACGGAGACATATCATGTGGTACAGCAATAATTGCTTAACTCGATTTTTCATGAATTCGGCAGTCGTAAGTGTTTGTTTTTTGTTGATCGCGCTATCCGGGCACGTTTCGCGAGCTGAGATTGTCAAATACGCTCGTTTTCAAATCGGGGATACTGTGGCGTATGGCATTGTCGAAGGTGACCAGATAAGGCAATTGGACGGCGATCTGTTCGGAGAATGGGAAAAGACCAGCAAACGGTATGCGCTCCAAGATGTGAGGCTACTTGTCCCGTCGACGCCCCAGCATGTGTTTGCCATGGCGGGAAACTATAAGAGCCATTTAGGAAAAGGAGGTACGACCACGACGATCACTACAAAGACGAAGGTAGTGTTTGATCCGGAAACGAAGCAGGCGAAAACAAGTACCTCGACCACCGAAGACACGCGAGTTCCGGGGGTGGTGCCCAAAAAAATGCAAATCCCTCAACCCTTTTTCAAGAGTACTTCGTCACTTACCGCACATGAAACCAATATTATGATCCCGAAAAATAGTCGCGGTATAGTGCACTTTGAGGCGGAAATGGTGATTGTGATTGGACGCTTGGCACATAATGTTTCTCGCGATACAGCGCTTGACTATGTATTGGGCGTTACGTGTGGCAACGATGTCAGTGAACGTGAATGGCAAAAGGGCGACGTTCAGTGGTGGCGAGCGAAGGGAAGTGATACTTTCGGACCTTGTGGACCCTACATTGTTTCGGGAGTTGATTACGATAACTTGCAAATGACCTTGCGCCTCAATGGCAAGGTGATGCAAGACGAATCGACCAGCCATTTGATTCATGATGTGGCGAGTTGTGTGAGCCACATTAGCCACCACACCACACTGTCTCCGGGTGACTTGATCTTTACCGGAACACCGGGTTCGACATCTGTCATCAAACCAGGCGATGAGGTCGAAATCGAATTAGAATACGTCGGTACGCTTCGTAACCGAGTGGTGGCAGAACCTCATTAAATTCAAGCATCTTACGACTTGCTCAACAACCAATTCACTACGTCATTGGCTGAGTTGTTTGACGGGGACGCCAGCACGAAACCGTTTGCGTTTCCCGTGGCCGCGTATGCCGACACGGTAAGCTGACAAGACTGTTTGTCTTCGCCGGTTAACCACAGTTTTGTGGGCGTGCCTACAGCCAACATGCCTGGTAAATCCCCATATTTTGCGCCACCGGGTAGGAAATCAGGATGGTGTAAATCACGAATGCTCGCAAAGCGAAAGCCCTGCGTATCAATCGCGGCTAAATCGATAGTACCCTTCGCCTGTGCGCAGGCTGCGGCAGCCCAATGACCCGCTCCGGCAATTCCCACGAGGGCAATCTCTTTTGGAGTACGCTCCTGATGGCGGACGAATGAAATCACTGTGAGTACATCGTGGACTCGACGAGCAAATAACGCGGCGTTGTATCCAAAGGTGTAGGCGGCCGATTCTCTGTCCAGTTCCACACGTCGGGTACGCTCTGGAGCTTTACCATCTGGTACGAATTCACCTTGCATCAACAAGTCGACCCCGACGACAGCAGAACCAGCGTCGAGCAGTCGTTGGATTCCTGGCTGGAGTTTGCCTTGCTCATGCCACAGACAAGCCTTTCCCGCAGGATCAAGCCAGATGACCACTTGGCCGTTCCATTCTGAAGGATCGAGGTAAATACATGGCAATTCTTCGTTGTGCGGTTTGTTTCGCAAAAGCCCCGGCATTTGTAAGAATGTGCTGTGATCTTGTTTGTCTGTTTTTTCAAAGACGATGTCTGTAGGTGCCGGCAGTTGTCGTCCAATCACGATGTCCAACGCACCACCTACCGTTTGACGGTATTGTTCCATCGACGCTTCATCATGTGGGGTTAACTTGGCCAGTTGTCGTTGGCTGTCGTCGTGCCACCAGCGAAGCAGGCGTTGTTCAAATTCGAAGCCACCTGTCGGTTGGGGGTGCTCTTTATTCCAGACCGTCAGGTGATCGTCTGACTGTAGCTTATAATCTCTTTCTTGAATGGGTTCTTCAACTCGCAAGTCCAGGTGCTGGTTGAACCAGTGGTACATCGCGTGTCGGCTAACTGAGTTGTAGTTGTGTTTGAATTCTGTCCGATCCACCAATGCAATGTCGTCAGGCCGTCCCAGCAGTTGATAAAGCTTCTGTAATTCAGGGAAACCTTTG
>MDTE01093128.1_pt1 | contig 10791 bp, 8 predicted proteins | sample 811231 | NCBI WGS metagenome assembly MDTE01 (sample SAMN05326651, study PRJNA326480) | marine metagenome | isolation source: seawater | place: Indian Ocean: Red Sea | collected 2010 | reverse complement strand
TTTTTCAGAAGAAGAAATTAAATTATCAGGTTTATTTTACTTAATTGAAAGTTCAAATAATTATATTAATAGATTCAATAGCAGAATTATTTTCCCAATAAAAAATTTATCAGGCGACACAATTGCCTTTGGTGGTAGAGTAATACAAAACACAAAACTAGCTAAATATATTAATTCTCCAGAAACAGAGTTTTACAAAAAGGGAAGACAGCTATTTAATTTAAATAACGCCAAAGATGAGAGAGCAAAAGAAAATGAAGTAATAATTGTCGAAGGATACGCTGATGTTCTCTCTTTATATTCTAATGGAATAAAAAATGTCATTTCTAATTCAGGAACTGCGCTTACCGAGCTACAAATAAAATTAATTTGGAAATTATTTTCAAACCCTATTATTTGTTTAGATGGTGATGAAAGCGGTCAACTTGCAGCATTGAGAATAGCAGAGAGATTATTCTCAACCATAACTGAAAACAACAAGATTTATTTTACGATTCTTGAAAATGGAAAAGATCCAGATGATATTGTTAAAGAAAAAGGAAAGGAGGGTTTTTTAAAACTTTTAGAAAATAAAGTTGTAATACAAAAATTTCTTTGGAATAAATACATTGAAAAAATTAATATTAATAATCCTTACGAAGTTGCCAAATTTGAAAAATCGATAAGAAGATTATGTAACCAAATACAGGATAAAACCTTAAAAAAATATATTCTTGAAGATTATTTAATTAAAATCTCCAAACTTACACCACTCGTAAATCTTAATAACAAATTTAAGTTTAGTAAAAAACAAAATTTGAAAGTTTTAAATGAAACAAAAAAAATTCATATGCAGAAAAAAAGTTTTTCACGTCTTAATTTACTTGAAATGTCAATTTTATTCATCATGTTAAATTATAAAAATGTAGTTAAAAGTAAAATTAAAAAATTAATTGAAACAAATTTTGAGACTATTGAAAACAATAATTTAAAATTAAATTTAATTAATCTTTATGAGTCAAATAGCCCCAGTAAAGAACTTAAAAAAAGTATACTTGAAGATAACAAAAATCTCATAGATAAAATTAATAAAAATATCAATTTGCAAATAATTTTAGATAAAAAAAATTATAAACAAATTGAAAGTGTTTTAGAGGATCTAATCAATGATTTTGATGAACTCAAGAATAAAGAAAAAATAGAATCTTTAGAAAAAAAACTTATAAATAATATGGAAGAAGGCGCATACGCTGAACTGATTGAGCTTAAAAGTCAATTAAATCGTGAATAATTAAAGATAGATTTTTTAAATTTTGTGTTTATATATATTCCACTAATTCAACTCTATTTATGGCTGAAAAACTAATCACTAAATCATTCGAAAGAATTCTAGAAAAAGGGAAAAATAGAGGTTTCATAACTTACGAAGAACTTGGAAAATCTTTGGGTAAAAGGGGTGGATCAGTAGAGAATACTGAAAGAGCTTTTTTAATAATTGCTGATAACAAGATAACTTTAGTAGAGAAAAAATCAGAATTTCAATCAAATAAGAAGAAAGAAACTTCAAATAATTTAGAGGAGAAAACTTCGGATAAAAGTGATGATCCGATCAGAATGTATCTTCGAGAAATGGGAGGAGTTGAGCTCTTATCAAGAGAGGGTGAAATTGCTATAGCAAAAAGAATTGAAGCTGGGAAAGACGTAATGATAAACGCATTAACTCAAAGCCCCATCGTTGGAAAGAAAATATTTGAATGGAAAGAAAAAATTGAAAATCAGGAAATGTTGGTAAGAGATATAATTGACATTGATTCTACTTATGAGGATTTTGAGGCCTCAAATGATGAGGAAGAAAAAAATAAAAAGGAAGCACAAAAGAAAACTGAATTAAAAGATGAAAATTTAAAAAACCAAGATACAAAAGATGAAACGACAGAAGAGGATGAATTTAATATGTCTCTTGCCAAAATGGAAGAGGAGATAAAACCAAAAATATTAAAATTACTTGAGTCGCTGACTAAAAATTATTTAAAATTACAAAAATACCAAAAGGAAAATCTTGACTGTATTCTCTCTGGGAAAGAACTGTCAGTTTCAAAAAATAAGAATTTTAAAAAAATTCAAAGTATATTGGTAGATAATTTTAAAAATTTACAGTTAGCTCCAAATACAGTGGAAGAATTAGTTCAGTCGCATTACAAAGAAAATAAGAAAATAGTATCCTTGGAAGGTGTTTTGCTGAGACTTGCGATGGAAAATAAAATTTCAAGGGAAGAATTTTTAAAATACTATATTGGAAATGAAATAAACCCGAAGTTTGAAACATTTTTAAATCAAAATTCTACTTGGAAATCTTTTTTCAAAAAATTTAAAAAAGATTTTAATGAAATAAGAGATCGATTAGTTGAATTTAGTAAAAAAATTGGTTTATCTGTTGGTGAATTTAAACGTCTGGTTAGTAGAATTCAAAAAGGAGAAAGAGAGTCAAGAATAGCAAAAAAAGAAATGGTAGAGGCTAACTTGAGATTAGTTATCTCAATTGCAAAAAAATATACTAATAGAGGATTACAGTTTTTAGATTTAATTCAAGAGGGTAACATTGGTTTAATGAAAGCCGTTGATAAATTTGAATATAGACGAGGTTATAAATTTTCCACCTACGCTACATGGTGGATCAGACAAGCGATTACACGATCAATAGCTGACCAAGCCAGAACCATTAGAATACCTGTTCACATGATCGAAACAATAAATAAAATAGTACGAACACAAAGACAAATTATGAGTGAGTTTGGTAGAGAACCAACGCCCGAGGAACTTGCAAAAAAGCTTGCTATGCCTTTGGAAAAAGTTAGAAAAGTTTTAAAAATTGCTAAAGAGCCTGTTTCATTGGAAACTCCAGTAGGAGATGAAGAAGATAGTAGCTTAGGAGATTTTATTGAGGATAAAAACGCCTTACAACCTCTAGATACAGCTATCCAATCAAACTTAAGTGAGTCTACCACAAAAATTTTAGCCTCACTTACTCCTCGAGAAGAAAGAGTTTTAAGAATGAGGTTTGGAATTGGAATGAATACAGACCACACTCTTGAGGAAGTAGGTCTACAGTTTTCAGTGACTAGAGAAAGGATTAGACAAATTGAAGCTAAAGCTCTAAGAAAGTTAAAACATCCAAGCAGATCAAAACAACTAAAAAGTTTTCTAGAAAAATAGCAAATTCTGATGTAAGAAGATAATAGGGCCTGTAGCTCAGTTGGTTAGAGCAGTACACTCATAATGTATTGGTCCCAGGTTCGAGTCCTGGCGGGCCCACCAAAATTTAATTTTTTGTAAATTCTATAAGTCTTTCCAGCAAAAAATTTATATCATTATTGTTGGAATTTAAAATGGATGCAAATTCCTCTTTTTGCGTTCTAGCTAGACTTAATCCCTCAACAATTAAATCTCTTATTAATGGTTTTTGAGGGTTTTTAGTATAAATTCTCCAATCAATTTTTATTTCAGGAGATTTGACACTCTCAGCAATTTTTGAATTAACAATAGTATAATTGGAGCTTTTTTGTTCAGATCCAATAACCTCAAATTTTTGTGAAGAATAATCATTTAATCTAGAAGTCAAAGTTTTTAAAAAATACTTTTCAAATAATTCTTGATATTTTGAAATTATGATTGGATCTAACGTTTTCCGTATATTTCCCAACGTATAAAGTCCCAATGCGTTTATATCTACGTTCTCTTTTGCAATTTTTTCTATTATTAAGTTTTTTTCTTCTTCAGGAATTGATTTGTCACTTAAAGTTTTAACTGCGTCCTGCACCAACTCTTCAACAAATATTTTAGGCTCTGAATTATAAGTGACTGCATTCAATACAGCTTGATTAAATAAAAAAAAGATAATTGATACAAAAAAAAATTTCTTGATCATAGAAATATTTTTTTATTTATCTAATGCGCCCCATTCTTCATCTTCTGAACCAGAGGAATTATCAATTTTTTGGTTCCTGTTCTGAAGATATAAACTTTTTGTAGCCGCATATAAATCAATTGAATTCTTTTCAAGACTTTCAAAATTAGTCATATTATCACTTCTAAAATCTACTGCTGATGCTGCTTGAACACTAACATAATCAATTTTATTTCCTGAGATGCTCGAAATTTCTTTTTCATGCCAAGTTACTCTTGCAAATGGGTCTAAATAATTATTATCAATAACCATGCCAACCGTATCTCTCAATGTTGTTGGACCTAAAATTGGCAAAACAAAATAGCAACCTCCCGAAATACCATATGTGCCTAGAGTTTGACCCAAATCTTCTTTTTGATTTTCTAATCCTAAAGCTGCAGCAGGATTACCTAATCCTAAAATACCTATAGTAGAGTTGATCAAAAAACTTCCAGTTGCATGACTTGCCAACCTCAACTCACCTTGTAAAAGATGATTTGGTATTGACAGTAGAGTTGCTATATTTGAAGTAAAGTTACCAGTCCCCTGCTTAACTGGCTCTGGAAGTTTGCCATAAACTTTAGCAACAGGCTCTAAAATGATGTTATCGAAGCCTTGATTGAATTTGAAAACACCTCTGCTTAGTTTTTCAAAACACTCTTTTTCTGTATTCTTATTCTCAGCGAAAGCTCCAGAAAAAGAGGCAAAGCTAAATAACATCAAGTAAAATAAAACTTGTAATTTTTTAAATCTCATATTTGCTATATATAGAAATAATTAAGATAATGCACATAAATCATTCCTTTTTTTTTGCGAGATTTTACTTAATAATTTGGTTATATTTGCTAATAAATACGCCAAATAATGAAAATAGTAAGTAAACAATCACCTAATTTTTCAGCAAAAACAAGAAATTTAAAAGATATTAAATTTATTATATTGCATTATACTGGAATGCAATCTACACGCGAATCTATAAAAAGACTTTTAAACAAAAGATCTAAAGTTAGTTGCCATTACTTAATTAGCAGGAAAGGAGTTATTTATAAATTGGTTGATGTTAAAAAAATTGCTTGGCATGCCGGTAAATCAAAGTGGAAAAATTTTAAAAACTTAAATTATAAATCTATCGGAATAGAGTTACAAAATAAAGGTCATAACATTAATTATGAAAGATTTACAAAAATCCAATTAATTTCACTTTTAAAACTTCTTAAAAAATTAATAAAAAAATACAAGATAAAAAAAAATTATGTCTTAGGCCATTCTGATATTGCCCCTTTAAGAAAAACCGACCCAGGTGAAAAATTTCCTTGGGAATTACTCAGTAAAAAAGGAGCGAGTATTTGGTATGTAAAATCAAATTTAAAAATTAAATCGATGAGTCAAGATAAAAGAAGAGAATTTTTTTTTAAAAACCTTTTAAAAATAGGTTACAGATATTTTAGTTTGTATAAAAAGTCTGTAAACGACAAGCGTATCGTAAAAGCATTTCAGATGAGATTTTTGCCTAAAAATGCAAATGGAGAAATAACAGATAAAACACTAAAAATTAGCCAATTATTAGCAAAATAAACTGATTTTACTTGATTTTCGAATACTTTAAGATTAATAACTTTGTGCCAGATAGTTGGATTGTCGCTGTCTATAATATAGATAGAGGAAAGTCCGGGCTCCGCAAAGACAACGTGCCAGTTAACGACTGGCAAAGGAAACTTTAGGGCTAGTGCCACAGAAAAAAAACCGCCTTATCAAGGCAAGGGTGAAACGGTGTGGTAAGAGCACACCGGGTTTTTGGTAACAAAAACCGCAAGGTAAACCCCACGTGGAGCAAGGCTAAATAGGGATGATGTAGCATGTTTAATGCGAAAAACAGTCTTTGGTTGATCATCCGGGTTAGCCGCTTGAGTTCTATCGCGAGATAGATCCTAGATAAATGACATCTTCAATGACAGAACCCGGCTTACAGACTGTCTGGCGAAATCATTCTTTAAAATGTTCTATTTTTGTACTTTAATTCTTCAAAGTATTATATTGACTAAAGTTTCAAATCCCATATGATCCCAAATAATCCCAAAATGGAGGATTTGTTGAATATAATAAAAATAGAAAGAAAATTTAAAATTAATGTTTTTATCAAGTTACGAAAACAATATAGACAAGAAGGGAAGAGTTTCAGTGCCTGCATCTTTTAGAACATTTCTAAATTCCCAAGGATACAACGGCTTTATTTCATATCCATCGTTTAGTAACCCAGCTTTAGAATGTTGTACCCAAGATAGAATAGAAATGTTATCAAATTCAATTGACACGTTAAATCCTTTTGAGGAAAAAAGAGATTATTTTGCTACTGCCGTATTATCAGAGAGCTCTAGTTTAATCTTTGATACTGAAGGAAGAGTACAATTTCCAGAACATCTTTTAAAAATAGCCAAAATTAGTAAAGAAATTTTATTCGTTGGTTTAGGAAAGACCTTTCAAGTTTGGAGTCCTGGCAATTTTGAAAAATTTAAAAATATTGCTAGGAAAAAAGCCTTGCAAAGTAGAGCTACATTAAAATGGAACAACAATCAAAAATAAAAAGGAGGGTGTATGAGTATTAATGTTGGAGGTGGAGAATTAAAGGAGCTTAAACCAAGAATTTTGGTTATGGGAGTCGGAGGTGCTGGGGGTAATGCAATTAATGCTATGATTGAAGCAGGTCTTAGTGGTGTTGAATTTGTTGCTGTTAACACTGATGCACAAGATTTAAGTGTAAACAAAGCTGACGCGAAAATTCAAATAGGAATGAATTTGACAAAGGGTTTAGGTGCAGGCGCAAAGCATGATATTGGTCAAGCAGCTGCAGATGAGTCACTTAATGAAATAGTAAGTTACATACAAGGAAGCAACATGATTTTCATTACTTCAGGTATGGGTGGCGGCACAGGCACTGGCGCGTCACATATCATCGCTAGAGCAGCAAAAGAATTAAACATTCTAACAGTTGGCGTAACTACTCTTCCTTTTGCATATGAAGGCCCTAAAAGAATGAGGAGAGCCTTAGCTGGATTAGAAGAATTAAAGAAACATCTTGACACTGTAATAGTTGTGCCAAACCAAAACCTTTTTAAAATTGCTAATGAGGGCACAACACTCAAAGAGGCATTTAGACTATCAAATGATGTTTTAAAACATGGGGTTCAAAGTGTTACAGACTTAATGGTACGCCCAGGTATGGTTAATTTAGATTTTGCTGACGTTGAAACAGTAATGAGCGCAATGGGTAAAGCAATGATGGGTACAGGAGAAGCTGAAGGAGAAAACAGAGCTGCAGTGGCTACTGAGATGGCTTTAAATAATCCTCTTATCGATGAATATTCTTTAAAAGGAGCTAAAGGTCTTTTAATAAATATCACAGGTGGAGAAGACTTAACTTTATTCGAAGTTGATCAGTCTGTTAATAAAATAAGAGGAGAGGTAGAGTCAGAAGGAGAAGTAATATTTGGAGCAATTCAGGATGAAAAGATGAAAGGAAAAATAAGAGTTTCAATTGTTGCGACATCTCTTGATGGTCATAAACCAGAGTCAAAAACAGTGCTAAATATGGTGACAAGAATTCAAAATAGAAATCCAGGTTATTCAGATAATCTTTTTTCTAATAGAAACATTGAAAAAAATGTTATTAACTCAATTGAAGGCGCTACTGCTTTAAAGCTTGATAGTGAGCTTGAAATTAAATCTCATGAGAATAACGAAGGTCATGCTGAAATCGATGATAATTCAAATTCAAAAGGCATATCAATTGAGAACGCATCTTATATTGAAAATAATTTGGAATTAGATGACAGTTTAGAAAAAGAGAAGATAACCGAAGAAGAAACACCTAAATTATTCTCTGAAGAAGATAATCTAATAGAGACTGATTTAAGTGTAGAGGGCCAAGATGATACGAATAATAATGAAAAACTTTTTGAGCCAAATTTAACTGACGACGAAGAGTTTGAAATTCCAGCCTTTCTAAGAAAACAAAAATATTAATGACGATTTTGATAAAAAATGAAATCACCCCACACATCACTGGAATTCAAACATACTCCAGTGATGTTAAAAGAGGTTATAAAAATTTGCAGTCCTAAAAAAGGAAATAGTTTTGTTGACTGTACACTTGGTGGAGGCAGTTATTCAAAATCTTTATTGTCATTTCCATCAACAAAAGTTACAGCATTCGACAGAGACCCTGCAGTAATAGAAATTGCAAACAAAATCAAAAAGAAATTTAAAAAAAGATTTAATTTTTATCATAATAAATTTAGTAATCTTGATCAGATATCAACTGAAAGCATCGACGCTGTAATTTTTGACTTGGGTATTTCATCAATACAACTCGATAATTTGAAGAGGGGTTTTTCATTTAAATCTAAATTTGATTTAGATATGAACATGGGTTTATCTTCTATATCAGCTAGTGAGGTTATTAATAATTTTGATGAAAAAATCCTTAAAAATATATTTAAATATCTTGGCGAAGAAAAAGATGCCTCTAAAATTGCAAAAAATATCTCTATTAAAAGAAGTATCAAAAAAATTAAGACAACAGAAGAATTAGTTGAAATAATTAAAGAGAGTAAAAAACAAAGCTTTAAGAAGAAAATTGATGTATGCACAAAAACTTTTCAAGCTTTACGTATCTTTATCAATAAAGAAATTACTGAACTTATATCTGGTATCATAAAAGCAACAAAAGTTTTAAAACCTGGAGGAAAATTAATAGTAGTAACATTTCATTCTTTAGAGGACAGAATAGTCAAATTTTATTTTAAAAATTACTCTTCAAGTAAATCAAATCAAAATAAATATTTGCCGAATCTAAATAATAATAATCTCGATTTATTTGAAAAATATAAAAATAGAATTATCACAGCATCTAATGATGAGATAAAAAAAAATCCAAGATCTAGGTCAGCCAAATTAAGATTTGCTGTAAGAAATAAAAACATGTTTTCACATCCAAAAGAACTTAAATTGAAATTTAATTATTTAATAAAACTTGAGGGCGATAATGCATAAAAAAAATTTTTTAATATCAATCGTAGTTTTTTCAATTTTATTATTTTGTACGTCAATAATCAAAAATAAAACAAGGATTATTGAAAAAAGTATTTTTGAACATAATCTAATAATATCGAAATTAACCAAAGATCTTCACGAAAGCTTACTCGATTTTAATTATTTATCTTCACCTAAAATTCTATCAAAAAACATTGAATTTTTGTCTAATGAAAAATTTCAGCATATGGGTATTTCTCAAATTTATTTGGGATATGAAAGTTTTTTTGATCAACAAAAAAAAGTTTCAAGAAAAGTAAAAGCAAATGAATAAAATAAAAAGAAAAAAAAAAAATATTAATAAAAATCAAAAAAGCTTTTATTTTGAAGATTATTTAGAGACAAACCAAAATTTTAGTAACAAAAAAAAATTTCTCATTTCCGTTGACAGAGTCTATCTTTTGTTTTTTTGTTTCTTCTCATTAATATCAATATTTGCATTTAAAATAATCATTGTTTCATTACAAAGTTCGAATTTTTCAGAAGCAGTAAATAATAATTCAAATTTTGTTTCACTTAGAAGAGATATAATGGATAGAAACAAAGTAATAATAGCTAGAAATATTAAAGCCTATCATGCTGCAGTAAATCCAAGTTTAGTAAAAGATAAAAAAAAATTTGCAGTTAAAGTAAAACTTGCTTTACCTGAAATAGACATATTAAACCTTCTTGCAAAATTAGAAAAAAATAAATATTTTTATATTAGAAAAAGACTAAGCGCAGATCAAAGAGATAAGTTATGGAAACTTGGAGAGCGTGGTTTAATATTTGAACCTTTTCAGACAAGAGTTTATCCGCAATCAGATCTGTATAGTCACATATTGGGGCAAGTTGATTATGATAATTACGGCCTTTCTGGCATCGAGTATTTCTATGATAAAGCATTAAGAGATTTAAAAAAAATTGATAAAAAACTCACATTAACCTTAGACACCAATTTGCAATATATTGTGAAGGAAGAGTTGGAAAACTCTTTAAAAATATTTGATGCAAAAGGTGCAGCAGCATTGTTGCTAGACGCAAAAAATGGAGAAATATTATCTTTAGTTTCTCTACCTGATTATAATCTGAATAAAAGAGAAAAAATTGATGATGTAAAATATATGAATAAAATTACTAATGGAGTGTTTGAGTTAGGATCAATTTTTAAAACTTTTACAATTGCTTTAGCTTTAGATGAAAAATTAGTAGAACCTAAAACCTCTATAACTGGGATTGATAAAAAAATGAAATGCTCTATTCATGAAATATCTGATATAAAAAATTTTCCTAAAACAATGACAGTGGAAGACATCTTAATTCAATCCTCAAACATTGGAACAATTAAGATAGCTCAAAAAATAGGAGAAGAAAAATATAAAAAATTTCTCAATAAAATAGATATATTAAAAACCTCAAAGGTTGAGCTTAATGAGATTGGCAACCCCATCCCTTTTGACTGGAATAAATGCAAATTAGAAACCATTTCTTATGGTCATGGCATCACAACAACTCCTTTACAAGCTGCAGCTGTATACGCTGGATTAGTAAATGGAGGAAAATTAGTAAATCCAACATTAATTAAAGGTAAAAATGGATTAAAAAAAAGAAAACAAATAGTCTCAGAAGATACAAGCAATAAAATTAAAATGATACTCCGTAAAGTGGTTACAGAGGAAAAAGGAACAGCGAGTTTGGCAGATGTTTTTGGATATGAGGTACTTGGAAAAACTGGTACCTCTCAAAATTATCTGGACAAAAATAAAAATATAAATACTTTTATATCATCTTTCGAAGCAACA
>MDTE01147272.1_pt1 | contig 10792 bp, 11 predicted proteins | sample 811231 | NCBI WGS metagenome assembly MDTE01 (sample SAMN05326651, study PRJNA326480) | marine metagenome | isolation source: seawater | place: Indian Ocean: Red Sea | collected 2010 | reverse complement strand
TAGTTGCGATCCTTTGACCATCAGGATCGCCCATGGGCTGAACAGGCTGATTGCAAAGACCAGGGCTAGGCCGGTAAAAACAGCGCGCGGGCGGATAGAGTAGTTGGGCGAAGTCAATGAGTCTCGCTCTTATTTGGGGCGTTTGATCGAGTTCTTTTTTTCTGTGTAGAGAAGAGGCTTTTGCGGCCTATTCTGCTACAGAGAGGGCAGTCCGCGGGCTGGTGGCCGCGGGCCGGGCAGTGTTCGCGCCCGAAGTAGATGATTTGCAGGTGCAGGGCGTTCCAGCGCTCCTGGGGAAAGAGGCGCTTACAGTCTTTTTCGGTTTGTTCGACGTTTTTGCCATTGGACAGACCCCAGCGGTGGATCAGCCGATGGATATGGGTGTCGACGGGAAAAGTCGCTATGCCGAAGTTTTGCGCCAGGACGACCTGGGCAGTTTTATGGCCGACACCAGGTAGTCTTTCCAGGGCTTCAATATCGGGTGGGACCATACCGTCGTGCTCTTTGAGCAGGATTTGCGAAAGGTCCCATATGGCCTGGGACTTGCGCGGGGCTAATCCACAGGGTCGGATGATCTGTTCGATCGTTCCCACGTTTAATTTGACCATTTCCTCAGGTCGATTAGCGCGATTAAAGAGCGAGGGGGTGACCTGGTTAACGCGTGCATCAGTGCATTGAGCCGAAAGCAGCACGGCGATGAGATGGGTATAGGGATCGTGGCTTTTGAGTGGAATCGATGGATTGGGATAAAGTCCTTCGAGGGTTTCGAGGACTATCCGGATTTTATCGGCTTTGTTCATAGAATGTGGTGTTTTTTGAGATAGTCGTCGATGAGCCGTCGCGCGATGCTGATCGGCATGGGCAGGTCGGGCAATTCACTGGGGGCATACCAATTAGCTTCGGCCAATTCACTTTGCTCGATCTCGATCTCGCCGCTTTTATAGCGAGCGGTAAAACCCAGCATCAGCGAATTGGGGAAGGGCCAGGGTTGGCTGGCGAAATAGCGGATCTCTTCGACCTCTATTCCGACTTCTTCTCGTACTTCGCGGATTACGCATTCTTCCAGGGTTTCGCCTGGTTCGACGAAACCGGCTAGTACGCTGTGAAGTCTGGGGGGAAAGCGGTGATTACGTGCAAGTAGAATCCGGTCGCCGCGCTCAATGCGAACAATGATCGCCGGCGAGAGTCGCGGAAAGCAGGTCAGACCGCATTCGGGACATACTTGGGCGCGCTCGTTTTCAGCGTGTTCGGTTGCCGTACCGCAGCGACCGCAGTAGCGATGGGTCTGACTCCAGGCGACGATCTGTACGGCGCGGCCTCCGATCCGGAAGAGGGTTGGGCCGAGTTGTGCCGCTATATCGCGTAGACCGTGAAAGGCCAGGCCGGTGGGGGCCGCAGCATCATCGGGGAGTTCGAGAGCATAGCAGGGACCGTATTGGGGGCACTGTCCGAGATAGTGCTGGTTGCTATGGCTGCGTACGCCGAGTTTGCCGAGTTTGTCGAAGGTGGGAATTGGAACACCGGGCGACTGGAGATCGGTTAGGAGTTGGTCTTTTTGAAATGCGAAAACAAGGGCATCGGGGTCAGGGGTGTCTGGGCCGGTAACGGCAGGTGCGAACTCGTTGGTCATGATCTTTCTGAGCGCGATAGCGGTTTATAGGATTGGGGAAAATTACCGATTCGGGAGTCGTCCGCTAGATCGGTGATGAAAGTCAAGTGTGATTTTTCTTCCACCGAGCCTTCATCCGCTTCATCTCTTGATTCGGGCGGATAGTGTGCGGGGTGGTTTGGTTTTTGGGGTCGTAGAGCCAGTTCCCTTGGTTGTCGCGCAGAACTGGCATGCGTTGGGTTACTCGTGGTGGTTTGGCGACGCGAGTGGGTTTGGCAGCGTACCAGTAGGCAACACTGCTCATCTCGTTGCAGAGATGGTTGGCGTGGCCGTGCTCAATCGTGACTTTGATCTCCTTTTGAAAATGGACCGGGTTTTCCAAGTGGTGGACATAGGAGGTCTGATAACCAGCGGTATTGTCTTCGTAGATCGAGGTGCCATTGCGCAAGAAGGCGTTGTTCTGCATGCCCCAGGCCTGGTTGAGGTAATCCTCGCTGCCCGTGCCGTGTAGTTCAGGCGGCCATTTATATCCATCGACCCAGATCATATCATCGCCTTCACCCCACCAAGTGCCTTGGAAATTGGTAACGCTGATATTGCAGCCGATATAATGGCCGTGTCCCTTGGTCTCCAGAATCACGTAGTTATTATCCCAGGCGTTGCGACCTTTGTTGGGGATATTGGCCTCGGGGGCATTGACCTGGATCTCGTGGCCCCAGCCTCCGAAGGGGTTCTGGCGGCGAAACTCGGCATGGAAATAGCCTTCCTCGTCGGCTACGGTTCCGGTCTCGTAGTCGATATAGAAGTATTGGCGGTGGCGTTCGCGGCTTTCGTTGACTAGCTCGACCCGAGCCCGTTTGCGAAAGGGCATCTGCACATAGGCGTTGAGCGCGCAGCCGGTCTCGAAGCGATTATTGTTATTGGTTGAGGCCGAAAAGAGCAGCGATTGGTAGGAGTTGACGATGCTATGTCCGAGTCCGAAGAAATCTCCTAGGGGACAGATAACACTGGGCGTACGGGCGTCGTCCCAGGTGAATTTGAGCAGGCATTCCCGGTAGTGATTTGGCTGGGTCATCCAGATATGGGTGATTCGGCCGGGACCTTCGATCTCGGCCAGGATCTGCGATTGACCGGGTTCGATCCACCAGGCGTCGCTGTTGCGGCCATTGTGCTCCCAAGACGAGGCCCGGCCGGTATTGGCGTTGCGGATATGGGTGAGTTGGTCTAGCATGGCGTATCTCTTTCAGGTTTGGATGGATGCGGATACCAGCGTTGGCCGCAGCAGGTCGTTCAGGATTTGGGGAGATAGACCGATCAAAAATCCCAATTTACCGCCGTTGATATAGATCCGTGTCAGTTCGAGTATCGACGCTTCAGCGCAGATAGGCAAGCTTTTACGGGTGCCAAAGGGCGATATGCCCCCGATTCGGTAGCCGGTTTGCTTGTATGCGACTTCCGGAGTACAGGGCGCGAGATTTTTGCAGCCTAGTTGTCGCGCCAGGTTTTTGCCGGAGACCTCCAAGTCACCGTGCATCAAAACCAGCCAGGTCTGGTTGGACTCATCGGCAAAGACCAGTGTTTTGAGTACGTTGTGCAGGTCTAGTCCCAACTCGCTGGCAGCATGAGGAGCGCCGCCGTATTGCTGATACTCGTAGTGGTGCTCGCTGAACTCAATATGCGCTTGGCGCAACTGACGGATTGCCGGGGTAAGGGGCGTTTTGGTTTTAGCCATTTAGTTGAGTGGCGTGTTGCTGGCGCAACTGATAGAAGTCTTTATCGAAACTCGGCTGAGCTAACGGATCCCAGGCGGCTAGTGGAAGTAGATCTTCAGCCGCTAGTTTCTGGTGCAGGAGTGCCTCGTCAGCCGGGGTGCGCGAGAACGCGAAGGGATTCCGCCATTCACCGGGAGAGAGGGGGGGATATTTGTGGTCACCGCGGGCGATTAATGCCAGGATTTCGGTGCCGCGTAGGTGTAGGTAGTGGAGGAAATCTAGATCGAAAGGTCCGGTGCTAGAGCGCCGATCTGGGTCTTTGCGAACCCAGCGGGCCCAGTCAAAGCCATAGAGAAAGTCGTGGACGTAGCGGAAACCGATGGCAGAACGGCATCCGTAGAGTTGGATCAGTGCGGTGATGCGGTCGAAAAGCTCGGCCAAGTCGCGCGGTGCTCGGTGACGGTTTAGCTCGGAATCGGCACTTTGGCTATGAGCTTGGGTTTGGGCTAGTAACGCTGCGGCTAGAAAGTCGATATCGGCAAATATATTTTCGGGAAAATGTACGGCCAGAGCCTGCGCGGTCTGGGCTATACCTTGCGCAAAAACTCGAGCCAGGCTAGAATCAATGGTGTCGTCGATAAGCTGCGAGCAGAGCAGGTCTAGTGGAGTTGCGTGGTTGCGGTGTGGAGCCAGAGAGTACCACGGACCCAGACGTTGTTGCAATAGGCTCAATTCTGCATCGTGCGATACGGATCGTGACATAAGCGGATGGATCAAGTATGGTTTACACTAAGTTGAACCCCTGGCGACTCGCCGTCAAACCGAGGTCTCTACCTAAGATTATCGTACCGACTGTTGTGGGGGTGTGTATGGGTATCGGAGCGGTGGGAGCGATTCCGCCGCTCTCTCTCTTTATATTGGCCTTGATTATAGCTCTCTGTGCTCAGTGGAGTATCGTTCTGCTCAACGATTACGCTGATCTCGAAGTGGATACCGCGCACCGGCACCATTTCCCCGAACTTATTGATCCCCGAGTACTGGTCGAGGGCTTGCTAACGCCGAGTCAGGTGCTTGGAGCAGGCTTGCTTGCGGCGTTGGGCGCTCTGGCAACCGGAACGGTATTAGTGCTCTTGTACGAACGATTCTTGGCGTTGTACCTGGTGGCTATCGGTCTGGTCGTTTTATGGGGGTACAGTTTTGCCCCGCTGCGGCTCAATTATCGCGGCGGTGGTGAGGTCTTGGAAGTGATGGGGGTTGGTGTGGTACTGCCAGTGACCGGGTATTATATCTGTGCTGGAGTGCTACCCCTTTCCGATGGGCATCTCTTGGTGCCGCTCGTACTCTATGCGTTGGTCGGAGCACTGGCCAGTGGGCTCAAGCACGAGCCAGCCGATCGCGCTAATGGAAAGTACACGTTCTGCGTTTTTTTTGGGGCTCGGATGACTCGGAAATGGATCTGGGTTGCCCAGATGGCTGCGCGGTTCTGGTGTGGGATTTTTTTCCTTACCGGAGAATACGGGCACTTTGCTTTGGTCTTGGGAGCTTTGTTGCCAGCTGCGCCGATGTTTGTGACTCGTCGTTTTGATAAAGAAGCCGATTATCGCAACCTGGCTGTACTGAAACGCTATAAGCAGAGTTTGACGCAGGCAGGCTATCTCAACAGTGTAGCATTGGCGTTGGATTTTGTTTTTTGAGTAGGTGGGGAGGCCGCTATTGCACCTAGGACAAATAGATCAGTATCCCGAGAGAGTCTCTACGCAGATCATTCTGCGTTCGGGCGAGGAGGTCTTATTCAGGCCACTGCGGAAAGACGATGCACCAATGCTCGGAGCCTACTTTTTAGGACTTTCAGTAGCGACTACTCGCGTCTATGGACCTCATCAATTCGATCAGCAGACTGCCGATCGGCTCTGTGCCGAACTCGATAGCGCCGACACATTGCGAATGCTGGGCATTGTCGAGCGAGGAGGCGAGCAGCGAATCATTGCCTATTTCATCGTCCATTTCGGGATCTATGAGTCGGATGCGAAGCGCTATCGGGATCGCAATATGCTGCTCTCCAGCACCTCTGACTGCGAATTGGCTCCTTCTGTTGCCGATGGCGATCAGAATACGGGGGTTGGTAGCCTGGTTATGGAGCACCTGATGCCGCTCTTGCGCCGGGTGGGCCGCAAGAGGTTGGTGTTGGTGGGTGGGGTCCGGGCAGAGAACCTGCGTGCGATCCACTTTTATGAAAAGTTTGGTTTCGAAAAAGTGGGGGCGTTCAAAACTCGTGGTAACACCGACAACTTCGATATGATCGTCTCATTATAAGAGGCAATCATATCGAAGTTGTCGGTAGCTCGTCGGTTAGCCTGTTGGTGCGCCTTCTGTTTTTACCTTGCCCGTTCTTAGTACTTCTGAGTATATCTGCTCGAATTCTTTCGAACCGTCATCGTTCCAAACTGTACTGTGTATGCCGCGGATATTGCCTTCAGTAAAACCCGTCATATGGGGCAGGTTATTTCCATGCTGATCGACGGAGGAGATAGTTGAGGTGTAATAGGTCGTGCCGCCTGGAAGGGATAAGACGTTGAGGTGGCGCGGGAGTTCGGATTTTGGCCGGGTCGAGAGCTCGACGAGTATTTTTTCGTCGACTTCCACGCCCAGTCCCGGCCCTTCGGGCACCGGGGTGCTGCCCTCGCTTATTTCCAGCCGGCCGCCGGTTATGTCTTCGGCGTACTGGTCGTCGAGGTTGGTCGAGTGCGAAACATTGGGCATCACTGCTGCGAGATGCATCGCTAATGCTTTGCAGAGAGTGCCTCCGGTGAGTTGGACGACGGTCGAGAGCCCGGCTGCCGCAGCGGCTAACCCGCGGCGGATCGAGTCGCCAATCCCGACCTCGCCGATCATATAAAGATCGGCGACGTCGCGCTGGATTTCGGGACCACCGCCCAGCTGTGGTACATGCATCAAGAGCGGCAGCGAAGTTTTGGCCCGCAAAATTCTCCAGCCTTCGATATCATAGGGATAGAGTGGATCTTCGAGGAAGCCGACTACGGGGAATTGTTCCAACTCGTCGATGATGCGTAGGACTGAAGTGGAGGGGCGGTTATGGTTGAAATCCCAGTGGACTTTAAAGCCTAACGGAGCGACTTCTTGAGCGGCACGGGTCTGTTCAATGACGTCGTGTTGTGCCGCAGAATGCATCTTGAAGATGGTGTAGCCTTCTGCCGCAGCACGTTGGATTTCGCTGGCGAAGTCGGTCGGGGCTGCGGGCCTGGTCCAGGCTGCTACCGGGATTCGATCGCGGACTTTCTGTCCAAAAAGCTTGTAGGCTGGTTCGTCAATGGCTTTGCCCATCGCATCGTAGAGTGCGCCCATCAGGCCGGTACTAAGAGTGCCGGCCAGGTAGTTAAAAGGCGACTGGTCGACCAGAGCTTCGATTTGCATTTCGGAAAGGGAGGAGTGGCCGCGTTCATCGCCATAGCCTTTGATTCCATTGTCGAGTGTGACGCAGAATGCGGTTTGGGTGTCGATGCCGCCCATGCGGACTTCGTGTCCTTGATAGCGATCGCAAAGGCGTGGATTGAGGTGGAAGAATTCGACATTGGTGATTTTCATGCGTTTGTCCTCTGTACGGAGATGGGTTGAGAAAGGTCGGTTGTGGGTAGGGCTGCGGTCAGTGCAGCTAGCAACTGGGCTGTGGTGTGGGAATCTATCGAGGTTCCGGGATGGCGAACTTGGCTGGATGAGATCAGGCCGCGCAGCCGAAAAATCTCTTTGCGAATTGCCACACCGGGCTGCTGCTCGAAGACGATCAATGGCAGAAAATGCTGATAGATCTCGCGAACTCGCTGCTGCTGGTTGGCATTGTGTGCCTGAACTAGGGCCTGGAGTACTTCGGGAAAGGCGAAACCGGTCATAAAACCATCGGCTCCGCTATCGAGGTCATAATGCCCGTAGAGTGCGCCCAAGCCAGTGAGGATAGTGGCTCGACGACCTTTCATCTCAGAGCAGAGTGCGCGGGTTTTTGGTGGTGTAGGAGTCGCTTCGGCTTTGATGCAGGCGATCTGGGGAATTTCTTGTACCAGTCGCAGGAGCAGTGGAATGGGCATGTGCACCTGAGTTGAAGCCGGATGGTCTTGAGCGACGATGGGGATCGAGATCGATTCGGCAATGCGCTGAAAATACTCGAAGATCCGCTCCTGATTCGGCACGGATTCGCGCGAAGGACTCACCATCACTCCACTGGCGCCCATTGCTTCGGCCATCTGGCTCAAATCGCATGTTGCATGAGTGCCTGGATGACTGGTGCCGACGACGACCGGGATTTCGGCCGCGGCTTCTATCGCAGTGCGGATCAGTATTTCGCGCTCCGTGTCGGTCAGGCGATTGGATTCGCCGAGTACGCCGAGGATGGTGATGCCATCGACACCTAGGCCGACCATAAAACGGACGATCCGGTCGAACGATTCGAGGTCGATGTTCTCCGCATCATCGAAGGGAGTAATGAGAATGGGAAAGACGCCTTTAAATACGACGGGGGCCATGGGATTCCTTTGCAATTAAACGCGTAGGACTTTGCCGGGATTCATCAGGTTATCGGGATCGAGAGCGTGCTTGATATGGCGCATGATCTGCACGCCGGCACCGGATTCGGCTTCGAGTGCAGCGATTTTTCCCAGGCCGATTCCGTGTTCACCGCTGCAGGTCCCGCCTGCTTCGAGTGCCAGCTCGACAATCGTTTCGCCGAGGTGCTGGACCTGGGCGAGTTCGCCGGCATTGCCGGGTTCAATCAGGCAGACGACGTGAAAATTGCCATCGCCAACGTGACCGAAGAGTGGTGCTGGGAAGGGCAGATCCTGGAGCACTGCCCTGGTTTGCCGTATGCAGGGAGCCAGGGCTGAGATCGGCACGCATACATCGGTTACGTAGCCGACCGAACCGGGGCGGAGTGCACGCGAGGCATGGTAGGCGTCGTAGCGGGCTTGCCAGAGGCGGTCTCGCTCACCTGCTGCGGTGGCCCAGCGGAAGGGACCGCCGCCCCGGGTGGAGACGATCCGGCCGACGGATTCGGCTTTCTCGACGACGTCGGTATCTGAGCCGTGAAATTCGAAAAAAAGTGTTGGGGCGACTGGGTAGTCCAGGTCCGAATACTCGTTGCTGGCCTGCATTTGCACCTCGTCGAGGAACTCCAGACGAGCTACGGCAATGCCCTGGCCCAATACCTCGATGGCGGTTTCGACCGCACTGTCTATATCGGCGAAGGGGCAAACTGCGGCAGAAATCGCGGCGGGTACTTTGCTCAGGCGCAGAGTGACTTCGACGATGATGGCCAGCGTACCTTCCGAGCCGACTAGGAGGCGAGTCAGATCGTAGCCGGCCGAGGATTTGCGTGCCCGCCCGCCGACTTCGATCACTGCGCCGTCGGCGAAGACGGCTTTGAGCCCAAGAACGTTTTCGCGCATGGTGCCGTAGCCGACGGCGGCACTGCCCGAGGCGCGAGTAGCGGCCATGCCTCCGAGGGAAGCGTCGGCACCCGGATCGACGGGGAAGTGGAGACCGGTGTGCTGAGCTTCTAGATAATTGTTGAGTTGCTTGCGGGTGACGCCGGCTTCAACGGTGACATCCATATCGGCGGTGCTGGTGCGGAGGATACGGTCCATCTGCGAGAGGTCGATGCAGAGTCCGCCGTGTACTGCGACTATTCCGCCTTCGACGGCAGTACCCGTACCGAAAGGTACCATGGGGATCTGATGCGCAGTGCAGACTCGGGCGATCCGCGCGAGTTCGTCAACGCTCTGGGGAAAGGCCACTGCTTGGGGCGCATGGGGTGGGTGGTAAGAGGCGTCAGATGCGTGCTCCGCGCGGATTGTCTCACTCGAACTTAGGCGTTGTCCGAGAAATTCCTCGAGTTCGTTTATCGCTTGGGGGTCGATAGGGTGCATGGGCGGGTAATATGTCTAAGGACAGCAGGTTCGTCAAAGACTCAGCCGATCAACGAGGCAGGACCTTCTGGATCTGGCCTCAGGCTACGGGGTGTGTTGGTTGGATTCTTTGCCTGCCCGATGGTACACCGATGAGCCGATTTAACTCAGATTTTCCGGGTTTAGTGCGCGTAATTCGGGGATTGTGAAAAGTCCGTCTTTGCGCACTAATTGGCGATCGAAATAGATCTCGCCACCGCCAAATTCGGGTGTTTGGATCATTACCATGTCCCAGTGTACCGCCGAGCGGTTGCCGTTGTCGGCCTCTGCGTAGGCTTGGCCCGGGGTCAGGTGGAAGGACCCGGCGATTTTTTCGTCGAAGAGGATATCGAGCATCGGCGTGGTGATATGGGGGTTGAAACCGATGGCGAACTCTCCGATGTAGCGCGCGCCCTCATCGGTATCGAGAATAGCGGACAGGCGCTGGTCGTCGCTGGCTGAGGCCTCGACGATACGCCCTGCTGCAAAACGCAGTTGAATATGGTCGAAGGTCGTACCGTGATAGAGTGTCGGGGTGTTGAAGCGGATGGTGCCTTCGACCGAATCGCGCACCGGGGCGGTGAAGCACTCGCCGTCGGGGATATTGCGCTCGCCGGAACAGGGGACGGCGGGGATTTCTTTGATGCTGAAGCTCAGTTCGGTACCCGGACCTTTGATCTGGACCTCGTCGGTGCGTTCCAGTAGATCGACGAGCGGTTTTTGCGCTTCGGCCATCTTGTTGTAGTTGAGGGTACAGACCTCGAAGTAGAAATCTTCGAAGGCCTCGGTACTCATCCCCGCTTGCTGGGCCATCGAGGGCGAGGGCCAGCGCAGCACGACCCACTTGGTTTTAGGTACCCGAACCTGGTAGTGTACCGGTTGGAGCCAGTGTTGCTCGTAGAGCGCCATGGCGGCGGCCGATACATCGGAGAGTTCGGCGATATTCCGGCTGCCGCGCAGGCCGATATAGGCATCGACGCGTTCCATGCGGTAGGTTTCGTACTCGCCGATCGCTTGCATCGCCTCTTGTTGGCCAGCCTCGATCAACGCGCGCTGGATGCGGTTGTGTTTGTAGGATACCAGCGGTACTCCGCCAACCTGGCGTGCGGAGCGGATAAGGGCAATGATCATATCTTCGGGGATATCGAAGGTTTCGATGAGGATCTTTTCGCCTGCTTTCAGGTCGGTCGAGTGATGAATGAGCAGGTCGGCAAGGGCATCGAGACGTGGATCGTACATGGGCTACTCCCTATCGTGGCTCAGATGCACATCCGCAGGATCGGTCGACCAAAGGATACGCCGAGCAATTCGCCGCTATGGGCCGAGCGCGTGCCTGGTGGCATGAAGTGGATGACGAAGGCGCGACGCTGGCGTTCGGTGTGGTTGGGCGGTGTATGGTGCAGGGTCTGGCAGTGGTGGAAGAGGGCACCGCCGGCGGGCAGGTCGATGATTTCGGCCTGGTCCTGGTCGATCCGGTTGCCTATGTCGAGGAGGGCACTGGTTTGTGCGGAGCGGTCGTGGTC
>MDTE01095731.1_pt1 | contig 10792 bp, 11 predicted proteins | sample 811231 | NCBI WGS metagenome assembly MDTE01 (sample SAMN05326651, study PRJNA326480) | marine metagenome | isolation source: seawater | place: Indian Ocean: Red Sea | collected 2010 | reverse complement strand
TCATTTAGAGTCTCCCAAGCATTTTGTATGGCGAGAAATATTTCTTTTTCTCCTCCTTTGTCAGGATGATGTTTCTTTACTAAAGATCGGTACGAGGATTTAATTTCACTTTTGGTTGCATTTTTTTTGATCCCTAATTCTTCATAAAAATTTTTTTTCATATTCTTCAATTAAGATCTAAAGATATCCGTCTTTTCTCGCTTGAATAGAGGTATTAGATTCAAACATTGCCGTTGACAAATATCTTTCACCAAAACTTGGGAGTATCACAATTAACCTTTTATCAATAAGTTCTTTCCTTTCTCCAATTTTTATTGTTGCAGCCAAAGCTGCACCGCTGCTAATACCTGATAAAAGACCTTCTAGTCGAGCTAGTAAACGGCCATAATGAAATGCCTCATCATCATCTATTTTAATAATTTCATCAATTAATTTAGTGTTAAGCACCTTTGGGATGAAGCCGGCTCCTATCCCTTGAATAGAATGAGAACCTGGATTCTCTCCAGATATTACAGCGCTGTTTTTAGGCTCGACTGCGTAAATTTTGCAATTAGGGTTAACTTTTTTTAAAAAACGTGCACATCCGGTTACTGTTCCACCAGTACCTACTCCAGTAACGAGTCCATCAACATGATGATTACTTTGAGTCCAGATTTCTTTTGCTGTTGTTCTCTCGTGAATGTCTGGGTTTGCAAAATTCTCAAACTGATTAAACTGAAAGCTATTTTCAATACTTTGAGAAAGCTCTTTTGCCAAATCTAAAGCACCTTGCATTCCTTCTTTACCAGGAGTGAGCTGTAATTCTGCTCCATAAGCCCTTAGCATGGCGCGCCTTTCAATACTCATGGTGTCTGGCATAGTTAATATTAATCTATATCCTTTTGCTGCGGCAACCATCGCTAATGCAATGCCAGTATTACCGCTTGTCGCCTCGATTAATGTTGTCTTACCCGGTGCTATTAAACCATCTTTTTCAGCAGTGTTTAACATTGAATAAGCAATTCTATCTTTCACAGAAGCTGATGGATTAAAACTCTCAAGCTTAGCTATTATTTCTGGGTAACATTTAAAATATTTTCTAATTCTTTCTAATTTAACTAAAGGCGTATTGCCAACTAGGGAAGTAATATCATCTGCAATTGCCATAGGAAATGAATATTTAAATTACAAACTTGATATACTTCTGAACATAATAATTGAAATTAAAGACGTTTTACACATCTTTTTCAAAGAATTTATTTTAAAAACAGATTTCTTAAGTGAGAATTACTTAATTTTTATTATAATTTAGTTTTTAAGTTAAATTATGTACTCCCTTGAATTATGTCTTAGATATTCACCTTTTCCTCTTTCAATTCAAAAGAAGGAGCATGATGATGTTATCAAAATTTATGATGAAATAAAAAACTATATGAGTTCAAGTGACGGTAGTACAAAATTGATTGAATTGAAGTGCGAAAAAGTTCAGGATAAATTGATTGCTGTTAGAGTTCAAGAAGTTATTTCTGTGCAGATATATGAAAAGTCATCAGTAGCTGGAGGTGGAAAAAGACCAGGCTTCTCTTTAGACATATAAAGCTATGTCTATTGTGAGAAATTCTGTTGATAAAGCAATACCTTTTATTAATTTCAAAGATGTATATTTTTCATGGCCTAGTAAAAATGAAAATGTAATATCAAAATGTAGTTTTTCAATAAACAAATCAGGTTTATGGATGATTGTTGGTAAAAACGGAAGTGGAAAAAGTACTTTATTAAAGTTGATTAATGGGATTCTTAAACCTAATAGTGGAAGCATAAATTGCCAAGCCTATATTGGAATGGTTTTTCAAAATCCTGATCATCAAATATTAATGCCAAATTGCAGGAGTGAACTTCTTATAAATATCAATCAAAAAATTAGTAATAAAGAAAGTAGTAGAAGGATAGAAGATGTTCTTTCTAAAGTAGGAATGGGTGGTTTTGAAAAAAGACCAATCCATACTTTAAGTGGGGGTCAAAAACAACGTTTAACTATTGCTTGCGCATTAATAAGTGATAAAAATTTTATTCTGTTAGATGAACCTACTGCTTTCCTAGACAGATCTAATCAAGAGAAAGTTTTACAAACAGTTAAAAACTTAACAAGGGACAAAGAGAACCCTTTAACTACTTTATGGATTACTCATCGTCATGAGGAATTAATTTACGCCGATGCAGTTGCAGAGATGAAGAATGGTTATTTATCAGATTGGCAAGAACCATCAAAATTTAAATATAAATAATATTTATTACTTGTCATGAGGCACTTAAAAGAGCTAGATTTTATATTAATCCTCGGTAGCTCAGCGGTAGAGCGATCGACTGTTAATCGATTGGTCGCAGGTTCGAATCCCGCCCGGGGAGTTTTATTATAAATTCAAGAATAATCAAGAGACTTTATAAACCCTTTTTTTTAGCCTATAACTGAACTGGGATAAAGATTCAAAAGCAATCCATCCACTTTCTGGACAGCGAGTTTCATAAGACTCTAAGAGGGTAAACAAATGCTCTCTTAGTTTATTTTTCGGAATCTTCTGATATTTTTTCCATTTCTCCAATTTGATTAATAAATCTATCTAACCACTCTGTATTATTTTCAAATCTTTTCTGAAAATATGAAATTTTAGGTTGATTTATTTCAAGTGTTTCGTAATCTCCACTCATAAAAATGTCTAAATATAAATTCCTCCTAATTTATCTAATAACTTTATCTCTATCAATAAGTAAAAAGTGCGGATTAAGTATAAGTTGAAGTTTGTCATATTAATTCCATATTATTTTTGTGGATTCAGATTATCTATACTCATGAATCATCTTAACGTCATTAACAGGCCTTTCATTAACTAATCTCTAAATATAAAAAGCTCCTTATGCTAAATGATCATTTTTGGTTATCTTGAATCTCATTAATCTCTCTTACAAACTTTTAAAAAACGCCATTAAAAAATTAAATGAGTTCAAGAAAGAGTGTTTTTAATATAGTATTTAGAACTATTTAATTAATTTCAAATTTACCTTTAAACCATGCTGTATTTATAAACACCAATTAAATTAATTGATAAAACTGTTATTTTTATACTAGTTATTAGAACATATAATTTAGGCAAATAATTTTAATAAATAAAATTTATTCCTATCAATCGACCCACATATCTTTTTGTTCATTTTCTAAATTATGTTTCGCAAGTAACTCTTGGCGATATGTTTGAGGATTTATTTCCAGTTCTCCAGAAATTTCATCATTTTTATATTTTTGCTGAATTTCATTGATAATTTGCTCAAATTCATTACCAAAAAAGTCTGACATTTCTTTCCAAGCTTCCATCTCTTCTTCTTTATCAATTGTGTCTGTTATCTGATGAGTTATAACTTCTAACACAAATTTTTGTAATTCCTTAAGATCCATTGATCCAACTTTTTTTTGGATATAAATTTCCTTAAGAAACTCTAGCTGTTTTTTCGTTAAGTCAGTAAAAATTAATGGTTGCTTTTTCATTGCAATTTTTTTTTAATATAGTAAATTAATCTAAAAATAAATAAGATATTGAAAATTAATTAATAATAGTGAAAAAGATTTCGATACCAATTCTCATAAATAATTTTCTCCCAATAGATAAAGCAAATTTTATATTTAAATTGCTAAATATGCCCCGATAACCTTAAATTCTCCTTTAATTATTAAGCAATTATTAAAAAAATCGAAAGAATTTATAAAATTTATTTTTTTTTGAGATTTGATATTTCCTCTAAACAATTACTATGATTGAGTTTATAAAAAAAACTTCTTGATACACATGTTTACATCAAAACTGCAATCTCTCTAAATTCTTGAGAGAATCGTATTACAAAATTTAATTTTAATTTAATAGTTTCATAAAATATGAAAATTTCAATCTTACTAATAGAGGATGATCGTGATATGCGCGAATTAGTTGCTGGACATCTTGAACATTCAGGTTTTGAAGTGTTGAAAGCTGAAGACGGTATTAAAGGCCAGGCTTTGGCTTTGCAATATTCTCCAGAGATGATACTTCTTGATTTGATGCTTACAGGTGTAGACGGTCTTACTTTATGTCAAAGGCTTAGAAGAGATGAAAGAACCTCAAATATTCCAATCTTAATGATTACCGCGTTAGGCGGACTAAAGGATAAAGTGACTGGATTCAATTCAGGGGCTGATGATTACATCACAAAGCCTTTTGATTTAGAAGAACTACATGTTCGTATTAAAGCCTTATTACGAAGAACTAATAGAGCACAGTTAAATTCTAGTAATCAACAAGAAATTCTAAATTACGGTCCTCTAACATTAGTACCTGAAAGATTTGAAGCTATTTGGTTTGAATTACCTATAAGATTAACCCATTTAGAATTTGAATTACTTCATTGTTTATTACAAAGACATGGACAAACCGTTTCACCTTCATTGATTCTCAAAGAAGTTTGGGGATATGAACCTGACGATGATATAGAAACTATAAGAGTACATGTTCGACATTTGAGAACAAAACTAGAGCCCGATCCGCGGAAACCTGTATATATTAAAACTGTTTATGGTGCTGGATATTGCCTTGAACTTCCTCTTGGATCTCAAGAAGAAGATGCAAAACAAGATTTTATTGATTCTAGAAATTTAGATTTAATAAATTCTTCAATAGATTAAATTTTGGTTTGTAATTCTAAAAAAAGTCACTTCCCATGCCAATCTTGGTTGGACATTATTTTTAATCAATAATTTTAAATTTTCAAGTTTTCTTATCAAATTACTGTCTTTTGTTTTCCGCCACCAAATCTGTTGAAGTAAATTAATAAGACCAATCTGTTTAGATGTATCTAACTCCTCAGTTATCAATTTTGCGACTTCAAATATCCTTAAATTATCCTTCATGGGTAAATTCAGTTTTCTTTTAATTTCATCAGATAATTCATTCCATATCTGAATATTTTTTAAAACTTCTTTAGGAGATCCATTTGAAGAGTTTACTAAATCTTGAAAATTTAACTCTTCAAGAATCTCTAAGTTAGTAGAATCTGACTCATTTTTTATGAAAGTTTCAATCTCTGCTCTTGAAAAAGATTTAAATCTTATAAGCTGGCATCTTGATTTAACAGTATCTAAAAGGGCATTTAATTTAGATGTCAATAAAATGAAAATACCGTTTGTAGGTTCTTCCAAGGTTTTTAAAAGGCAATTTGAAGCAGATTCATTTAAAAGATGTGCGTCAATTATTAAAACTATTTTTTTTTCTGATTCTATAGATTTTTGGCTAAGAAAAGTTTTAACATTACGTATCTCATCGATTTTTATAATCTCAGCATTATTATTTTTGGATATTCCATTAGCTGTATTTTTTGTTTTTTTAGCTTTAACAAGGGAAGTAGGTTCGATAAGAAGGAAATCTGGATGATTATTGTTTGTAATTCTTTCTTCAAGATTGGCACTTGAGGAATATTGTTTGAAAATTTCTTTTATAAATTTGAAAGCTGAATTTTTTTTTCCGACTCCTTCAGCACCATAAAATATGTAAGCATTAGTCAATATTTTCGATCTAAGTATAGTTTCAAGGCATTGATTTGCTTCTGCATTAATTAAATAATTACTCTTTTTGAAATTAAACATATTTTTTATCTGAAAAACGCTCAAAAAAAGTTTCTTTAATTTGACTAGAAATAGTTTTAATATTTTGTGAGGCTGAAATTACTTTCCAATTTTTTTCTTTAGCAATTAATTTGAAACCTTCATTTGCTTTATCCAAGAATTTTATTCCTTCAGATTCTATCCTGTCTGGAATGCGATTTTTTCTCCGAAAAATGCTTTCTTCTGGAGAAATTTCTAGAAAAATAGTGAGATCAGGAGACTCCCCCTGACAAACAATAGATTCAATATTTTTTAAAATATCGAAATTTATATTCCTTCCATATCCTTGATAAGCAAGTGTAGAATCTGAAAATCTATCACTAATTACCCAATTTCCACTTTTAAGAGCAGGCGCAATAATTTTGGAAACATGCTCAGCTCTATCTGCTGAATAAAGTAGTAATTCAGCAAGAGATGAAGGCTTATCACTCTTATTATTCTCTAGAATAAGTTTTCTTAGCCTTTTGCCTAGGTTACTGCCTCCAGGTTCTCTTGTTTGAATTAATTCTGATCCTTTTTTCATAAGACCACTACTTGGAAGCCACTTAGATATTTCATTTATTTGGGTCGTCTTTCCACATCCATCTATACCTTCAAAAACAATAAATTTACCTTTCATTTAATCTAAAGATAAAGCATTAACTATTACTGTTATAGAACTGGTAGCCATTAATAATGCAGCTATTGAGGGAGTAAGTAAAATTCCATATTTGGGAAATAAAATACCAGCTGCTATAGGTATGGCTATTAAATTGTAACCAAAAGCCCATATCAGATTTTGGTTTATTTTCCTTATTGTTTTTTTTGAAAGGCTGAATGCATATGGTAAACCATCTAATTTATCCCCCATTAAGACGACATCTGCATTTGCCTTGGCAATTTGAGTACCCGATCCAACTGCGATACCTAAGTTTGCTGAGGCTAAAGCAGGGGCATCATTTATTCCGTCTCCAATCATTGCAACTTTGTAGTCAGCTTTAAGATTTTCTAATATATCAAGTTTCATTTGAGGAAATAGTTCCCATTTGGTTTCTTTTTCTTTCATGCCTATTTTCTTGGCAAATTCAGTAACAGCTTGTTTTCTATCACCACTTAAGATATTAATTTTAAAGTTATTTTTCTTCAATTTAAGGACTGTATTAATTGAATCTTCTCTTAGTGAATCTCCCAATAAAATAAAACCTAATAATTCATTTTTAATGCTAACTCCCACCACTGTATTATTTCTTGTCTCTTCAGTTTCTATAGATTCTTTTGAAGCACTATCAATAAAAACGCCTTTACTGATTAACCATTCAACACTGCCAACGTGGATTAGTCCATCAATTGTATCAAGTTCTCCAGAAATACCTCTTCCAGAAATAGTTTGAATATTATTTATTGGTAATAAATTTAAATTTTGTTTTTTTGCTTCTTCAACTAAAGCATTTGCTATTGGATGTCTGCTTTCGCTTTCTAGACTTGCTGATACTTTCAATAAAAATAAGTTATCTGCACTATTTTTATAATCAACTATAAAAGGTTTGCCTTTAGTTAACGTCCCAGTTTTATCAAAGATAATGTAATTTATTTTTGAAGCTACCTCAATTTTGTCTCCTCCTTTAAACAAAATCCCTTTTTTTGCCGCTTTTCCTGACGCAACAGTAATCACTGTTGGTGTAGCTAGACCTAATGCACATGGACAAGCTATGACTAATACAGCAATTGAGAGTTGAATAGCCAGACTCAAAAAATTTTCAGCATTGCTGCCAAGTGAGCTATGCAATGTATGGCTGGAGTGCGAAATCATTTCATGATTATTGTTTATTAATAAATTAGGCCAAATATTTTTTGCTATTTTCCACCAAAAAAAGAAACTTGAAGTTGCGAATATGAGAACAAAGTAAGTAAATTTGCCTGCTATTTTATCTGCGATTCTTTGTATTGGGGGTTTTTGGGATTGGACAGATTCAATAAGATTTACAAGTTTTGCCAGAGACGAATCAGCTCCTATTTTTTTTACTTTTAATCTAAGAGTTGAATTTAAATTTAAAGATCCGTTTGATAATTTATCACCTTTTTTAACCTCAATAGGTTTGGACTCTCCAGTGATATGAGAAACATCAACACATGAATCTCCTTTTACTACAACGCAATCAGCAGGGATTCTATCTCCAGCAAGGACTCTAATCTCTTGATCAGGTTTTAAAGACTGTACCCTAATTGACTGAACTTGATCATCTTCCATATAAATATTTGCCATTTCTGGTTGAAGATCTAGTAATTCCCCAATTGATGAACCAGTTTGATATCTTGCTCTTTCTTCGAGAAAACGTCCAATAAGTATGAATCCTAGTAACATTACTGGTTCATTAAAAAAACAAGGAAAACCAATTTCAGGAAATAACAATGATAATATGCTTGTTAAATATGCGCTTGTGACTCCAAGGGCCACTAGAGAGTCCATATCTGGACGATTTTTTATAAATGATTTAAATCCATTTATTATTATTTCTCTTCCGGGTATCAATAAAGCAGATGTAGCTAAAATCGCGTGAAAAAAAATATTTCCTAATACAGGTAAATTGACATAACCACCTTCAGCAAGATGACCTATACCTGAAAACAATAGGAGTAAAAGTGCAAAATTAAGTTTTTGCCATTGATTATTCCATTTCTTTTTTTTTTCTAATGCATCTTTATTTATTTTTTTTGAGAAATCATTTATGTAAATCTTTGCTGGAAAACCTTTTTCTTTTAAATTTTCAAGAACCTGATCTATTTCTATCTGTGGGTTGCTAGTTTCAAAGTATGCACTTTCAGTAAGCAAGTTTACAGAAACATTTTTGACACCATCTGAATTTTTCAATATATTTTCAACAGTATTTACACAACCGCCGCACTTCATTCCTGTGATATTAAGTTGGATGCTCTCCATATTTTCGACAATAAAATCAAATTAATGAATTAATCTATTATTAACTATAATAATAAATATTATAGACTTTTTAAATAGTAACTTTTTAGTTTACTATCTTAATTTTATTACACTAAAAAAGTGCCTAGTAACCAAAACAGAGACAATTTTATCGATAAAGCTTTTACAGTAATTGCTGAATCTATCGTTAAGATTATGCCAATTGCAGAGAAGGAAAAAAAAGCATACATTTACTATAGAGATGGATTAGCTGCTCAAAATAATGGTGATTATTCAGAGGCATTAGAATATTATAAAGAAAGTTTAATTCTCGAAGAAAATAAAATTGATAGAGGAGAAACTCTAAAAAATATGGCAATCATATATATGAGTAATGGTGAAGAAGATTTATCAATAGAAACCTATCAAAAAGCATTAATAGAGAATCCAAAGCAGCCATCTTGCCTTAAAAATATAGGTTTAATTTATGAGAAAAGAGGGAGATATGCAGAACAAAGTGGGGATTTAGATCAGAGAGATATTTGGTTTGATAAAGCTGCTGAAGTTTGGTCCAAGGCGGTCAGACTATATCCAGGTGGATATTTGGATATTGAAAATTGGTTAAAAACATCTGGTAGAAGTTCAATAGATATGTATCTTTAGTTTTTTTTATTTTTGAGGATTAAAGCGTAATCAAAAGCTTCTCTAATATTTGAAATCTGTTTAATATTTATATGATCGTCAAAACTATTTTTTAATTCATCTTTTATTTTTGGTACTAAAATATTTTTAATCCCTAATCTTATAGCCTCTTCTATTTTTGGTCGGAGATTATTTGACTGTCTAACTTGACCGCTTAAACCTAATTCTCCGATAAATGTACTATTTTCGAAAGGTGGAATATTTTTTAAACTTGATAATATTGAAATTGCCACACCTAAATCTGAAGATGGATCATTAATTTCAAAACCTCCTCCAGTAGCAACGTAGCAGTCATATTCAGATAATTTAATTTCTAGATGTTTTTCAATCACTGCAAGTATTTGATGCAATCTGTTGATACTAATTCCTGTAGTAGTCCGCCTAGGATTGCTATAAAAGGTTTTATTAACAAGTGCTTGAATATCTACTGCGAATGGCCTTGTTCCTTCTTTAGTAATAGTGGTTGTCACACCTGCAATATTTTCTTTACTTGTAAAAATTGAACTTGGATTTTTTATTTCCTTAAGTCCTTTATCTAGCATTTCAAAAATTCCTATTTCAAAAGTGGATCCAAATCGATTTTTAATACTTCTTAGTAATCTATAGGAGGATATCTTATCTCCTTCAAAGTTAATCACAACATCAACTAAATGCTCTAAAGTTTTTGGACCAGCTAAACCGCCCTCTTTAGTAACATGACCGATTATTAAAAGTGCAATTTGATTTTCTTTAGCAAAATGTTGTAATTCAGAAGAACAAGTTCTCACTTGCGAAACTGATCCTGGAGAACTTTCCATCTCTTCATTGTGAATTGCCTGAATACTATCAATAATTGCAAAACTTGGTTTTTCTTTTTTGATTTCTTCCATTATGAAAGATAGCTTAGTTTCTGAATAAATTTTTAAATCAAAGCTAGTTTGGTTTAATCTTTCCCATCTAATTTTTACTTGTTCTAAAGATTCTTCAGCAGTAACGTATAAAACTTTTTCTTGGGTAGAAATTTTCCCTGCTGCTTGTAGAAGGATTGTACTTTTACCAATTCCAGGTTCACCACCAAGTAATATCACAGAACCTGGGACTATCCCCCCTCCAAGGACTCTGTCAAATTCATCAAAACCAGTACTAAGCCTTAATAATTTTTCAGATTCTATTTCTTCAAAAGGCTTAGATTTATTGCTTTTACAAATTTTTTTAGTATTAGATATTAGTTTTTTATTCTCTTCAACAATAGTGTTCCATTCATTACAGTTAATGCATTTCCCAAAATATTGAGAGGTTTCAAATCCACAATTTTGACAAATATAAGTCGTTAATTTACTGGACATTAAGTACGTTGAAAGATTAATGGAATGATTTGTTTGGGATATTGCCCCTCTACAAGTTAAATTAGATTAATAATATATTCTCTTACTGATTAGCTAATAGAAACAAATGGCTGTATCTAGTCAAACTAAAGAAACAATTCTTGTCGCAGACGACGAGGCAAGTATTAGAAGAATTCTTGAGACGCGCCTCTCGATGATTGGCTACAAAGT